>OLRK01000757.1_pt1 | contig 33283 bp, 32 predicted proteins | sample 1672911 | NCBI WGS metagenome assembly OLRK01 (sample SAMEA3136736, study PRJEB25190) | human gut metagenome | biome: human gut; feature: human-associated habitat; material: faeces | place: Austria | collected 2013 | reverse complement strand
GAAAAGTGACAGGTGGAGTCTGCCTATATGGTTCCCCAGGTAGAGTTACACCATCGATTAAAATAGAATAGCTGGACAAAGAGGTCCGCCTTGGATACAATAGCATTACGCGATGTGCCCGGAGGCGGGCCTTTTTTAAGAAAATCCGGCGGGCGCCAACGGCGTTCCGGCGCATAGTTTCAGGAAAAACCGGCGGGCGGATGGACGGGACGCCCATTTGGCAGAGAGGAGAAATACAGTTATGGAGAAAAAGACGTTTGTGACACGGGAACAGCTGGAGGAGATCACGAAAACCTACCCCACGCCGTTCCATTTATACGATGAAAAGGGAATCCGGGAGAACGCGAAACGGGTGAAAGAGGCGTTCGCGTGGAATCCCGGCTTTAAGGAGTATTTCGCGGTGAAGGCCACGCCAAACCCGAGGATTCTGGAGATTCTGCGGGACTACGGGTTCGGCACGGACTGTTCTTCCGCCACGGAGCTGATGATGTCGGAGGCCGCCGGTTTTACAGGCCATGACATTATGTTTTCCTCCAACGATACTCCGGCGGAGGAGTTCCGGATGGCGGACGAGATGGGCGCCATCATCAACCTGGACGATTTCACCCATATCGAGTTTTTAGAGCAGGTGCTGGGGCGGATTCCGGAGACCATCAGCTGCCGGTTTAACCCCGGCGGCGTGTTTAAAATCAGCAACAGCATCATGGACAACCCCGGCGACGCGAAGTACGGGATGACAGAGGCCCAGATGTTTGAGGCCTTCCGCGTTCTGAAGGAGAAGGGGGCGAAGGAGTTCGGCATCCACGCCTTCCTGGTGAGCAACACGGTGACCAACGAGTATTATCCCATGCTGGCGGAAAAGCTGTTTGAGCTGGCGGTGCGGCTGCAGAAGGAGACGGGGGCTAAGATTGGCTTTATCAACCTCTCCGGCGGCGTGGGAATTCCCTACAGCCCGGATCAGGAGCCGAACGACATCTATGCCATCGGCGAGGGCGTCCGTCAGGCCTATGAGAAGATCCTCACTCCCGCGGGAATGGGGGATGTGGCTATCTACGCGGAGATGGGCCGTTTCATGCTGGGGCCCTACGGCTGCCTGGTGACGAAGGCCATCCACGAGAAACACACCTACAAGGAGTACGTAGGGGTGGACGCCTGTGCGGTGAACCTGATGCGCCCCGCCATGTACGGGGCTTACCACCATATCACGGTGATGGGAAAGGAGCAGGAGCCCTGCGACCACAAGTACGACATTGTAGGTTCCCTGTGCGAGAACAATGACAAGTTCGCCATTGACCGGATGCTGCCGAAGATCGACAAGGGCGACCTGCTGGTAATCCACGACACCGGCGCCCACGGATTCTCCATGGGCTACAATTACAACGGAAAGCTGCGCTCCGCTGAGCTGCTTTTAAAGGAGGACGGCTCCGTCCAGCTCATCCGCCGTGCGGAGACGCCTCAGGATTATTTTGCTACCCTGGACGTGTGCGGGGAGATGAAAAAATACCTGTAAAGATTGCCGGATGCCTGGGGCCGGCTTGGCTTGCGGCCTGTCAGCCCAGAGCGTAAAAATAGGAATTAAACAGAATACAAATAAGAAGAAAAGAGTCAGAACTGACGGGGACGCGGCTGCGGCCGCTGCGGTCGGTTCCGGCTCTTTTCTCGTTTAACAGGAAACTTTGTTTCCTGTTAAACGAGAATGCTTCGCAAGGAGGTGCACTCCGCGTAAAGGAAAATGGCCGCTGGCGCACCGGAGCTGAAAGAATTCTTTCACAGACAGAAAAATCCCTGCGCCGTGATGGAGCGCAGGGGGGACTTTTTCTTTCGAATTCGGGATTTCAAAAAAGGGTAAAAGTGAATTGCTTTCTTTATGGTCTTAGTATATCATACCCCGCTGGAAAATGTTTGAAGACTGTTTAAATAGATTATGAAGAAATTCTTAAGATTCGGGACTTTTGGGAGAAAGATGAAAGGATTGTAAAGGTTTCGTAAGGGGATGGGACGCTCTGGCGCTCCCCGCGGAGAAACGGCTGCTTTCGCAGTCCCGTTTCTGCCGGGGGGGCGGGAGAGCGGCCGGCCGCCTGTTTTATGTCCGGCCGCGGGCCTTCATGCGCCGGTGCGCGGCCACTCCGGCGGCAGCCACCGCCAGCTCTGTGAGAGGATAGGAAATCCAGATCCCTGTCATTCCCAAAAGGAAGGACATCAGGAAGGCCATGGGGATGATTAGGATAAGTCCCCGCAGCAGGGAGAGCACGTGGGCCGGCAGGGCGCGCTCAATGGAGGTAAAATATGTGGCCAGGATGATGTTATAACCGGCGAAGGGGACGGATAAAAAGTACAGCTTCAGGCCGGAGACGGCAATCTGCTGGAGAATGGGATCCCTTTCGCTGTTGAACACGGCGGCCACGGGGGAGGCAAATACAAAGAGGAACAGGTACACTAGGCCGGAGACCGCCAGGGTGGTTCCTAAGGCGTAGCGGAGTACCTCCCTCATCTGCGGCCTGTTTCCCCTGCCGTAGGCGCTGCTGACCAGGGGCTGCATTCCCTGGGAAATTCCGGTGTAGACAGCCACTACCACCAGGGAGATATTGGCAACGACGCCGTAGGCCGCCACTCCGGTATTTCCGGTGATCCCCAGGATGAGGGCGTTGAAGGTGATCATGACAATGCCGGAGGACAGCTGGGCGATCAGAGACGGGAACCCGAGGGACACGGTCTGGCCCATGACGGCGGCGTCCGGTTTCACCTTTGTCAGGTGGAAACTGTGTCTTTTCCTCAGCCAGTGGGGGGACATGACGGCGATGCTGATGATGGGCGACAGCCCTGTGGCGAAGATGGCGCCGAAAATCCCCATGCGGAAGGGGAAGATGAAGACGTAGTCCAGCACAATGTTTGCAAAGCTGCCGATGAGCATGGCGACCATGGCCAGCTGGGGGCTGCCGTCATTTCTCACGTAGCAGAGAAATACGTCGTTGAGGATAAAGGCCGGGGCAAAGAGGAGCAGCCAGCGCAGGTACGTCTCCGTCATGGCAAATACGGTGCCGTCCGCCCCCAAAAGAAGGGACAGCTGCCCGGAAAACAACAGCCCTGTGAGGAAAAACAGGGCGGACAGCAGGGCGGCGAGATAGAGGGTGTTGGTGTAAATGCAGTCGATGTCCCGGCTGCGGCCCTGGCTTTTGTAAATGGAAAATTTCGTCGCCCCGCCCATTCCCAGCATGAGGCCGCTGCCGTGGATGAAGTTGTACATGGGGATAGCGAGGTTTAAGGCGGTGAGGCCGTTGGTGCCCAGGCCCTTGGACACGAAAAATGTGTCTGCCAGGATGTAGCAGGACACGCCCAGGGTGCCCAGGACACTTAAAACGGTGTAGCGCGCGAAATCCCGCGCGCAGGTCTGCTGTTCCATGAGATGATCCTCCTGTCAAAAAAAATAGCGCCAGAATTTTCTATCTTCATTGGCCTAACGATAGAAAATCTGACGCATAGCTCCCATACCCGGCGGCAGGGGAGTATCTTTCTGTATCGACGTACAGCGTAGCACGAATGGGTGGAAAAGTCAAATGGTATTTTTGTGGGACGGGTGAGGCGTATTTTTGTGGGACGGGTGAGGCTGGTTTATTGGGGCGGATGAGGTGGACGGAGAAAGCCGGAAATGGTTTGGACAGCCGGGCTCAAACCGTTTCCGGCGAAATTTTTACCGCCCCTGTTTCTTGGCCTCCCACTCCAGGATCGAGCCGCTGTAGGCGTCGATCTTAAATTCGTATTTCATTCCGTCGTGTTTTAATTCTCCCTCGTACTCCATACGGCCGTCGTCCTCGTCCAGATGGAGGGAAACGGCGGCTGCCGGGGCACCGGGGACACGGTCTAAAACGGCCTGCCTGGCCTGATCCTCGGAAATCATTCCCGTTCCCGGCTGAGGGCTGGTCTGGGCCGTCTTTGTCTCGTAGTCGTATTTGATCACGGAGCCGTCGGAAACCCGGATGTCATAGTTGTATTCTGTCCCGCCGGAGGTGAAGAATTCCACCTCGTAGATTTCCTGGCCGTCGTCAAAGTCCCGTTTGGCCTCGATGAATACCAGATCTGCCTCTGTCACTCCTGCGTGGGAGAGGGCGATGGACTGGGCTTGAGATTCGGTGATGGAGGCGGAGGACTGGCCTGCGGGGGCTGGCTGCGGCTGGCCTGTGGTGACCTGTGACTGGCCCGCATGGGCGGCTGCCGGGGCTTGATCTGTGCCTGCGGTAGACTGGCCGGAGCCGGGGGCCTGGCTGGCTGGAGACTGGCCTTCCGCGGAAGTTCCGCCGGTTTCGCCGGCTGCCAGGATCTCGTCTGTGGAAACGGCTCCGGCTGCGCCGGGTTCCTCTGCGCCTGCGCCATCCTCGCCAGCGCCATCCCCGCCCGCGGCGCTGCTCAGACTCTCGATTACCACGCCGGTCATGGCGTCGATGTCGTATTCGTACTGGATTCCGTTTCCGGTAAAGTTGATCTCATAGTAAAAGGTCCCGTTTTTGCTGTCCAGACCGGCGGAGGAAAAGTCTGCCTGAGCGGCGGGGACACCGGCGTCGTTCAGGGCTGCCTCCTTCGCGGCGGCAATGCCGATGTACTCGGCGGTGGAGGCTTTCGGGTTTCCGCCGCAGGCAGAGAGTCCCAGGACGAGAGCTCCGAGGCCAAGCGCGGACAGAAGGCGGGGCCCCCCGGGCCGCTGATTCTTATTTTTCATACACATCCCTCTTTTCGCTGCGTTTCCGGCGGCGGGAAATGGCTCCTGCCGCCGTGGATTTCTTTTATTATATCTGGAAATATATCAGACAGACATTAAAAAAATGTTAGAAACTGGCTCCTGGCTTACGATACCGGAAGGCGAACCGTAAAGCGGCTGCCTTTTCCCGGCTGGCTTTCCACCGCCACAGAGCCTCCGTGGAGCAGTACGATCTGCCGGATCATAGACAGCCCCAGGCCCAGGCCGGAACCAGCTTCCCGGGACGTTTTTACCTGGTAGAACCGCTGCCAGATCTTTTCCTGTTCCTCCGCCGGTATGCCGATGCCGTCGTCCTCCACCTCCAGGACGGCCCAGGAACGGTCGGTGTACAGGCGCAGGATGATGCGGCCGTTTTCCCGCCCGTATTTTCTGGCGTTGTCCAGGAGGTTTCCCATGACGCGGGAGATCAGAAACGGGTCGGCGCTGGCGAAAACACCGTCCTGGATCTGGGTCTCCAGGGAGATGCCCCCCTCGCCGCTGTCCTGCTCCTCACAGAGAATCCGGGCCATTTCACTTAAGTTTGTCCGTTCCTTTTTCAGCTTTTGGGTGCCCAGATCCAGGCGGGTCATATCCAGAAGGCGGCTGATGAGAAGGGACATTTTCTGGGCCTGGCGGTCGATGACCTCGATGGCCTCCCGGTATTCTTCCGTGGTGCCGGCGTGTTTTTTGGCGTAGCTGCACTGGGCCAGGATCACGGCAGTGGGGGTGCGCAGCTCGTGGGAGGCGTCGGAGGTGAACTGTTTTTCCGCCTCAAAGGCCTGCTCCAACCGCTCAAACATATGGTCAAAGGAGCTGGAGAGACGGCTCACCTCGTCCCGCCCCTCCGGCAGGCCGATGCGCCTGGTCAGATCCTGGCCTTCGCTGATGGTTTCCGCCACGTCCGCGATGCGGGAGATGGGAGCCAGGGCCCGCCGGGCCATGAGGTAGCCCCCCGCGGCGGCCAGCAGGATGAGAAAGGGCAGCACGATGGAAAATATGGTGAAAATGCTGTCTGCCATCTGCCCGCTGTCAGCGCTCCTTAACACTCCTCGCAGCCAGACGCCGTCCTCCCAGCCGGAGGGAATCCAGAAATCCAGCACGTAAAAATCCCCGTCTCCGCCGGCCACAAATTTGGTCACTCCGTTTTCCAGCTCCGTTTCCACGGGGAAGGAAGGGGGTGTCTGGCCGGAGAGAAGGGCGCCGTTTTTGCTGTAGATCAGCATATACACGTCGTTGGTGTAGAAACGGAAGTCCGGGGAGAGGGACAGGGCGCCGTTTTCCAGGGAAACCTCCGTCAGATTGCCGCGGACGGTGAGAGAGAGGATGTTAAAGGCTTCTTTTTCCGCCACGCGGCCGCTGACCAGCAGGATCAGCCCCAGGCAGAGGGCGGCCGTCAGGGCCATAAAGCTGGTAAACCATAGGGTGAGCTTGCCTTTGATGGAAAAACGCCGTCTCATTCTGCCTCCTTGATCATCCAGCCGGAGCCCCAAACGGTGCGGATCAGCTTTTTGGGGGAACCGCCGTCAATTTTCTTCCGAAGATAGCTGATGTAGACGTCCACCACGTTGGAACCGCCGCTGTAGTCGTAGTTCCAGATGTGGTTTTCGATTTTTTCCCGGGAGAGGACGATGCCGGGGTTCATGCACATATATTCCAGGATGGCGTACTCCTTGGAGGACAGCTCGATGGTACGCCCTGCGCGGACAGCCCTATGGCTGCCGGTGTCTAAGGATAAGTCGCCTACCTGGAGCACGCTGGATTTGTGGGAGCTGCGTTTCCTGGTCATGGAGCGGATGCGGGCCAGCAGCTCGTCAAAGTCGAAGGGCTTGACCAGATAGTCGTCCGCCCCGGAGTCCAGGCCGTTTACCCGGTCGGCGATGCTGTCTCTGGCGGTGAGGAATATGACGGGCAGATCCATGCCCCTTTGTTTCACCGCCTTTAACACCGCAAGCCCATCCATTTTCGGCATCATAATGTCCAACACCGCCCCGTCGTATTCCGTGTGCTCCAGGTAGTACAGGGCCTCCTCCCCGTCGAAACAGGCGTCCACCCCATAGCCCTCCTTTTCCAGCACTTTCGCGATCAGCCGGTTTAAATCCCTCTCGTCCTCGGCTACCAAAATCCTCATATGACCTCCTTGCGCCGCCGCGCGTATTTCGAATACCGTGGTCAGATGGCTGGAACGCCGCAGAAGTGAAACCATCTGGCTTTCATGATTCGTGATCACCGCGTGAGCGGCCATGTTTGTTTTGTGATAGAAGATAAGGTTATTATAAGGGATGGGAGGGGGTGGGGTCTAATGGTTTTTGTGATAAGGGGTAAAAATCTTATTTGGGGCGGGGGATATAGATACCGTGTCCTTTTTGGCCGGTCAGGTGGAAATCACGCGCCACAATATGTCCCCGGACCATGGTTAAAACAGGCCATCCCTTCAGCTGTTTTCCCAGATAAGGCGACCATTTGTTTTTGGACTGTATCATTTCTTCGGTATAAATTTGCTCCTTGTTTAAGTCGATAATGACGAGATCAGCATCGTAGCCGGGGAGCAGCCTTCCTTTTCGAGGGAGATGATAGAGCAGGGATGGAGTGGCGCTGGTGATTTGAACCAGCTGTTCCAGGGATAAATACCCTTGATTTACTAGGTTCAGCATATTGGGAAGAAGAACCTCCAAGCCAGGAATACCGTTAGGAGCGTCCCAGATGCGATTCCTTCCCCGCTCTTTTTCCTCGCAGGTGTACGGTGAATGGTCAGAACCGATGGTATGGACGTAACCGCATTTTAAAAGCTGCAGAAGGTGCTGCCGGTTTGTTTCGTCGTGTACAGGCGGAGTAAATTTGAGATAAGGGCCTTGTTTTTGTACGTCTTTCTCTGTAAAAATGAGATACTGCGGGCACATTTCGGCATATACGGGAATTCCTTTTTCACGGGCTTGGTGGATTAGCGTGAGAGATTCCCAAGTGCTCACGTGGGGAAAGACGACGGTGGCCCCCGTTTGTTCAGAGTACAAAATAATCCTCTGAACTGTTTCAATTTCGGAAAGAGCCGGATGTGATTGGCAGTGGGCAAGACCATCCGGTATGGACTTCTGACGGAGATTTCTTTCATACAGAGAAATCAATTCATGATTTTCTGCATGGATAATCATAGTTCCGTGGTGTTTTGCTATGATTTTCATAGCTGGAAGGAGAATATCATCCCGGACCCATCCCATGTCTGGCGAGGAATAGCAAGTGAAAGCTTTGATAGCGGTGACACCGGAATGCAGCCACAGATCTTCCAACCGCTCTAAATTTGATGGATCCAGACCGCCGTGGATGGCATAGTCTACGTAGCCTCGATGGCTATAGGCATCCAATGTGCGCTGAAAACTGTTTGGTGTCAGCACAAGGGGCATATTAGTAGGCATAGCGATAGCAGTGGTAATACCGCCTACGGCGCAGGCAGCTGTGGCGTGTTCAAAATCTTCTCGAAAGGTTGTACCTGGATCATTAAAATGAATATGTTCATCAATCAGCCCTGGAATGATAAACATTCCCTCCGCTTGAATGATATTTTTTGCGGGAGGGACTAGGTGAGGGCTGAGGAGTTCACACACTTTCCCGTCGGCAATTCCAATATTCATGAGATGAGAGCCTTCCGGTGAGACGACGGTGCCTCCCTGAATGAGAAAATCAAACATGGTTGTCCTCCTTCCTGCTTTCAAAAATAATGTCCAGTCTCAAGGGCGTGTGGACATCCAGAAGGGTGGAGCCATTTTCCAGAGAAAGGGTGGCATGAGGTTCATTGAATCCGCAGTAACAGACATCTCCCGGAGACAGAATGCGTTTTTCAGAACCGCATTGTATTTCAAATTTGCCTTTGAGAATATAAACCATTTGCTGATGACTGTCATGGGAGTGAAGTTCTACGCTGGCTCCTTTTGGGAATATCATTTCACAGCCCATGATTTGTTGTCCGAACCCCAGCATTCGCCGGACAATACCGTTTGACATAGTTACGGTAAGTACATCTGAACCGTTTACAAACATAGTTGACCTCCTTGATATAATTTTATGGTTAAGTAAAACGTTTTATTTAAAATAGCATATAAAAAAAGAGCACAAATGTCAATATATAACAGAAAAATAAGAGATAAATCAATAAAAATGACTAAATTATATAAAAATATATTGACATAGCGGATTGAAATTGTTATTATCAGGTTAAAAATAGATAAAACATTTTATTTGCGGTAGAGCAAATAAAACATAAGGATTAAAATGAATAAGAATATTACAATTAAAGAGATTGCCAAGCGGGCCGGAGTATCCATTGGAACAGTTTCCAGAATTATTAATAATCAGTCTTTTGGATATTCACAGGAAACATATAAGAGGGTGAAGGATATTATTGCGGAGACGGGGTATGTTCCGAATCGAGTTGCCAGATCTATGATTACGAAACAAAGCTATACCATCGGTTATCTGGTAGACGATATATCTAACCCATTTTTCCCGGAAATCGCGAAGGGAGTCAGTCATGTAGCATCCGAAAAAGGGTTTAACCTGCTTTTGTGTGAAGGAGGAGAAAGCGCGGAAAGCGCAGAAATACAATTAAAAACACTTTATAAATCAGGGGTTGACGGGATTATAACCGGATCCTATGTACTTAGCGAAAAAAATATAGATTACTTGCTGAAAATGCAGTTACCTTTTGTGATTCTGGATGCCAATATGGCTGGGGACTATTTTTATAATATCAGTGTGGACAACTATAACGGAGCGAGGACGATAGTTTCCTATCTGGTTTCGCGAGGACATAGAAAAATTGCCTGCATTACGGGAAATATGGAATTTGAAAGTTCAAAGATTCGTCTGAATGGATATAAATCTGTTATGGCAGAGAATGGGTTAGATTGGGACGGACTGATAGCCGAAGGAGATTTCTCGGAAAAAAGTGCACAGCTTGCCATGAAACAGCTGGAGGGAAAAGGGTATACAGCCATTTTTGCCTTTAATGATATGATGGCAATAGGAGTATGCAGATATTTGAGGGAAAAGGGAATTCGGGTTCCAGAAGACATTTCTGTGGTGGGGTTTGATGATATTTCTTTGGCATCATTTGTCTATCCGCCATTGACTACGATGCACCAGCCCCTGTTTGAAATGGGAAAGGGCGCGATGGAAATGCTGCTCCAAGCTATGGAGCATGGAATGACAGAAGAAATCAAGGGAAGGAAGTATGAGCTGACCTTGGTGGAGCGGGAGAGTGTAGCTTCACCAGGGAAGTAACTTCCCGTTGAAAAGGAAAGGGAAAATTTTACTTATTTAGTAAAACGTTTTATCACGCGAATGATCCGGATAAATCCGGACATTTATAATACTGTCCATGTAAACTGCGAAGAAAAGGAGGAAAACTATGAAAAAATGCGTAAAGAAATGGACAAAGACAACAGCTATGGTGTTAGCGCTTGCTTTGCTGAATGGATGTGGAGCGGGGGCAAAAGAAAATGCGGGAGGAGGTGACAGCAACGACTCTGCGGAAGATGCCATTGGGATCGCATTGATTGTAAACGGTACCATCGGAGATAAATCCTTTAATGATTTGGCCTACGCAGGACTTCAGAAGGCAGAGGAAGATTTCGGAGTTGTGGGAACTCTGGTGGAGAACAATTATGATACGACAAAATATGAACCTTCCATTATTGAATTCGCAGAGGATCCAGAATGCGATGTACTTATTGTAAACAGCGCAGATGTAAAGGAAATCGTGGAAAGAGTGGCGCCAGAGTATCCGGATAAAAAGTTTATTATCTACGATTCGGATATTGATTATTCTGTAGCGGATCTGTCCAATGTGTATTCCACTACATTTAAGCAAAATGAGGCATCCTTCCTGGCTGGGGCCCTGGGGGCAAAAATGACATCCGTCTCAGAAGATAACCATGTCAACGACGAAAAGGTAATTGGATTTGTAGCAGGAAGTGAGAATGTAATTATCAATGACTTTTTGCTGGGGTACATTGAGGGATGTGAGTACGCAGATCCAGATGCCAGAATGCTGATTTCCTACATTGGAAACTTTTCCGATGCGGCCAAAGGAAAGGAAATGTGTCTTTCCCAAGTGAGCCAGGGAGCGGATGTAGTATTTCAGGTGGCGTCCGGAGCTGGCTTGGGAGTGCTTGAAGGATGTAAGGAGTCAGGAATCTATGCTATCGGAGTGGACGATGATCAGTACAGCCTGTTTAAGGAGACAGATCAGGAGCAGGCAGATGTAATTTTGACATCAGTTATGAAAAGCGTAGATAACTGTGTTTATAGCTGTATTGAACGATATGTAAACGGAACACTTCCCTTCGGAGAGACAGAGGCTTTGGGATTAAAGGAAGGAATGGTTTCCATTGCCAAGAACGAGAACTACGAAAAGATTGTTCCGGCGGAGGTGCAGGAGTACATGAGCGAGCTGGAGCAGAAGATTATTGATGGAGAAGTAGAGGTAACGACGAATGTGGGAGCGGAAATTTCCGTGATTGAAGATGCCAAAAACAGAATTAAGCCGTAACCACAGGAGATGAGCTGGGGTGCTTCCGGAAACCGGAAGCACCTAAAAAGGAGAGGGTCAGTATGTCAGATGTACTGTTGGAAATGCGGGGAATAACAAAGGTATATTCAAATGGATTTGTGGCAAATGAGAATGTGGATTTTTCTGTAAAGAAGGGAGAAATTCACGCGTTGGTCGGGGAAAATGGAGCGGGGAAATCCACGCTTATGAAGGTTTTGTTCGGCATAGAGACGCCGGAAGAAGGAAAGGTATTCTTAAGGGGTGAGGAGATAAAAATTGATAGTCCGCTGACTGCTATCAAATACGGGATCGGAATGGTACATCAACATTTTATGCTTGTACCGTCTCTCACAGTGGCAGAAAACATGATTCTGGGGATGGAACCTAAAAAATATGGCTTGGTGAGTCTGGAAAAGGCGAATCAGATCGTAAAAGATATTTCGGAAAAATATCAATTTGCGATTGACCCCAGAGCCAAAGTGGACGATATTCCGGTAGGAACAAAACAAAAGGTAGAGATTTTAAAGGCGCTTTTGAGAGGAGCGGAAATCCTTATTTTAGATGAACCGACAGCTGTGTTGACACCGCAGGAGACAAAAGAATTGTTTGTTCAGCTGAAAGCGCTGAAAAGTATGGGGCATACCATTATTTTCATTTCCCATAAGCTCCAGGAAATTAAGGAGATATGCGACCGGATCACGGTTCTGAGGCTGGGAAAGTGCATGGGGACACGGAACGTGGCAGACGTGACGGAACAGGAAATTTCAAGACTGATGGTGGGGCGAGATGTAATACTGGAAATTGAAAAGAAAGAACCTGATATTGGGGAAACGGTCCTGAAAGTAAGAGATGTGAAAATCAGAAAAAGCGGAGGAAAGTATCTTTTAAATGGAATCAGCTTTAGTGTCAGAGCCGGAGAAATCCTTGGGGTGGCAGGGGTGGAAGGAAATGGACAAAGAGAGATTTCCGATCTGATAACGGGAATGGAGCCAGTGGAAGAAGGTGAAATTTTTATAAATGGCCACAATATCAAGAAGAAAACCGTAGGGGAAATCCGCAGGCTGGGAGTATCTCACATATCGGAGGACCGTATGACATACGGAGCGGTGGCAGATGCCACCGTAGAGGAAAATCTCATATCTGACCGATTTCAGAAAAAAGAGTTTAATAAGGGATTTTTGTTCAACCGTCGTAAGCTGGCAGCTCTCAGTGACCGCCTGATCCGGCAGTATCTAATTAAATGCGATGACAGAGATCAGAATATAGGGATGCTTTCCGGAGGAAATATACAGAAGGTAGTGGTTGCGCGGGAATTTTCCTCTAATCCCAAGCTGATTGTGGCAAATCAGCCAACTAGGGGAATTGACGTGGGGGCCAGTGAGTTCATTCGAAAAAAACTGGTGGAGTTAAGGGATGCAGGGGCAGCGGTACTGCTGATTTCCGCGGATTTAAATGAGATTCTGGAAGTGAGCGACAGCATTATTGTAATGAACAGCGGAGAAGTGGCCGCCTATCTGCCTGACAGCAAGAGTGTCACAGAGGAAGAACTGGGAGAATATATGCTGGGAGTGAAACGGATGGATGAGAAGGAAATACGGAGGGTGGCCTATGAATAGAAAGAATTTAAATCCCGTTCGGAAAGTAGAACAGGAATTTGGGGTAATCCGTCCGTTGATCGCGATTTTAGTTGCCATGATACTTTGCTTTGTGATTATTTTGATCGCCAGCAGAGAGCCGTTTGAGGCATTGAAACTGTTTGTTACGGGACCGCTCACCACAGTGCGCAGATTTGGAAATGTTTTAGAAACCTGGATTCCATTTATGTTCACCGGATGTGCAATCTGCATTCTTTATTCTGCTAATGTTATTAATATGGCGGCTGAGGGAGCTTTTTTCCTGGGAGGAGTTGCGGCGTCCTATGTGGCGATCCGATTTGCACTGCCGGCAGGAATCCATCCCGTGGCGGCAATTCTTGCGGGAGGCTTGGCAGGTGCAGTTGTATGCCTGATTCCTGGATGGCTGGAAATGAAATTTGACGCGAAAGCAGTGGTTTCTTCCCTGATGTTAAATTATGTTTGCTTGTACGTGGGGCTTTACATTATCAAATTTATTCTCAGAGATCCCCAGGCAGGATTTATCGCGTCTGAAAAATTTCTTCCGACGGCTGCCTTGCCAAAACTGATGTCGGGCAGTAACGTTCATGCCGGTATTTTTCTGGCTGTTCTGGTGATTATATTCAGTTATCTGTACCTGTACAGAAGTAAGTGGGGGTATTCTGTGAGGATGATTGGCAAAAATCCCTATTTTGCCAAATATTCAGGAATTGGTGTGGCGTGGGTGGTCGTTTCCTCACAAATGCTTGGAGGATTCATCGCGGGCATTGGCGGTGGGGTTCAGCTGATGGGAATGTATAATCGTTTTCAGTATCAGCAGCTGCCCCAGTATGGATTTGACGGGATTTTAATTGCGATTTTGGCAAAGCAAAATCCGAAATGGGTGCCGCTGACAGGATTTTTCCTGGCCTATATCCGTACCGGTGCGGAAATTATGTCCAGAAAGACGGATGTGCCGTATGAGATCGTTCAGGTGGTGCAGGCGCTGATCATAATGATGATGGCAGCGCAGCTTTTCCTACAGAAGTGGAAACATCGAAGAATTGTTGCCGCGTCAAAGAAGATACTGGCAGTGCAGAAGGAGGCGTAGTATGGAATTGCTGAACACTATTTTTTCACCGTCTTTTGGATTCTCTGTAATTCGTGTGACTACGCCGATTATATTTGCAGCGCTGGCTGCCCTGGTGACCAATAAGGCGGGGGTAATGAATATTGCTCTGGAAGGAATTATGTTGATGTCCGCCTTTTTTGGGACAGTTGTGAGCGCCTATACACAGAGCGCGCTGTGCGGTGTAATTGTGGCGGTGATAGCAGGAGTATTGGTAGCGTTAATCATGGCGGGTTTTGCATTCCGGCTGAAGGCAGATCTGATTCTTACGGGAATCGCGATCAATACGTTCGCATCAGGCGCGACGGTATTTTTAATGTATGTAATCTGCAATGATAAGGCATCGACTTCAAGACTGCCCAGCTGTAATGTGCCCAGTGTGGATATTCCTCTGATTCAGAGTATTCCGGTAGTAGGGGAAATTTTCAGCGGTCACAATCTTCTCACATATTTGGCATTTGTCAGCGTTATCATTGTTTATGTGCTGATTTACAAGACCTCTCTGGGGCTCAGGATCCGGGCAGTAGGGGAAAAACCGGATGCGGCGCAGTCGGTGGGAATTAAAGTGATGCGGGTGCAGTTTGCGGCACTGTTTCTCAGTGGGGTATTTGCTGGGCTTGGGGGAGCGTTTATGTCAATGGGATATATGTCATTTTTCTCCAGAGATATGATAGCGGGAAGGGGATTTATCGCATTGGCAGCTCAAAATATGGGCGGCGCGGCTCCGTTGGGAACACTGATTGCGTCTATCATATTCGGCATCGCGGATGCGCTGTCCAATATGTTGCAGACATTGCGGGTCCCGGCGGAAGCAGTACAGATGCAGCCTTATTTGCTGACGATCATAGGGCTTGTCATCTATTCATTAAGTACGAAGAAGAAAAAGAAAGGGTTATAGTGAAGGAGGAATGGAAGTGGAAAAGAAGAAGGTTATCCTGGATGTAGATACAGGGTCAGATGATGCGATTGCAATTATGACCGCGGTGATGTCTGAAAAGCTGGAAGTAATCGGAATCACTACAGTAAATGGAAACCGTCCGGTGGACAATACGACGGAAAATACACTGAGGGTGATTGATCTTCTGAAGGTGGACATACCGGTATACCGAGGATGTGAGGAGCCTATGGTAGCCGGCCTGATTCCGGAACGGCAGCAGTACAGGAAAACAAAGGATGTGGAGTTGGTGGACGGAAAAGAGGTTACATATCACCATGAGTTTCTCGATGAGCTGCCTCCAGCTGTCAGCAAAGCTCAGGAACGTTCAGCGGTTCGCTATCTCATTGACACGTTGCTGGCATCTGACGGAGATATTACGGTGATTGCGGTGGGCCCGCTGACGAATATCGCTGTGGCGATGCGTGCGGATCCGAGAATTGTTCCTAAGATTCAACAGCTGATCGTGATGGGAGGAGGCCGGCTACAGACAAACACCACGTCTGCGGCAGAATTTAATATATGGAAGGATCCGGAGGCGGCCCAGATTGTGATGACCTCAGGCTGTGACATTCTTCTGGTTCCCCTGGATGCCACCCACCGAGCCTATGTGGGGAAAGAGGAAAGTCTCCGTTTCAGAGATCTGGGAACGGCTGTTGGAAAGGCAGTAGCGGATTTGCTGGATTCCAGGATCGAAGCTTACGATCTGATGCAGCCGATTGAATGTGCCCCGTATGGGACAACCCCGCCTCATGATGCGCTGGCTGTGTGTGCGGCCATTGACAGCAGTGTTCTGAAAGATGTTCGGCATTGTCGGGTGGATATTGACTTTGGAGGCGGCTGGGCCGATGGGATGACGATTGTGGATCCGCGTGTGAGGACGGACAATCCGAAAAACGTCCATATGGCTTTTGGGGCAGATCGGGAAAAGTTTGTAAAAATGCTCTTTGAGATATTAGGCGGGCAGAGATGAGGAGGCGAGAGGAGAATGGAGAAGAAAAAGGTCATACTTGATGTAGATACCGGTTCAGATGATGCGATTGCGATTATGGTAGCAGTCCTCCACCCTGCGCTGGAGGTGCTTGGAATTACTACTGTCAGCGGAAATAAGCCCCTGCCCAATACCACGGAAAATACCCTGCGGGTAATTGATCTGCTGGGAGTAGGGGATCAGGTGCCAGTGTACATGGGCTGTGCGGAGCCTATGGTGGCGGAACTGACGCCGGAACGCCATGCGGAAAGCCGGCAGGCGCCTCAGAAAACGGTGGTGGATGGCCAGGTGATTGAGTATCACAGTGAATATCTGGATATGATTCCTCCTTCCCGGACTAAGGTTCAGGAAAAACGGGCAGTATCCTATCTTATTGACACGCTGATGGAGTCCGATGGTGATATTACCCTGATCCCAGTAGGGCCGTTGACCAACATAGCAGTGGCGATGCGTGCGGAACCGAGAATTAAGGATAAGATTAAACAGATTGTTATTATGGGAGGAGGCCATAACAAGAGCAATCGGACGTCCGGCGCGGAATTTAATATATGGAAGGATCCGGAAGCGGCTCAGATTGTACTGACGTCAGGATGCGATGTGCTTTTAGTGCCTTTGGACGCGACCCATTCCGGGGATGTTACGATGGCGGAAAGTGAGGAAATTCGTGAGATCGGCACACCGGTGGCGGCGGCAGTTGCGGATCTTTTGGATCAGCGTATAAAAGCGTACGATACATTTCAGCCGCAGAAGATCGCAGGCTCCACTCCGCCTCACGACGCGATTGCGGTGGCCTCTGTCATTGATCCGGAAATTCTAAGGAATGTGCAGTGGAGACGGGTGGATGTGGATTTTGGAGGAGGGATCTGTGATGGAAGAACTATGGTGGACTGCCGTGTTTACCCGGATAATCCTCCAAATATCCATATTGCGTTTGACTGTGACCGGGAAAGATTTGTAAAATTGCTGAAAGAAACGATTGCGCGTTCAAAGTAAAGGAGAGCTGTGGTGAAAATTGTGGTATTGGATGGATATACAGAAAATCCGGGGGATCTAAGCTGGGCCGCTCTGGAGGAGTTGGGGGAACTGGTTGTATATGACAGGACTCCGGAAAGCTGTATATTGGACAGAATTGCAGATGCAGAAATTGTATGTACCAATAAAACGCCTTTGTCGGAGAAAACGCTCAAAAAATGCAGAAAACTGAAATACATAGGGATTTTGGCAACAGGTTATAATATTGTAGATGTAAAAGCAGCGGCAGAGTTGGGAATCGCAGTGACTAATATTCCAACCTATGGGACTGATGCTGTTGCCCAGTATGTGATTGCTTTGCTGTTGGAGCTCTGCCATCATATAGGTGAACACTCCCGGATGGTGAAAGAGGGGGAATGGACGGCCTGCGAGGATTGGTGTTTCTGGCGGTATCCACTGATGGAACTGGCTGGCAAAACGCTCGGGATCATAGGATACGGTAGAATTGGGAGAAAGACGGCAGAGATTGCCAGAGCTCTTGGAATGCAGGTTGTGGCATATGACGGAGGCAAAAAAGCGCGGGTGATGGAACCGGATGTTTTGGTGGAACTGGAAGACCTGTTTAGCTGTGCGGATGTGATCAGCTTAAATTGTCCGCTGTTGCCGTCCACGGAAGGATTGATCAACTGGGAGACGATCCGAAAAATGAAAGATGGGGTTATAATCCTTAATACAGCGAGGGGACAACTGATTGTGGAAAAGGATCTGCAGGAGGCCCTGGAGTGTGGAAAGGTGGGGGCGGCTGCATTGGATGTGGTGTCGGAGGAACCTATTCGCGGAGATAATCCGCTGCTGGATGCCCCTAATGTGGTAATTACTCCTCATATTGCGTGGGCTTCCAGGGAATCTAGGCAGAGGCTGATGGATATTGCTGTGGAAAATATAAGGGCATTTTTAAATGGGATGCCGCAGAATCTGGTATCTGAGAATTAAAATATACTATTTAAAAGGAGAAGATTTTGCTGTTGAAAAATCAGCAAAACCTTCTCTTATTTATTTTATGCACCCCGGTAAATCCCCACCAACACCTCCACACAGCGCTCCAGCCCAATCCGTCCGCTGTCCAGGGCGATCATGTAGTTTTTGGCGTCGCCCCATTTCATATCCGTGTAGAACCGGTGATAGGCCGCCCGCCGCTTATCCTTTTCCCGGATGCGCTGTTCCGGGGATTCCGGACGTTCGCCGTAGACGGACACGATTCGGTTTGCCCGGTAGTCCATGCTGGCGTGGATAAAGGCGGTCAGACAGTCTGCCCTGTCCCGGAGGATGTAGTCGGCGCAGCGCCCCACAATGACGCAGGGGCCTTTTTCTGCCAAATCCAGGATGACTTTGCGCTGGGTATCCCACAGGTAGTCTTCGTTTGTGGGGCCGAAGGCGCGGGTGGAAAAGGCGGAGGCCATAAATCCGGTGGGGGCAGATTCGTCCATGGTTCTCACGTAAGTTTCCGCAAAGCCGCTCTCCTGGGCGATTTTCTGAATCAGTTCGCTGTCGTAGCAGGGGATTCCCAGCCGGTCAGCGGTCATTTTGCCGATGGTGCGTCCGCCGCTGCCGAACTCGCGGCTGATGGTGATGATTTTGTGTTTCATGATGGTTGTCCTCCTTTCAATTCCTTATAAGTGTGACAGATCAGTGCCACAGCTGCCAGAAACGTGAGAAAATCAGATACCGGCATGGAAAAGAGAACGCCGTCCAGGCCGAAAAACACTGGCAGCAGCAGGGCAAATCCAACCCCGAACACCACCTCCCGGACCATGGACAGAGCGGTGGATTCCACAGCCTTGCCCATGGCCTGGAGAAAGATGAAACAAGCCTTGTTTACGCAGGCGGGAATGATCAGGCACAGGTAAATCCGGAACGCCTTCACAGCAAATTGGGTGTAGTAAACGCTCTCGTTGGCGGCTCCGAAAATGGAGATCAGCTGGCGGGGGAAACACTCTGCAAGGATAAAGCCCACAGCGCCCACAGCCGCCTCCGCTGTCAGCAGCTTTGTAAACAGCTCCCGGACCAGCTCCGTTTTCCGGGCGCCTATGTTAAAGCCCACAATGGGAATGCACCCAGCGGCCATACCTACCACGATGGATATGATGATCTGGAAAAATTTCATCACAATGCCCACTACCGCCATGGGAATCTGGGCGTACTGAGGCTGTCCGAAAATGGAGTCAGCGGCTCCGTATTTGCGGAGCATATTGTTGATAGCGGCCATGGCTGCCACCAGGGAGATCTGGGAGAGAAAACTGGTGATGCCAAGGAGCAGCGTCCTGCCGCAGATCTTCCGGTGGAGAAGGAAATCCTGCCCGGCAGGCCGGATCACTTTCATGCGCAGGATGTAAACCACTGCCAGAACCGCCGTGATCACCTGTCCCACCACCGTGGCAACCGCCGCCCCCATCATTCCCCAGTGAAAGGCGAAGATAAAGATGGGGTCGAGAACGATGTTGGCAGCCGCGCCGGCCAGAGTGGATACCATAGCAAACCGGGGATTTCCGTCCGCCCGGATCACGGGATTCATGGCCTGGCCGAACATATAAAAGGGGATGCCCAGGGTGATGTAGAAGAAGTATTCCTGGGAGTAGTGAAACGTCTCCTCGTTTACCGTCCCGCCAAACATGGAAATGAGCTGTCCCTGGAAAATCAGGTAGACGGCGGTTAAAATCAGTCCGGACGCCGCGCTCAAAACGATGCCGTTTCCCACGCTGCGTTTCGCAGAATGTTTATCGCCCCGGCCGAGACTGATGCTCACAAAGGCGCAGCACCCGTCTCCGATCATGACGGCAATGGCCAGGGCCACCACCGTCAGGGGAAATACCACTGTGTTGGCCGCGTTGCCGTAGGAGCCCAGGTAGCTGGCGTTGGCAATGAAGATCTGATCGACAATGTTGTAGAGGGAGCCGACCAAAAGAGAAATGATGCAGGGGACGGCATACCGTTTCATCAGTATCCCGATGCGTTCCGTCCCCAAAAACTGGTTGGAATGTTCCATTGGATTTGCCTCCTGTTCTTTTTTTTCGATATAAAAACGAAAACGTGCAGCCTTCACGCAACCGGAATTACGCGAAAGCTACACGTTGTATTTCTATCATAGTGGAAACGGGAGGAGATTGCAAAGGGACTTTTTCACAAAAATCCGATAGATACTATTTGGGAAAAATGCCTTCCCAGGCGCCGTCCTCCGGGAAACAGGTTTTTCGCAACGAAAAAAGGAAGGGAAACGCCCTTAGATGATAAGGGAGCTTTGAAAACAAAATCCAACGCAATTAAATAAAGATAAAGCACCTTTGAGCGCCTTAACGGCCAGCCGGATCAGCTATCGAAATCTTTTAAAGTATTTTTACTCTGTTTACTCCCACTTAAAGCATTTTACAGAGATACCGAAACAAATGATTGTAACAGCGCACATAGTAATAACCGGAAACAATCCGTTTTCAACCGGCAGTCCAAGAAATGCCGCTTTCATGAACTGAATCCCCTGTGTTAACGGGAAAATGCTGATAATCCTCTGCATAACAGAGGGCATGACTTCAAAAGGAAGTGTTGCTCCCGAAAAGATAAGCATAGGGAAATACAAAATGCAGGCAATTACACTTGCACTTTTCATATTTTTAGCCGTTCCTCCCACGAACAGACCAATGCTTAGCGTTGATACCATAGTTAAAAGCCAGCTTCCCAAAAACAAGAGAAAGGAACCATGTATTTTGATTTTCCAAAACAGGATAGCGGCAGGAAACAGTGTAAGGATTGATACAATGCAATATATCATGTAAATTGTAAATTCAACGGCAAGTAATTTTGCCGGACGAACGGGAGTAACTTGAAACCGTTTCAAAATCTTTCGTTCCCGATACTCTGATACTACAAGGGGCAATCCCATAAGCCCACCCGCACAAATAGAAATACAGCAGAGCGCGCCAAAAGACTGTTCCATAAAGGTGTATGCCGTTTCCTCTGCGGCGGGTTTTGTTCCGTAGATAAAGCCAAGAATAACTAAGACAATAAGCGGCATAATGACAGCGAAAATAACCATATTCATATTTCGGATATTGAGCTTTAACTCATTTTTTAAAAGTATCACAAATGATTTCATTCGCCAACCTCCTCACCAGAAAGCGCAAGATAAGCGTCCTCAAATTTCCCGCACCCGCTTACCTCTTTTGCCTGTTCAACCGTTCCGTAAAATACTGCTTTTCCCTGTTTTAAAATACATATCTCGTCACATAGAGTTTCTACCTCGTCCATAAAGTGAGAGGTTAAAAAAATAGTCAATCCTTTACGCTTTAGCTCTGAAAGGATTTTCCAAACGTCACGGCGGGCTTTTGCGTCCAATCCCGTAGTAAGTTCATCAAGGAATACCAGCTCCGGGTTAGGAATTAAGGCAAGCACGATAAATAACCGTTGACGCTCGCCGCCGGACAAACTTTTTACTGCATTTCCAGTCTTGTTGCCGATGCCAAATTGTTCGCATAGGCTTTTCCAATCTGCGGGGGCTTCATACAGACAAGCGGTTTCTTCGCATAACTCAGATACCTTAATTTCCGGTTGATAATCGCCCTCTTGAAATTGGACGCCAACTTTTTGGAACAGGCGGCGCCGGTCCTTTTTGGGATTGCAATTTAATACGGATATTGTACCACTGTCAGCATTTTTCGTGCCTAAGATACATTCTATCGCTGTACTTTTCCCCGCGCCGTTTGCGCCAAGAAGCCCGTAAACAGTACCACATTTGACAGACAAATTGATGTTGTCTACTGCGAGCAGATTGCCATAGTTTTTTGACAGCTGCTCTACTTTGATTGCAGATTGCATAATTAAGACCTCCTTTACTGTGGAAAAAGAATACCACCAATATAAACATTGGTGGCAAAGTGTAGGGTTATGAAAATTGAATCTGCATTTCTTGAAGCATTTGTAAAAGCGTGTTTGCATTTCTTTCCGCTGATAAAAGAGATACGATTAACCTGTCACAGACAGAAATAATATCATCTGTCTGCTTTGGTGTGTTCAGTGCAGCGCGAATATCTGTATCGGGATTTTGGGATAATTGTTGCAGCAGCCGTAAGATTGCTTCTAACGAATAGTTGGCGCATCTTAATGAACGGATAATTTTCAGACGCTGTATATCCTCATCCGTATATACACGATACCCGTTATCGCTTCGCTTGACGGTAAGTAATCCGTTCATTTCCCAATTTCTTAGAGCGTCCATAGAAATTTCAAGAACTTCCGATACTTCCTTACGTTTCAGATATTGTGTGCATTTACTTTTATCACCCGCCAAAATCGTTTTTACAATCTCAATCGCTTCTTCTGCGTTATTACGCTCCTGTTGGAGCTGTTTCAAGTAATCTTTTGTAAGTGCGATTGCAGTATCAAAGTCTTTCGTTGCCGCAATGGTAATCATTTGAACTATTTTCTTTCTTAGCCCATTCTGCAAGATCTCAACCTGAAATGCAACCCGCACTAATTTACACTGCATAACATGAAATTCTGTAAATACACGATAGCCGTTTGATAGACGTTCCGCCTTTGGTATCAATTTCAGTTTTTCATATAAGCGAACAGTATTCGGGTGTATGCCGGTCATTGCGGCAACTTCCGCAGTTTTGTAGGTAATCATTTTTTCGCCTCCATTCCTTCAAAAGAATACCATAGTCAAAAAGTCTGGTGTTATAGTGTAGGGTTTTATGATACCGCAGGCGAAAGATACAGATTGTATGGAACTTTATCGGGGAACTGGAACAGGAACGGGGACAAGCAGACCACTAAAAAGACAAAGAAAAAGCAGAGCGGCACAGCCTTTTGACTATGCCGCCCTGCAGCAGGATTCAATTACTTCCGTATGGGTACGCGCCTTTTCAGGCGTCCCCTTCCTTCATTTTCAATTTCACGCGTTTCCGCTAAAAGGAGATCTCAAAATAAGATCCGGAGATTAATAATTCTCCACCTTTCTCTCAAAGTAAGCCTTCGGATGGTTGCAGCACGGACATACCTCCGGAGCCTCCTCGCCCTCGTGGATGTATCCGCAGTTGCGGCACTTCCAGCCTAAGGGGGCGTCGCCCTTGAAGGTCTTGTCGTTCTTGTAGCTCTCTAACAGCTTTAAGTAGCGTCTCTCGTGAGCGGCCTCAACCTTGGCAACCAGCTCAAACTTCACAGCCAGCTCCTCAAAGCCTTCCTCGCGGGCCTCTCTGGCCATGCGGGCATACATATCGGTCCACTCGTAGTTCTCGCCTGCGGCAGCATCCTCTAAGTTCGCGGCTACGTCACCGATGCCATGGAACTCTTTAAACCACATTTTCGCGTGCTCTTTCTCCTGGTCAGCGGTCTCCTGATACAGAGCGGCAAGCTGCTCGTATCCTGCCTTCTTAGCGGCAGAGGCATAGTATGTATATTTGTTTCTGGCCTGGGACTCGCCTGCGAATGCGGCAAGTAAGTTCTGCTCCGTCTTGGTTCCTGCGTATTTGGACATGATATACCTCCTTAAATGTTTGATAAAAGTGAAATAGTTACTCCTAACAGCCTAATCATATCACTTCTTGTCAGAATAAACAAGGAATAATATGGAAATTTTTGGTGAAAAAACCGCCCGGAGCGGGATTGAATCACTCCGGGCGGCCAGCCTAAGCAAATGGTAGAAATAATCGGATATTAGCCGAAGTATCTCTTAAGCAGGCCCTCAAATGCCTTGCCGTGACGAGCCTCATCTCTAGCCATCTCGTGAACGGTGTCATGGATTGCATCCAGGTTCAGAGCTTTCGCTCTCTTAGCCAGGTCGAACTTACCAGCGGTAGCGCCGTTCTCAGCGTCCACGCGCATCTCCAGGTTCTTCTTGGTGCTGTCGGTAACAACCTCGCCTAACAGCTCAGCGAACTTCGCTGCGTGCTCAGCCTCCTCGTAAGCGGCCTTCTCCCAGTATAAACCGATCTCCGGGTAGCCCTCTCTGTGAGCAACTCTAGCCATAGCCAGGTACATACCAACCTCAGAGCACTCGCCCTCGAAGTTTGCTCTTAAATCAGCCATGATGTCCTCCGGAGAACCCTGCGCAACGCCAACTACGTGCTCAGCAGCCCAGGTCTTCTCGCCCTCCTGGAGTTTGAACTTCTCAGCCGGTGCCTTACATACCGGGCAGAACTCCGGAGCAGTCTCTCCCTCATGAACGTAACCACATACAGTACAAACCCATTTCTTCATACTTCTAATCTCCTTTTTATTAAAATAATGTTTCTTAGTAACCCCTAAGTAATAATAGTAACAATTACTGATATTAATTTAGCACAAGCATTTCTGTTTGTCAAGCGTTTTTCAGAATATTTTTAAGAAGTTTTTTTCTTCATGCAGTTCTCGCACACCCCATAGAAATAGGTGATATGAGAATCTATCTTCCCGTGGACGTGTTCCTGGGCCAGGTCGTTGATCTCCTGGGAGATCTCCATGGGAAGGTCCTCGATACAGCCGCATTCCCGGCACATAAAATGGTAGTGCGGGCGCGTGTCCGCGTCAAAATGGTCCGCTCCGTCGCCGCAGCGCAGTTTCTGGATCTCGCCTAACTCCACCAGCAGGTTTAAGTTGCGGTAAACGGTTCCCAGACTGATGTTGGGAAATTCTTCACGGATGGACGCGTAGATGGCGTCGGCCGTAGGGTGGTCGTGACGGGCCATCAGGCAGGCTTTGATGGATTCCCTCTGACGGCTGTATTTGAGCTGTTTCATGGCATCCTCCTTTCTCAATAATAGTAACAGTTATCATTTATAATAACCATATTATAGGAAATGGGAGGAAATGTCAAGCGGGCTAGATCATTTCTTTTACAATATTTATGAATTCTTTCGTAGCCTGGGACATATAATGGCCTTTGTGGTAACCGATGGCCAGGGTGCCGTGGGTGATCGGGTTCTTTAGGGAGTAAAGGTTCACGGAGTTGCCGTCGTCCCTGGCTCCCGGCAGGTTTTCCCGGTTGGCGGCGAACATTTTCGGGTAGAAGGTAATGCCCATTCCCCTGGAGGAGAGGGACAGCACCGTCTCGATATTCTCCAGCTCCAGCACAATGGGCGGGGAGATCTGGGCGTCCTGAAAGAGCTCGTCCGCGATGGTCCGCACCCGGTTTCCCTGGCGCAGCAGGATGAAGGGGCAGTCCCGCAGGATCGTGAGATCGGCGTTTTCCTTCAGCTGTGTCCGGACTTCCTCCGCCTTTTCGCCGAAGGCTTTCGCGAGCACGGCGTCCGGCACCACCAAAAGCACTTCCTCGGCGCAGATGGGCACCGTCTCAATATTTTCCACCCGGAAGGGCAGCATCCCGATGACCAGATCCACTTCCCCGTGAAGGAGAGCGGCCTCCATCTGGGCGGTGTTCCCCTCCAGAATCTTTAGATCAATGTTGGGAAAACGGTCCCGGTAGGCCGGGAGCACGTGGGGGAGAATGACCCGTCCCCTGGTGTGGGAGAGCCCGATGGAGAGCTGTCCCACCGTAAAGTCCTTAATATCCGCCAGCTCGTGGTACGTCTCGTCCTTGTAGGTGAGCAGATTCCTGGCCCGCTGCAGCAGGCGCTGGCCCGCGTAGGTGAGAGTCAGGGGAGTGGTGCGGTTGAACAGGGTCACGCCAAACTCCTGCTCCATGTGGGCGATGTGGTTGCTTAAAGACTGCTGGGAGATAAAAAGACGTCTGGCGGCGCGGGTGAAATTCAGCTCCTCCGCCGCCACGACGAAGTACTCTAAATTAAGGAAGTTAATCATGGCATTCCTCCGGAAACAGCTGGGCCAGAACGGGAATGTAGGGCTTTAGCTTCTCCACGGAGGTATTCATGATTAACTCCTCCGGGAAGTGCTCCCGCTCCAAAAGCTCCCAGGCGCACCGGTGGTTTCCCACGTCGTTTTCGTGGTGGGCATCGCTGCCGATGATAATGGGAACCTCGTATTCCTTACAGTATTTCAACAGGACAGCGTAGTTTTCCGCCGCTCCCGTGCGGGATCCGCCGGGGGCTAAGGAGGTGTTGTTTACCTCCACCAGTTTGCCGGATTCCTTGGCCGCCCGGGCAAAGGTCCGGTAATCTACGGGGTAGCGGTCATCGTCGGGGTGGCCGATGATGGTCACGTGGGGATTTTTCATCACGTTTACATAAGCCTGGGTGTGCTCCTCCCTGGTGCGGGGAGCAAAGCAGGGAACGTGAAGGCTGGCTACGGTGTAGTCCAGCTTTTCCAGGGTGGATTCCGGAAGGTCCACCGTCCCTTCGGGATCCAGAATATTTAATTCCGCCCCCATGAGCACGCGGACTCCGTGCTGGAGACGGGGAATCACCTTAAAATTAATGAAGTAAAACTTGTGGGTGCTGCCGGGCATCTTCGGCGCGTGGTCGGCGCAGCCGTAAACGGAAAGCCCCTTTTCAGCGGCGGAGCGGATCATCTCCGACAGCGTGCTGTAGGCATGGCCGCTGGCAATGGTATGGGTGTGCAGATCTATGATGTCTTTCATGAAGAACGTCCTCCTTCTGATAACTCAATGATACCATAAAAATTCATCAAAAACTATAGCAAAATCGGGTGGAATATGATAAATTTAGATATTAGAGAATATGGCGCCGGGGGAATGGAGATACGCCCGAAAAGGGCGGCCCCATCGGTTGAGGGCAGCGGCGCGAAAAACGCGAAACGGCCCGCGGCACCATAAAATATGCACGAAAGGGAGACCCATTATGAGTGAAGAAATGAAAAATGAAATGACAGGAACCCCAGAGACCATGGATGATTACGCAGCAGAGCTGGAGGAGTCCTATAAGGCCCTGGAGGGAAAGCAGCCCGTATTTGAGGCGGCTGAGGATCCGGACGGCGAGAAGTGGCAGAACTTCGCGCAGATGCTGGAGGATAAGACCGTCATCAACGTGAAGGTGAAGGAGGCCGTAAAAGGCGGCCTGGTAGCCTTTGTGGACGACGTGAGAGCCTTCATCCCCGCGTCCCACATTTCCACCCGCTACATTGAAAAGCTGGAGGATATGGTGGGCAAGCACCTGGATGTGATGGTGATTACCGCCGATCTGGAGAAAAAGCGCCTGGTGCTCTCCGGCCGCGAGGTGGAGAAGTCCAAACGGGACGAGGCTAAAAAGCAGAAACTGGCCCAGTACCATGTGGGCGACGTGGTGACCGGCAAGGTGGAGAGCCTGCAGCCCTACGGCGCGTTCGTGGACCTTGGGGACGGCGTTTCCGGCCTGGTACACGTTTCCCAGATCAGCACCCAGAGGATCAAGCATCCCAGCGTTGTGCTGAAGGAAGGCCAGGAAGTGAAGGCAAAGGTCATTTCCACGGAGAACGGAAAGATCGGCCTGAGCATGAAGGCGCTGGTGAGCGAGGAGACCGCCAGGGAGGAGCACGAGTCCTTCAATTATAAAGAGACCGGAACCATTTCCACCGGCCTGGGCGCCCTGTTAAAGAACATCAAGCTGTAAGCCGGCTTGAAATTGGCGTGCGAGGAGGCGGGCAAATGAAGTTTCCGGAAAAGACTAATCAGATAGACCAGTGGAAATCCATCATGTTCCTGTATGATTCCGCGCTGAAGGAGATCAATACCAAGATTGAAATTCTGAACAATGAGTTTGTTCAGATCAATGATTATAACCCCATCGAACACGTGAAGGCCAGGCTGAAAACGCCGGAGAGCATCGTGAAAAAGCTGAAACGCAGCGGCTACGCGGTCACCATTGAAAATATGGTGGAAAAGCTGAGCGACATCGCGGGGATCCGGATCATCTGCTCCTTCCGGTCGGACATCTACCTGCTGGCGGACATGATTTCCAGGCAGAGGGACGTGAACGTCCTCTACGTAAAGGATTATATCAAGAATCCCAAGCCCAACGGCTACCGCAGCTACCACATGGTGGTGACGGTCCCCATCTATTTAAACGGGGAGATGGTGGAGACGAAGGTGGAGATTCAGATCCGTACGGTGGCCATGGATTTCTGGGCCAGTCTGGAGCATAAGATCTATTATAAATTTGAGGGCGACGGCCCGGAGAACCTGCAGCAGGAGCTGAAAGCCTGCGCGGACATGGTGGATATGCTGGACGCCAAGATGTACTCTCTCAACGAGAGGATCCTGGAGGTCAGCAGAGAACAGAACAGACAGACATAAATGGCAATGGGGGAGCCGCAGGGTGCGGCGTCCCCTTTGCTTTATGCCGCGGGAAACCGGCTGTTGGCGCAGCTGCGTTTCGGCGGGGGTGGGCGCTGCTATGCACACTGTTTTGGTAAGAAACGGGCGTGCCGCGGCGTACACGGTTTCCGAAAGAAATTTCGTTTTTAATGAAAGAAATTTCATTTTCATGAAAAAGACAGAATCAGGACAGGAGGACAAAAGAATGACAGGAAAAGAGCTGCAGGAGAAACTGGGATGGAAATTCCCGGTGATCGCGGAGAAATACCCGGAGCACATCGGCGAGGCGGACCGGTTCTGCGAGGGCTATAAGGAGTTTTTAAATACAGGAAAAACGGAGCGGGAGTGCGTGAAACGGGCGGTGGAGCTTTTGGAGGCCGCCGGCTACCGTCCCTTTGAGAAGGGGGCATCCTACGCCGCCGGAGATAAGATTTACGCCGTAAACCGCGGAAAGGCGGTGATCGCCTCCACCATCGGCACGGAGCCCCTGGCCCGGGGGCTTAGGATGAACGGGGCCCACATTGATTCCCCCCGCCTGGATTTAAAGCCCAATCCCCTCTATGAAAAGGACGGAATGAGCCTTTTAAAGACCCACTATTACGGCGGAATCCGTAAATACCAGTGGGCGGCCATCCCCCTTGCCATGCACGGCGTGGTATATCTGGAGGACGGGACGAGACGGGAGATTTCCCTGGGAGAGAAGGCCGGGGAGCCGGTATTTTGCGTCACCGACCTTCTGCCCCATCTGGCGGGAGAGCAGAACGGCCGCAAGCTGGGCGAGGGCTTAAAGGGAGAGGAGTTAAACATCGTGGTGGGCTCCATCCCCTATGAGGACAGCAAGGACGTGAAAGAGGCTGTGAAGCTGAAAGCCCTGGCGGTGTTAAACGAGTATTTCGGCATGACGGAGAAGGATTTCCTCCGGGCGGAGATCGAGATGGTGCCGGCGTTCCAGGCGGCTGACGTGGGGCTTGACCGCAGCATGATCGGAGCCTATGGCCAGGATGACAGAGTCTGCGCCTACACGGCCCTGGCGGCGGAGATGGAGGCGAAGGATCCGGCCTATACCACCTTGACCATCCTGGCAGACAAGGAGGAGATCGGCTCCTGCGGAAACACCGGCCTGGACTCTGATTACGTGCTCCATTTCGTGCAGACGCTGGCAGAGATGAACGGCGCGGATTATAAGGAAGTGCTGCAAAATTCCATCTGTCTCTCCTCCGACGTAAACGCCGCCTACGATCCCACGTTCCCGGCGGTATACGAGAGCCGCAATTCCTGCTATGTGGGAAAAGGCTGCGTCCTCACAAAGTACACGGGAGCCAGAGGAAAGTCTTCCTCCAACGACGCCAGCGCCGAGCTGATGGCAAAGATCATAAAGATCATGGACGATGCCGGCGTGTGCTGGCAGACCGGCGAGCTGGGAGCGGTGGACGCCGGCGGCGGCGGAACCATCGCCAAGTTTGTGGCGGGGATGAACGTGGACGTGGTGGATCTTGGAGTGCCGATCCTGTCCATGCACGCTCCCTTTGAGCTGGCGTCCAAGCTGGATGTCTACCATACATACCTGGCCTTCCAGGCATTTTACAGCGCCCGTTAAGGGAAATCAGGGGAAAAACAGGGATGGCAGGATTTGCACGGTTGCGCGGCAGATGTAATTGTGGTATAACTACCTATAAACCCAAAATGAGGAGGAATATCATGAGGAAATTTGCAAAGCTTTGCGTCTGCGGTGTGGCCGCGGCGCTTGTGCTGGCGTCCGGCTGCGGGAAAAAGCAGGAGGAGGCCGACCAGACCACGGCGGAGGAGACCACGGTAGTTTCCGGCGAGGTGGAGCTGGGGCAGTACAAAGGAGTGGAGCTGGAAAAGACGGACGCGACCCTCACAGACGAGGAGTTTCAGACGGCCGTAGATGCCAGGCTGGAGGCCAATCCCGACTGGATCGAGGTGGAACGCCCGGCCCAGAACGGCGATACGGTAAACATTGACTACGTGGGCATGAGGGACGGAGAGGCCTTTGAGGGCGGCACGGATCAGGGCTATGACCTGGTGCTGGGATCCGGCTCCTTCATCGACGGCTTTGAGGACGGCCTGATCGGGGCGGTAAAGGGCCAGGAGCTTTCCCTGGAGCTGACCTTCCCCGACCCCTACCGGAACAATCCCGATCTGGCGGGACAGCCGGTGGTGTTTGACGTGACGGTGAACCGTGTGGAGGAGCCGAGGACGCCGGAGTTAAACGACGCCTTTGTGCAGCGCATTTCCGATTTTGACACGGTGGATGCCTGGGAGACGGATCTGCGCAGCCAGCTGGAGGAGCAGAAGGCTCAGCAGGCGGAGAGCCAGGACGATTTCAATCTTTACAACGCGATTATGGAATCCTCCACCTTTACGGGGATCGACGAGTCTGTGGACGCGGAGTTAAACCGGCTGATGGAGATGAATGAAAGTCTGATGGCTCTGCAGGGAGTCACCCTGGAGGACTATCTGGCGGCTTACGGCCTGGATCAGGAGGTCTATGAGACGGCCTGGCGCTCTCAGGCGGAGTACAATGTAAAGATGGAGCTGGTGCTGAAAGCGGTGGCCGAGCAGGAAAACCTGGAAATCACCGACGAGATAAAGCAGGAAGTGGCCGACATGAATGGAATGGAGGACTACGACAGCCTTGTGGAGGCCGCCGGCAACGAATCTGATGTGGAGCGCCTGGCACGCAACTACGCGGCCATGAAATTTTTAAAGGATAACGCGGTATACAAATAAGAGGAAAAGCGGGAGGCAAATGATGCAGCTACTCAAGGATAGAATACGGAAGGATGGCCAGGTATTCCCTGGAAACGTACTGAAGGTGGACAGCTTTCTGAACCACCAGATGGATATTGAGCTGTTTTCGGAGTTTGGAAAAGAATTTAAAAGGCGGTTTGAGGGGGAGGAGATCAACAAGATCCTCACCATCGAGGCCTCCGGAATCGGGATCGCGTGCATTGTGGCCCAGTCCTTCGGCGTTCCGGTGGTGTTCGCCAAAAAGAGCCAGAGCAAAAACATCGCCGGTGAGGTGTACTCCAGCAAGGTGGAATCCTACACCCACGGCCGCATCTTTGATATTATTGTGTCAAAGAAGTTTTTAGGGCCGGAGGATAAAATCCTCATCATTGACGATTTTATGGCCAACGGAGCAGCCATGGACGGCCTGCTGGAGGTCATCAAAGAGTCAGGGGCCCAGGTGGTGGGAGCCGGAATCATCATTGAGAAAGGGTTCCAGGGCGGCGGCGAGCGCCTGCGCAGCCAGGGCCTTCGGGTGGAGTCCCTTGCCATTGTGGACGAGATGAATGACAAGACAGGGGAGATTGTGTTCCGTGATGAGAAATGACTGTGAGAGAAAGGTGCTGTTTTTTGACGTGGACGGCACTTTAGTGGACGAGGCCGGAAAAGACATTCCGGAGAGCACGGTAAAGGCCCTTGTGAAGGCCATGGAAAAGGGCCATCTGGTGTTTGTAAATTCCGGGCGGGCCAGATGTATGCTCAAATTTCTGGAGGAAACCCTGCCGGCGGACGGCTTTCTCTGCGGCTGCGGGACCCAGATCGTGGTAAAGGGCGAGAGCCGTTTCCACAGGACCCTTTCCAGGGAGAGAGGGGAGGAGATCAAAAAGCTCCTTTCCGACTGCCGTCTGGCCGCCTGGCTGGAGGGAGAAGGAGGCGTCTGGTTCCCGGATGACGAACCGCGGACGGAGCGGACCCGCAGAATGCGGGAGAACATGATGAGAGACTACGGCATGGTGCCCGGCTGGGGCGGCCCGGAGGTGGTGTTTGACAAGTTCTGCGCCCTGGACGAGGGCGGCTGTGACCTGGAGCGGTTTTTCGCCGGGATTCCGGATATGGACGTCATCGACCGCGGGGACGGGATGTACGAGTGCGTGCCGGCTGGGTGCAGCAAGGCCACGGCCATGGACTGGGTATTGAAGGAATACGGCCTGCCCTTAGAGAGCGCCTACGTGTTCGGGGACAGCACCAACGACATTCCCATGTTTGAGTTTGCCCCCAACCGGATCGCCATGGGCGTCCACGCGCCGGAGCTGGAGCAGTTTAACCCCTTTATCACAAAGACTGTGGAAGAAGGCGGAGTGGCCTGGGCCATGGAGCAGCTTGGAATCATATAAGGATGCCGGGGTCAAACGGCTGAGAATCTGATGAGGGCGTTTGATTGCCTGCCCTTTCCATTATAAAGGAGAATGCCGATGATTTATATCGTGGAGGATGACGGGAGCATCCGGGAACTGGTGACTTATACCTTAAACAGCCAGGGGCTGGAGACGGAGGGCTTTCCCGTGCCGTCCCAGTTCTGGAAGGCCATGGGGCGGATGAAACCGGATCTGGTGCTTTTGGACATCATGCTGCCGGAGGAGGACGGGCTGACCATTTTAAAGAAACTGCGGGCGGACAAGGATACGGAACATATTCCGGTGATTATGCTGACGGCAAAGGACGGAGAGTATGACACGGTGATCAGTCTGGACAGCGGGGCGGACGACTACATTGCCAAGCCGTTTCGGATGATGGAGCTCATCTCCCGGATCCGGGCGGTGATGCGCCGGTCAAAACGGCGGGAGGAACAGATGGAGGAATACCGGGTGGGAGATCTTTATGTAAACCCGTCCGGCCACATCGTCCGCGCCGGGGAGGAAACGGTCACCCTCACTCTGAAGGAGTTTGAGGTGCTCTGCCTGCTGATCCGCCATCCGGGAACGGTGTTTACCAGGGCGCAGCTTTTGGACGAGATCTGGGGCTACGAGTTTGACGGCGAGAGCCGCACCGTGGACGTCCACATCCGGACGCTGCGGCAGAAACTGGGGCCGGCAGGCGACTGCATCGAGACCATCCGCGGGGTGGGCTATAAGATCGACAGCGGAAAATAGAAGGAGATTCATATGGGGAAACGGGCGGCGCGGCCTGTTTCCCTTTTTATATAAGAGGAAACTGCGCCCTTATACCGTAAAAGTTTCCGGCGGGATGCGCACACTTTTTTATTTAACAGGAAACTTCGTTTCCTGTTAAATAAAAATGCTCCGCAAGGAGGCGCACTTCGCGCAAAGGAAAATGGCTGCTGGCGCAGCCGCGCTCCGGCGCAAGTGTGCGCCAAGCGCACACTTTTTTACTTAATAGGAAATTCCGCCCCTCTCACCCTCAAAAAAAGAACACCCATTCATCGAACATAC
>OLRK01000755.1_pt1 | contig 33381 bp, 25 predicted proteins | sample 1672911 | NCBI WGS metagenome assembly OLRK01 (sample SAMEA3136736, study PRJEB25190) | human gut metagenome | biome: human gut; feature: human-associated habitat; material: faeces | place: Austria | collected 2013 | reverse complement strand
GGCACATCTTCTGGAACAGTGCTTCTTCTTTTGTAAGCCTAAAATCCATGCCATAAACCTCCCAAATAAATAAGTAATGCGGATACGCACAAAAACACAGCGCACACGGTCAGTGGCCGCAGCGCCGCGTCCAGCGATACCCTTGTTTGGAGCATGTCTATCTCTATTATATCGTCCGAAAACCATTTGTCAAGGATTTAACATTCTTTTTACTGATAAAATCCTGCCGCCAAATTTTGTGCGTTTCTTCCAATCCTCGGCATAAATGAACGCAGATCGCACGCAAACCGCACATTTTTCCGCTAGCGCTTTCCTTTTTAAGAAAATTTCGGATTCCACCTCATATTTCCCGTTTCGAGTGCATATAAAAGAAAGAAATCACTATTTTCAGGAGGAACTGCCTATGTGTGGTATCGGCGGTTTTGTGGATTTTGAACGGGATGCACGCCGCGGCGGACCCATCCTGCACGGCATGAAGCGAACGCTTACGCCGCGCGGGCCGGATGCCGAAGGCACCTATTTTGACGAGGACGCAGCGCTTGTCCATCGGCGGCTGATCGTCATTGATCCGGAGGGCGGTAAGCAGCCGATGCACTCTCCCGACAGGAATACTATCATTATATATAACGGAGAGTTATATAACACACCGGAATTGCGTACAGAACTTATGTCGCGCGGGCACGAGTTTGTCGGACATTCGGACACCGAAGTGCTGCTCCACGCCTATCTTGAGTGGAAAACTGACGCATTTTCGCGGCTGAACGGCATTTTCGCCTTTGCTATCTGGGAGAAACGCGAACGCCGACTGACGCTCTGCCGCGACCGGCTGGGCGTGAAACCGCTGTTTTTTGCTCCCATTCGCAACGGTCTGACCTTCGGTTCGACCATCGACACCGTGCTGTGCCATCCGGAGATCGAGCCTGCGCTCGACGAGGACGGCCTGCGAACGCTGCTGCTGCTCGGGCCTGCGCGCCCGCCGGAATCCGGTGTTTTCCGGCAGATAAAGTCGCTGCTCTCCGGACATTTTGCCGTTTTGACTCCGGAAAACTTCACCGATCACGTTTACTGGCAGCTCGAAGCGCACGAGCATGAGGACGACCTGCCGACTACCATCGAGCGCACGCACACACTCATCTGCGATGCCGCCCGCCGTCAGCTGGTCAGCGATGTGCCGCTGGCGTGTTTCCTGTCCGGCGGGCTGGATTCGTCCATCCTGTCCATGCTGGCGGCGAAAGATTACGCGGCCCGCGGCGAAACGCTGCACACCTGGTCGGTGGACTATCGGGACAACGATAAATATTTTACAAAGAGTATATTTCAACCTAATAGTGACGATTCGTATATTGATCAAATGGTGAATTTTCTCGGTACGCACCATCATCGCGTTGTGCTCGAGCCGGAGGCACTGTGCGCAGCCCTGCTCCCCGCGACGGATGCGCGTGCGCTACCCGGCATGGCCGATGTAGACTCCTCCCTGCTGCTGTTCTGTGCGGCCGTTAAGCGCGGCGGAACCACCGTTTGCCTGTCCGGCGAGTGCGCCGACGAGCTGTTCGGCGGCTATCCGTGGTACCACCGTGAGGAAATTCTGTTTGAAGATACGTTTCCGTGGTCACGGTCGGTCGGTCTGCGTCTGGGTCTGCTCACACCGGATGCCGTTAGAAACGGCGAGGAATTTGTGCGCCAGCACTACCGCGACACCTGCGATCGTGCGCCAAAGCTGTCGTCCGATAACAAAAAGGCCGCCCGGATGCGCGAAATGTTCGTGCTCAACCTCGACTGGTTCATGGCAACCCTGCTCGACCGCAAGGACCGCATGAGCATGTACTCCGGTCTTGAGGTGCGCGTGCCCTTCTGCGACCACCGCATTGTCGAGTATGCCTATAATATGCCGTGGGACTTCAAGTCGCTCGATGGCCGCGAAAAAGGCATCGTGCGCCGCGCCTTTGCCGATGAACTGCCTAAAGACATCGTTTTCCGCAAGAAAAGCCCGTATCCGAAAACATTTCATCCGGTCTATACCCGTCTGTGCGCGGACTATGTGCGCCGCATCTTCGCTGACCCGAACGCGACTGCGGCCTCCCTGTTCGACCACAGCGCCGTGCAAAAACTCATGCAGCGGCCGGAAAGCCTTGCCGAACCGTGGTTCGGACAGTTGATGCGTACCCCGCAGATTTTCGCGTATATCATCCAGCTCGACCGGTGGTTTCGGCATTATCATGTCAAAATAGTATAAAAATAATGGAGAATGAAAAACGATACGTTCATCTTCCATTCTCCATTTAAAATGCTCAATTATGCGAAATACTCCGCCAAGGTGTTAATGATAAGCTGATGATCATCCACATGATCCGGATAGCCGGAAACGCAGATGGAACCGATCACGCCGGTGCCGCGCAGCCGGATCGGGAAACCGCCGCCTGCGGCGTACTCGTTCGGGTCGAGCTTACGGTCCGCGAAGGTCTCGCCTGCGTCCTCCAGCTCTGCGAAAAACCGCAACGAGGACGTTTCCATCAGGTCAACCGCGTTGCGCTTGCGCGCGAGCCACAGCTCGCTGTCCGGCTTTGCGCCTTCTGCGAAGTAACGGAACACGACCAGACCGTTCACCGTAATTTCAACCGCAACCGGCTGCTCCTTTGCGTTTTCATGCAGCTTGAGGCCGATTTTCAGCGCATCCTCGCGTGAAAAATGCTCAAACTGAAACTTCTCCTCCTGCTCTGCACACATGGAGATCATCGTTTTGTAATCCTGCATACTGTCCCCGCCTTTCGAGATTTTGCCGCCTTTGCGGCTGTTACCTTTAGTATATCTGTTTTTCCACCTGCTGACAAGGAGGTTTTTTCATGGCTGAACTGACCGACGGCACCGCCGAGCTGCGTGTACTCGTCACGACCGCGTTGGGCGCACTGCCGCTCGAAAACGCCATCGTTTCCGTTTCCACCGTGCCGGACGAGACCGGCATGCGCACGCTGCTTTACTCGGTCACGACCGACTCCGGCGGCATGACGCCGTCCATGGTGCTGACAACGCCGCCGCGCAGCAACTCGCTGAGTCCGGGCAGCGGTCCGCCGTTTGCGGTCTACACGGTCGAAATCTCCGCTGAGGGCTACACGCCGCTCACCGCCCTGCACATCGCGATGTTCTCCGGCGTGCCGACCATGCTGCCCGTGGCGCTCACGCCGCTCAAGGAAAACCAGAGCTTCGCGCCGACCGACCTGACCGCCACCGGCGCGCCGCAGACCCTTGATCCGGCTCTGCCGGAGAATCCGTAAAAGGAGGGACAGTTTTGCCCGAACCCTATGTTTCCATCCCCGAAACCATCACGGTGCACCTCGGTGCGCCGTCCGAGAACGCGCAGAATATCACCGTGCCGTTCGCGGACTACATCAAGAATGTGGCCTCGTCCGAGATATACCCGACATGGCCCGAGCAGGCCATCCGTGCGAACGTGTACGCGCAGATCTCCTATGTGCTCAACCGCGTGTTCACCGAATGGTACCGCGCACAGGGCTATGACTTCGACATCACCAATTCCACCCGCTACGACCAGTCTTTCGTGCCCGGACGCGATATTTTCGAGAACATCTCCACCATCGTAGACGATATGATCGGCACTTACCTCACCCGCGGCGATTCCATCGAGCCGCTGTTCACGCAATACTGCAACGGCACGACCGTCACCTGTCCGGGCGGGCTTAGCCAGTGGGGAACCGTGCCGCTGGCCGAGCAGGGACTTACCGCCGAGCAGATCTTGCAGTCGTTTTACGGCAGCGACATCAATTTCGTCACCGGTGCACCGCTCTCGCCCAACCTCGGCGGATCGTTCCCCGGCGTGACACTGCGGCTGGGCGACTTTTCCGAGGATGTCCGCACTGTCCAGACCCGCCTCAACCGCATTTCGACCAATTTTCCGAACATCCCGAAGATATATCCCACGGACGGCGTGTTCAGCGCGGACACCGAACGCGCCGTGCGGGCGTTCCAGCGGCAGTTCAACCTCACCGAGGACGGCCTTGTCGGCCAGGCAACATGGTACCGCATCGCGTTCATTTATAATAATGTCAAGCGCCTGAGCGAGCTCAACAGCGAGGGACTGGCCCTCAGTGAGATCTCCCGCCAGTATCCCGAACGGCTGACCGAGGGCATGAGCGGCCCGGGCGTACAGCTTTTGCAGTATTTTCTTGCCATCGTCGGTGAATTTTACGATGCGCTGCCGCGCTGGCAGGCGGGACAGCTCGATGGCGTGTTCGGCCCGCAGACCCGCGAGGCAGTGACCGCCTACCAGCAGCTCGTCGGGCTGCCCATTACCGGCGCAGTGGACAGAGAAACGTGGTATGCTCTGCTCTCGACCTACCAGTCCGTGCTGCTCTCCCAGCCCGAACAGGAATGGCTCGGGCAGTTCGTCGGCCTGCCGGAAACCTTTCTCGTCAAGGGGATGCGCGGCAAAGCCGTGCGGCAGGCGCAGCAGCTCATCAATATCATCGCGCGCGGCTACGCCGAGGTGCCCGCCGTCGCGGAGGACGGCATTTTCGGGGATGCGACCGAATCGTCAGTCGCCAGCATCCAGTCGCTGCTCGGCCTGCCCGCCACGGGCGCCATCGGCCCGCTGACATGGGAGGGCATGGCCGATCTTGCCGAAAACGTGCTGGCCGGCAGCCAGAATGCTGCGGGACAGTACCCCGGCTATCCCGTTGGAGAGGAGGCAACGTGATTGTACACCGATGCACAAAAACGCAGCCATATTTTCGATTTACAGACCTTTCTGCGGCGCATCCAGCAGTCTGAGGGCAGCGCTGCTCCGCTCGTGCCGGACGGCATTTTCGGTGCACAGACCGCCGCCGCTGTGCGCGAATACCAGCAGCAGCACTGCCTTCCGGTGACGGGCATCGCCGACCAGCGCACATGGAACGCCATCTACGCTTCATATGCCGCGCTCATCGCCGCCGATGCACTTCCCATGCAGACGGCGTTCTTCCCGCCGGAGAGCGATACCGTGCTGAAGCCGGGCGCGAAAAGTCCCTCGGTGTATGTGCTCCAGCTCATGCTGAGCGAAATTGCGCCGCATTACAACCGGATTGCCGCCGTGCCGCTCACCGGCGAATACGACAGCGATACGCAGGCCGCTGTCCGGCGGGCGCAGCAGATCTTTCAGCTGCCGCAGACCGGCCTGACCGACCGCGCCACATGGCAGGCGCTGGCCGGACTGCACAATGCGCTGTTCCGGCGGACACCCCTCGGATGGAGCATGAAAGAGTGAAGAGTTGAGATTGAAGAGTGGAGATTGAAGAGTGGAGAGTTTTTGAGATAGGAGGTAGGAGTGAGGAGGTATCGTAATCTACACTCTACACTCTGCACTCTTTTCCATCTTAAAAAAAGAACCCGAAACGGTGTTTCGGGTTCTTTTTGCTTATTCGCTCAGGAGCATACGGTCGCTCTCGATATTGAACTTCTCGAGCAGATCGCGGACGGTGAGGTTCTTCTTTTCCTCACCACGGATATCAACGACAACTCGACCGGCATCCATCATAATCAGACGATTGCCGTACTGGATGGCGTTCTTCATGTTATGCGTTACCATCAGTGTGGTGAGATTGTCGCGTGCGACGATCTCTTCGGTGATCTGCAGCACCTTATCTGCGGTTTTCGGATCGAGCGCTGCGGTATGCTCGTCGAGCAGCAGCAGATCCGGCTTGCGCAGGGTGGCCATCAGCAGGGTCAGCGCCTGACGCTGACCGCCGGACAGCAGACCAACCTTACTGGTCATGCGGTTCTCCAATCCCAGACCGAGCGTTGCCAGCTTTTCGCGGTACAGCTCGCGTTCCTCGTTCGTAATGCCGGAGCCGAGGCCGCGCTTCTGACCGCGGCGGTATGCCAGCGCCAAATTCTCCTCAATGCCCATGGTAGCGGCAGTACCCATCATCGGATCCTGAAATACGCGGCCGAGGAAACGCGCACGCTTATGCTCGGGCAGATTGGTCAGGTCGTAGCCGTTCAGATGAATCATGCCTGCATCCACCGGATACACGCCTGCGATCAGGTTCAGCGTGGTGGACTTGCCGGCGCCGTTGCCGCCGATGATGGTAACGAAATCGCCGTCCTCAAGGGTCAGGTTCAGGTTGTCAATGGCACGCTTTTCGTTTACCGTGCCCGCGTTGAAGGTCTTGTAAATTCCTTTGAGCTGCAGCATTTTACTTGGCCTCCTTTGCGTCAGTCTTTGCGGCGCTCTTGGCTGCACCGCGGAAATACTTGCCCTTCCAGTACGGAACAGCAAGGAAGATTGCAACGACGAAAGCCGAGATCAGCTTCAGGTCGTTGGTGTTCAGGCCGAGGTTGAGGACCACCTGAATAACCAGATAGTACACAACCGCACCAAGCGATACGCCGAGCAGACGCATCGCAAAGTTGCGGAAAATACGGCTGAACAGCACCTCGCCGATGATGACAGCGGCAAGGCCGATAACGATAGCGCCGCGGCCGGCGTTGACATCCGCGAAGCCCTGATACTGGCAGTACAGCGCACTTGCCAGCGCAACCAGGCCGTTGGACAGCATCAGACCGAGCACCTTGACAAAATCAACATTGATGCCCTGCGCGCGGCTCATATTCGGGTTTGCGCCGGTCGCACGGATGGAGCAGCCGAGCGCGGTACCGAAGAACCAATACAGCAGTGCGATAACCACAATCGTAAAGACAGCCGCAACGAAAATCGGGTTCTCAATAGTCACCTTCTTAACGTTGCGCAGCGAAACAAGCAGCTTGTAGTTGTCCGGATTGATCGCTACATTTGCTTTTTTGTCCATAATGCGCAGGTTAATGGAGAACAGCGCCAGCTGTGTCAAAATACCGGCCAGAATCGCCGGAATCCCCATACAGGTATGCAGAATACCGGTGATAAGTCCGGCCAGCATTCCGGCAAGGAAAGCGCACAGCATTGCCACCCATACATTCGCGCCGTGCGTCATCATAACGATGCACACCGCACCGCCGGTCGCCATCGTACCATCGACGGTCAGGTCGGCCAGATCAAGCACCTTAAAGGTGATGAATACGCCGATCGCCATCAGTCCCCAGATCAAACCCTGCGCCACTGCACCGGGAAGTGCGGAAAGCAGGCCCGAGAAAAAGCTCACTTAAATTCCCCCAAACAATAATGTTATCTGATAAAGCGTAAAAACGCTATCTCCATTATAGCAAATTTCCGGGGTATTGCAATGATAACTTGCCGTTTCCGCGGATTATTTTGTTTCCTACCGTTTTTCTATGCTATTTTTTAGCAGAAAAAGGAGATGCGAAAGCACCTCCTTTTTCTGCTTATTATTTTCTTATCACATCTGATGATCGAGCGTTACAACCGGATTATAGCGCGAGTCGATCGCTTTCAGGCCGTCATAGATCTTCATCAGCAGGTCGCGTTTGGCATCCTCATCATAGGAAAACGGCACAACAACGTCGAAAATCAGGTTGATCTGGCGTTTGCCGTCCACTATGCGGAAGTCGTGCATGGTAAGCTGTCCGTCGATCTGACGGAGCACGCCGTCGGTCTGCTCACGCAGCGCGTTGACATACGCATTATTGATATCGATCGGATCCATGTGGATGACCAGATACACACCGGTCTGCTGCCAGACACGCTTTTCGGCCTCGTCGATTTCCTCGTGCACAGCCACAAAGTCCGAGTCGCTCGGCACTTCGGCATGCAGCGACGCAATTGAACGGCCCGCACCGTAATTGTGGATAATCATATCGTGTACGCCGACAATATGGTCGGACTCCATTACAATCCGCCGAATATTGTGGGCAACCTCCGGATCGGCGGCTTCGCCGAGCAGCGGCGCAACCGTATCCTTCGCAATGCCGATGCCCGACCAGAGGATAAACGCGGCAACGGCAACGCCCACATAGCCGTCCACCGGCAGCGTAGTAAACCGACCGGCTACCATGCCGAGTACGACAACAGCCGTGGTAATAACATCATTGCGGCTGTCCTGACCGGCAGCCATCAGCACCGGAGAGTCGATTCTGCGGCCGATATTGACGTTGAACGCACCCATCCACAGCTTAACCAGCATGGATACGGCAAGAATCCCCATCAGCACCGCTGAGAACGCTACGGCAGCCGGATGCAGAATGCGGTCGAGCGAGGTTTTAAAGAACTCGAAGCCGACCAGAATGATGATGAACGAGACGATCAGTCCCGCGATGTACTCGGTGCGTCCGTAGCCGAACGGATGCTTCGCATCCGGCTCCTTGCCGGAAACCTTGAAGCCGACAATGGAAATCAAGCAGGACAGACCGTCCGACAGGTTGTTGAATGCGTCCGCCGCGATGGAAATCGACCCTGTAAGCAGACCAATGATCAGCTTGAGCGCAAACAGGAACAGGTTGCATGCCAGTCCGACCGCACCGGACAACACGCCGAATTTTTCACGCACCCGCGAATCGCCGGTGTTTTCCGCATCGCGGATGAAAATATGGATAAGTGCGTTTGTCATAGAAGTCCCTTCATATACAGAATGTTATAAATACCAACAATGATTGCTCCCTGCAGAATCATAATTGCCGGTATGCCGAGCATGAAAATATGGTGCAGCGTCTTGTGACGGATGATGAGCATGGTGGCGTACACGCCTGGCCCGCCGCCGATCAGCGCCCAGAAAAACAGCGTGCGCTCGGGCACACGCCTCCAGCCGCGAGTCGCGGCGAGCTTATCGTAAATGCAGACAATCGCGCCGATGACGCTGACTGCAATAAAATAGTACAGCACGTACTGCACGGTTGCTGCACCTCCTTTCGGATTTCCTACAATTTTACCACAGGCATTGCCGTATTGCAAAGAAATCAGGTCAAAAATAGCCGTGACTAACGGAAAAGTAGCGGTGTCTAACACAAAAGGCGCCTTTTCAGGCGCCTTTTGTCAGTCTGTCAAAGAAGTATTATTTTAATTTTTACGCTTCGTGCGGCAGCACGCATAAAATAGAATTTGCGAAGCAAATTCATAAATTCCGGGAGCATGTATCTCGGAATTTATACAAGGGAAGAAAAAATGTGCCCGTAGGGCGCGGTTTTTCTTCAGTATTCGCTCGAAAGCGTGGTTTCGAGCGAGAGGCTGCTCGGAAAACGATAGTTTTTCGACAGCCTCGCAAAAGGCGCCTTTTCAGGCGCCTTTTGTCTTTTACAGTCTTTTTCCCTTGCAATCGCAATGACAAATGAAAAATGCACTCACATTTCATTTTCCATTATCATTTTTTCGGGTTGCCGCTGTCGAACGGCTCATCAAAGTGATAGTGCATCAGCCAGCCTGCGTCAAACTGCGCGGCGTACTGTCCGGCAAGAGCGGCGGCACGAATACGCGCTAGGCCGAACAGCTCCGGCACGGAATCCGTGCGGATTTCGTCCGGTTTCCACAGGTTATGCCACGGCTGATGAGCCAGATTGAGCGCATCCCACATCGGGCGCTCGAGCTTCATGTGACCGGTGAGCAGGGCGCCCCGACCGAGCAGGGCTTCCGCCTTTTTCGCTCCGCGATAGACGGCGCGGCTCTCCGAATAGAGAAAACTCTCCCATGAAGTCATTTCCGCGAACGAACGGCGCAGCTCATGCGTGGAAACATCGGCTCCGTACACGGTTTTGAGCACCGCGTGCAGCATAACCGACAGCACCGCCTGCTCGACCGGTGACAGCTGATAGCGTTCCTCCGGATCGAACTCGGTGATGGGACGGTGGCATGCGCGTTCGTAGAGCAGATAGTCAATGTCGCTTTCAATACGGCTGTGCACCGCCGACGCGGACAGCTTCGGATTTTCGGTGCAGAACTGCACCTGCCGGCAGTAAACGTAGGGATGAATCTCACTGTCGAGCGCATAATGACATACGAAGCCGTAGAAATAGGCCGCTGCAATCTCCTGCGCGTCGCCGCTCAGGTCGCGCACCGCACGCGAGAGCGCCGCAAACAGCTCGTCCGTTTTCTCCGAGTGCATGCGGTTGCCCAGCTTGTGCAGCGGACTGCCGAGCAGGATTTTCCGGTAAAACAGCGGGTCCGGTCCTTGACAGCCCCAGAAAAAGCACGCCGAACGGCATGCCGCTGCCCGCTGCGCCGGTGCGGGAAACACCGTCAGCGCCTGCCTGCCAAATAGATGATGCGATACAAAATCCGCCATACTGTTTTCCTCCTCGCTGTGCTTTTCTTTAGATGACTACAGTATACCACGAAATCCGACTTTCTGCAAAGCATGAGAAACGCGCCTGCCGATACTCGACAGGCGCGTTTCTCAACGGATTTGTTTACTTTTCTGCCATATGGCGGCCGAACGAGGTCGAATTCATCGCCTTCTGCAGCGCCGGCAGAAGCGCCATTGCAACAACTACCGCGATAACGATATTCGGAGGCGAGGTCATCAGCTTCGGAATATTGGCCACAAAAGCCGGAACCAGCGCACTGCCGCCGATCATCAGCTCAATAATACCCTTGAGCATGTACAGCAGCGACGAGAACACCGCACCTGCAAGGCACGCCACGAGGTTGCGCGCAAACTTCTTTGCGGCAGCGGCACCGGCGTAAGCGATCACGCCGCACAGCCATGCCATCAGAAAGAAACGCAGGAAGGTGATCCACGCCTCCGGTGCGTACTCCGGCGTCATCAGGTCGAAGATCATCGAGCCGATACCGGCTGCAAGACCGCCGCGAACCGGTCCGAGCAGCAGGCCGCACAGCAGCACGAACGCGTTTGCGAGCTTGATCATGGTGGTGCCTGTCGGCGTCGGAATGCGAATGGACAGGAACATGGTAACAACGAATACCACTGCCGCCATCAGACCGATCATCACGATGTCGTACAGCGAAAACGCTTTTTTCTTGGATTCCATCATAAATCCCCCTGATCTGATATGTTTTATTTATCATACCGCGAATATGGTCTGTCGAAAATGGTCAGTTCGCATTTATTTTACAGGGTCAGATGGATAATCCCGGAATGGCTGGGCAAACTACGCGTACAGAAAGGGGAACCTTGCATGAAACTGGATAAACAAACCTATCAACAGCTGCTCGAACGCAAAAGTCCGAATTCGCCGCTGTGGCGCGACTGCCTGCTGGCGTTTCTGATTGGCGGTGCGATCTGCACGGTCGGCGAGGGGGTGCGGCAGCTGTGGCTCTCCCGCGGACTGGATACCGAGGACACAGCCGCCGCGACCGCCATCACGATGGTGTTTCTCGGTGCCCTGCTCACCTGCCTGCATTTGTACGAAAAGCTTGCAAAATATGCGGGAGCAGGCACGATTGTGCCGATCACCGGCTTTGCAAACGCCATTGTTTCTCCGGCGATGGAGTTCAAAAGCGAAGGGCTAATCCTCGGTCTGGGCGCAAAGCTGTTTGTTATCGCGGGACCGGTGCTGGTATACGGCATTTCGGCAAGCGTCATTTACGGTCTCATTCTGTTTTTGACGGGAGGCGGTTCGGTATGATAAAGCGCATCGGGAAGCGCACACTTGCGCTCGAAAACCGGCCGTATCTGCTCGGACACGCGGCGGCAGTCGGCAAAAAAGAGGGCGAAGGCCCGCTCGGTGAGCGGTTTGACTATGTGGCGAAGAATGACCGCATGGGGCAGCGCTCGTGGGAGCTGGCGGAGAGCGAGCTGCAAAAGACTGCCATCCGGCTTGCGCTGCGCAAGGCCACCCTGCCCGAGCGTTCGCTCGACCTGATCCTTGCAGGCGACCTGCTCAACCAGTGCATCGGCTCGTTTTTAGCGTCCATGCACGCGAATGTGCCCTATCTCGGGCAGTACGGTGCATGCTCGACTATGGCACAGGGTCTTGCGCTCGGCGGCTGTCTGGTCGAGAGCGGCGCGGCAGACCGACTCCTTGCGGCGGCATCCTCGCATTTTTGCTCAGCAGAGCGGCAGTACCGTTTTCCGCTTGCCTACGGCGGTCAGCGCACACCGACGGCCCAGTGGACAGCCACCGCGGCAGGCGCGGCTGTGCTCGGGAACTCGCCCATGCCCGGCACGGCAGAACCGTGCGATGTGCGCGTAACGCACGTTCTGTTCGGCCGGATGGTCGAAATGGGCGTGACCGATGCGGCAAATATGGGGGCTGCGATGGCGCCCGAAGATGTGAATTTAGACCCATACATTTTTCGGTACGCTGAGCGCTGTGTTTTGCATAAAATCCACTATTATCATAACCATTCACTGGCATTCCCGTTAGAACGAACAGAAACAGAAAACAGACAATCCCACTTGATACCGTACCTGGCATCAAGTGGGATTTTATCTGCGCAAATGTTTTTCTTATCCAAACACCGGCGGTGAGACCTGCCGGTTTCCGTGTTCCCTGCTTTTTAGACTGTCCTGCTGTTTAATCGGCCCAGACTTCTTCTGCAATCTCCTTGACGAGCGCCAGCTTGCTCCACTGATCCGCATCGGTCACAAGATTGCCTTCCTCGGTGGAAGCGAAGCCGCACTGCGGGCTGAGCGCCAGCTGCTCGAGCGGCACATATTTGGAAGCCTCGCGGATACGCGCGATAACGTCTTCCTTGTTCTCCAGCTTGGCATCCTTGGAGGTTACCAGACCCAGAACGACCTTCTGCTTGCCGATGTAGCGCAGCGGCTCGAAACCGCCGGCACGGTCACTGTCGTACTCGAGGAAAAAGCCGTCCACGTTGCAGTGGCCGAACAGGATTTCCGCTACCGGCTCATAGCCACCGGTGGACGACCAGGTCGAGCGGAAGTTGCCGCGGCAGATGTGCATGGTGATAACCATGTCCTCCGGCTTTGCTTCGAGGATCTTGTTGAGCACATAAACGTACTTGCGACCGACCTCATCTACGTCGATGCCGCGCTCTGCGTATGCCTTGCGCTTCTCAGCCGAACAGAATTCGCCCCATGAGGTATCATCGAGCTGTAAATAACGGCAGCCGGCAGCGTAGAACGCCTTTACCGCCTTCTGGTAAGCCGCTGCCAGATCGTCCAGCAGAACCTGCTCGTCCTTGTAGCGCTCGATCGGCTGGTAGTCGGTCGAACGAACACAGCAGATCAGATGCAGCATGGACGGAGACGGAATGCACTGCTTGGGCTGTACGAGGTCGGAGGCCACGCTCTGCAGGAATGCAAAATGCTTGAGGAACGGATGATCATCCGGGAAATCCAGCTTGTCCACGATCTTTACGGTCTCAGCCTTCGGCTGGAAGCCCTTGAATGCGACGGAGAAGTGCTCGGACTTGACCTTCTGCGTACCAGTCAGCCCCCAGAGGAAGTCCATGTGCCAGAAGGAACGGCGATACTCGCCGTCGGTGACAGCGTGCAGACCGACATTCTCTTCCTTCTTTACCAGACCGGTGATCTCGGCATCTTCGACCTTGGTCAGTTCTTCAGCGGAAATTTCGCCGGCTTCAAACTTGCTGCGAGCTTCGTGGATAGCCTTTGTGCGCAGGAAGCTGCCGACAATATCGTAACGATAAGGAGCGGGATTTTTCATAGGGGTTGTCCTTTCTGATCTATGCAATGAGCAGTAACTCGTTTATTTTATGATATTAGTATAGAGGCTGACGACCTATTTGTAAAATACGATAAACCCATCATCGTCCATAGATTAAAACTATAGACAGCAGTTCAACGCAAACGTTCATCTGCCATTTATATACCATATCATTTCCGGGAAATTATATTATGAGAAAGTCAAGAAAGCGGCTCGAGTTAACGTACCGAAAGTGAAAAACGTTTCGCTAAAGGCTTGCTTCCGGAGATTTGGATGGCAGTGTTTTATGCATATAGCACAAATTATTTCTGTATAAATTAAGTAAAATGCTATATTTGTGAAAAATCCAAAAATCGTCCCCCCATATGTGAAGATTGTGTGTTTTCCTATGTGCAGCAGTTTGATAAAATAATGACAATAAAATGACACATGAGGAGGGAAGAACAGCATGGAGTATGTACTGGAAATGAAAGATATCAGCAAGACCTTCCCCGGCGTGAAGGCGTTGGATCATGTGCAGCTTCAGGTTAAGCCCGGCGAGGTACACGCTTTAATGGGCGAGAATGGTGCCGGTAAATCCACTCTGATGAAAATTCTGATGGGTATTTACACAAAGGACAACGGCGGTGAGATCATCTTTAACGGTCAGCCGTACCATGTATCCAATCCGAAAGAAGCCATGGATCACGGTGTTGCGATGATTCATCAGGAGCTCAATCCGATTCTGGATATGTCCGTGTATGAAAACATCTTCGTCGGCCGTGAGATCCGCAAAAACGGTCTGGTCGATGCAAAGGCTGAGATCGCAGAGGCCGAAAAGCTCATCAAGGAGTGCGGCCTGCACGTTTCTCCGAAAGAAAAGCTGCGCAACCTAACTGTTGCACAGTGCCAGCTGATCGAAATCATCAAGGCAATTTCCATTAACGCAAAGGTCATCGTCATGGACGAGCCAACAGCCGCCATCACCGACCGCGAGGTCGAGCTGCTGTTCGAGCATATCCGCAGCCTGACCGCTAAGGGCGTTGCCATTATCTATATTTCGCACCGTATGGACGAGATCTTCTCCATCTGCGACCGTGTCAGCGTTTACCGCGACGGTCAGTACATCGGTTCGGGCGACACCAAGGACCTCGACGAGGCTCAACTCATCAAAATGATGGTCGGCCGCGAGATTACCGATGTATTCCCCAAGCTGGAGGCCGAAATCGGCGATGTCGTTTTTGAGGCGAAGAACATCGTCCGCGCGGACAACAAGGTAAAGGGCGTCAGCCTTTCCGTCCGCCGCGGCGAGATCCTCGGCATCGGCGGTCTGGTAGGCGCGGGCCGCAGCGAGCTGGTCGAGGGCATCTTCGGTATGCACGAGCTGGCCTCCGGCGAGATCTTCGTCAAGGGCAAGCAGGTCAAGGTCCATTCTCCGAAGGACATCATCAAGGAGGGCGTGGCCCTCATCACCGAGGACCGAAAAGTCACCGGTCTGAACCTCAGCGGCTCGGTAAACGACAATATCGCCATGGTAGCCATCAAAAAGCTGCTCAGCCACGGCCTTTACAACAAGAACAAGGCACGCGCCGCTTCCATGGAGTACATCAAAAAGCTGAACATCAAAACTCCTTCCGGCGACCAGATTACGGGCAACCTGTCCGGCGGCAACCAGCAGAAGATCGTTATCGCCAAGTGGCTGCTGAACGACCCGGATATCATCATCCTCGATGAGCCGACCCGCGGCATCGATGTCGGCGCCAAGCGCGATATTTACCTGCTGCTCGGCAAGCTGGTACAGCAGGGCAAGGCCGTTATCATGATCTCGTCCGAGATTCCCGAGCTGATGGGTGTCTGCGACCGCATCATGGTAATGTGCGAGGGTAATCTCTCCGGTGAGGTACAGCGCGATGCGTTCTCGCAGGAACGCATCATGACACTGGCCTCCGCGATCGAAGTATAAGGAGAAAAGAGAAATGAAACAGAAAAATATCAAGGGATTGATCAGTGAATACTTCATTTTCCTGATCTTCATTGCACTGGTCGTTGTGCTTACTTGCCTGAAGCCCAGCTTCATCGCACCGACCAACCTCGTGAACATCCTCAAACAGGCTTCCATCAACGGCATTCTGGCGTTCGGCATGATGTTCGTCATCATCGCAGGCGGCTTTGATATGTCGGTCGGCTCCACCGTTGCATTCACCGGCATTCTGGCCGCGCTGCTCGGCAAGGGCGACCTGCCGCTCATCGTGCCGCTCGTTGTTGCGATGCTGGCCGGTCTGGCAGTCGGCATGGTAAACGGCATCGGCGTTGCCATTGGCGATTTGCCCCCGTTTATTATGACACTCGGCTCGATGACGGCAGTTCGCGGTCTGGCGCTGCTGACCTCCAACGGCAAGCCGATTACCGGCATCAGCAAGGAATACAAGGCGGTCGCTGCCTCCTCTATCGCAGGCATCCCGATGCTGTCCGTCTTTCTTGTAATCGTTATCATCATCTGTGCATTCGTTCTGTCCAAAACGGTTTACGGACGGCGTGTTTATGCCTGCGGCGGCAATCTTCAGGCGGCCCGCGTTTCCGGCATCAACACCACTGCCATCCGCATTTCCACGTTCGCCATTGCCGGCCTGCTGGCTGGTCTGTGCGGCTTCCTGATGACCTCCCGCGTTACCATCGGCCAGCCGACCGCAGCTGAGAGCTACGAGATGGATGCCATCACGGCGTGCGTTGTCGGCGGCGTATCCATGACCGGCGGCGTGGGCAAGCCGTGGGGCGTTGTCATTGGCTGTCTGCTCATCACCGTTATTGCAAACGGTCTGGACATTATGGGCGTATCGTCCCACTGGCAGAAGATCGTCAAGGGCGTTATCATTGTGGTAGCTGTCCTGATCGACGTAAAGGGAAAGACCAAGAAAAACTGATTTTTGCTGATAAAGAGGCAGCGGGAGTGCTTCGCGCTCTCCTCTCCTCTTCATCATATTCACAACGTCTCTAAGGAGGAAAAAGAAAATGACAAAGAAGAGATTTCTCGCTATGCTGCTTACCGGTGCCATGACTCTGAGTCTGGCTGCCTGCGGCGGTACTTCCACCGGTTCTGATGCAGGCACCGATTCCGGTGCTGATTCCGGCAGCGATTCCTACAAGATCGCCCTCATCCAGCAGCACCAGACCAACGCATTCCAGATTGCCGTATCCGAGGCTGCTGAGGCCAAGGCTGACGAGCTGGGCGTTGACCTGACCATCCTGAGTGCTGATCAGGACGCTGCTACCCAGATCAGCCAGATTGAGCAGTGCGTATCCGAGGGCTATGATGCCATCCTGTTCGAGCCTGTTGATCCGGATGGCCTTGCTGATGCTGCAAAGTCCGCAGCTGATTCCGGCGTTGTTATGATCAACATCATCTCTGCCTGCACCGACTGGCAGAACAACGGCATCTCCGCTGTTTCCTACGGCAACAACGTAAAGGCCGGCGAAACCGAGATGGAGCAGGTTGCAAAGCTCCTCAACGGCAAGGGCAACATCGCTATCCTGACTGGCCCCTCCGGTGATGCAGGCGGTCTGCAGCGCATGGAAGGCTATGAGAACATTCTGAAGAACTATCCCGAGATCAAGCAGGTCGTTGCACCGGCTGACTGCCAGTGGGACACCGCAAGCGCTCAGTCTACCGTTGAGAGCTGGCTGTCCGCTTACGATCTGGACGCAATCGTTTGTGAGAACGACGGCATGGCAGTAGGCGCCGGCAACGCAGCAGGTGCAAACTCCGGTATCGTTATCGCAGGCGTTGACGGCACGCCGGACGGCTTCGAAGCTATTCAGGACGGCCGTATCTCCGGTACGGTTTCTCAGAACGGCGGCGCTATGGCTGCAAACGGCATCGAGGCTGCTGTTAAACTGCTCAAGGGTGAAACCCTCGACACCACCGAGATCGTAACCGACAACACCTGGATCGACTCCAGCAACGTTAAGGATTACGAGTAATTTCTTGAAAATGCTTTGCAAATCCTTGCAAACAGTGTTATTATGAATAAGAAAAAGGGAAAACGGTTACGTTTTCCCTTTTTCCTATCAACAAGCAAAATCTGTTTTCCTAAAATTACCTTCAAAGGGGAATATGTATGTTAAGGGTCGTACTGGCAGATGATGAAAAAAAGGTCCTGCTGCTGATGTGCAAGCTGATTGACTGGGAAAGTCTTGGCTTTGAGATTGTCGGCATGGCAAGCGACGGTATGCATGCGCTTGAGATGATACGCGACAAACAGCCGCATTTGCTCGTAACCGATATCCGGATGCCGGGCTTTGATGGCATTGATCTCATCCGTCAGGCAAAGCAGATACAGCCGGGACTGCATTTTATCGTTGTCAGCGGTTATGCCCAGTTTGAATATGCGCAGAACGCACTAAAATACGGTGTAGAGGGTTATCTGCTGAAGCCGCTCAAGGTGCAGGAGATGACCGATCTTCTCACCCGACTTAAGGGCAAGCTCAGCGAGCAGGCTACGATTGAGTACCGTTTGAAGAAAAGCGATGAGCGTGAACAGGAGCGTATCATTGACACGCTGATAGGCGAGATACACGGCGATGTCCGTACCTCCAGTGCGGTGCGGTCGTTCAATCTGGAATACGGTCTGCCATCCAACGGCTGTTATTTCGCCGCTATTGTCAAGCCGGATATTCCATCAGCATGGAAGAACCCGGATGGCGTGCACGCCATGATGAAGCACGCACTTGAAATCGTCCGGCAGGAGCTTGGACAGCTCAAATGCGGCTTTGCCGCAGCCATTCGAAGAGAAGGTGTCGCTGTTGCGGCCTATCTGCCGGAGTACCAGCCGGTCGAGGTCAAGCAATGCTTCACCAAAATACGCAAGGAAATAGAAAAGCAGCGCGATCTGTTCTGGGGCATCCGTGCAACAATCTGCCTTGGCAGCCGATGCTCCGCTGCCGATGCGCTTGGCGCTTCTATGCGCGAGGCGCTCTGGCTGTGTATTGATCGTCTGTGTCATACTCCGGTCTGGCGCGATGCGGAGACTGATATCCCTGATTTTCACGCGTATTACACGATGGACAGCAGCTGTAAGCGCCGTTTTCAGGAAGCCGCCGAATATCTGAACAAGGAGCAGTACATCGGTGAACTCGAGGACAGCTACCGCGATGTTATGTCCAGGCAGCCGCTTTGGGGAAAGATGCTGGAGGACTGGTTTCTTGAGATCCTCACGGCGATGCGTTACGGAATGCAGCGGAACGACGAGACCGACAACAGCTTCTATCAGCGCATGATGGACGGCTTGTGGCAGGCCATCAACGCACAGGAGCTGTTCCGCTTGCTGCACGATGATATGTGTGGCGAAATAGATCGTCTGCGCAACGAGCGCATGCTGCGCGAGGCGCGTCCGATTACGGATGCCAAACGCTTTATTCAGCAGCACTATCAGGAGGCGCTGCGCCTTGAGGATGTAAGCAATGCGGTCGGCTTTAATGCAACATATTTTTCCGCCATGTTCAAAAAGGAGACCGGCCAGAATTTTATGGATTATTTAACTGAGCTGCGCATGAACAAGGCCAAGGAGCTGCTATGCAGTGATGAAAACTCTGTGCAGGACGTCGCTGATCAGATCGGCTACCGTGATTTGAAATATTTTTCGCGACTGTTCAAGAAAACGACAGGCATCAGTCCTTCCGAATACAAAAAGCTTTACAGGTAGGTGTCACTTATGTGGCTGACAACACAATGGAAACTGCGCCGGGCACTCCGCCGCTATGGCAGAGACGGCGATGTGGATGCCGTCCTCGGCGCAGACTGGAGCCGCTCCCGCGAGATCTTTGCGTTCTTCCGGGAAATCGTAGATCGTCTGCACGGTGAGGAGATCACTCGCCTGCGGCAGAAGCAGGCCGAATATCTGGCATTGCAAAACCAGATCAACCCGCATTTTCTGTATAATGCACTCGAGGCTATCCGTTCGGACGCTCTGCTGGCGGATTGTGCGGATATTGCGGAAACCACCGAAGCGTTAGCTACGTTTTTTCGCTATACCATATCAAATGTACAGGAATATGTCACATTTTCGGATGAACTGGACAATGCGGAAAACTATTTCACCATCCAGCGCTGCCGCTTCGGCGACAAACTCGAAATGGAGCTTGAAATGGAAAATGAAGATCTGCTTGAGGCGAGAATGCCGAAGCTCATTCTCCAGCCACTCGTAGAAAACGCTGTCGTACATGGTCTGGAAGGCAAAATCGGACATGGCATCGTATATATCTCCATTGAAAACAGTGCCAATACCTTGTTCCTGCGCGTAAAGGACAACGGAGTCGGCATGCCCGAGGAGCAGGTCACGCTGCTCAACGAGGAATTTGTCCATGGCAGCCCAGCCTCCGGCGATAAAAAACGCGGCGGAATCGCGCTGCGCAATGTTAACAGCCGTATTCGGTTGATGTTCGGCGAAGATTACGGTCTTCGCGTTTTCAGTGCAACGGGTATCGGTACAGAGTGCTGCGTCACGATGCCGCTGCTGATGCAGGGAGACTGACATGAAAGAAGAGCTTATTCGTATCGAGCATGGCTATTTTCACAGCGAGAGCGGGCAGTACCAGTTTGATGTTTCCATCGCACACGGTGAGTGTATCGGTGTTTATGTTGATGAACACCTTACCTCCGGTACTGCATATCTCGATATTTTCAAGGGGAAAACGGTATTTACCGACGGTCGGGCATTCTGCTGCGGACAACGCATTGGCGCAACCGGTCTGGAGCGCTGGATTCGTCAGAATGCCATTGTGGTGGACAAATCTCGTTTCGCGAGCAAGGAACTGACCATGCGCGATTTTGTTCTCGCACTTGTTCGTACGAATCATCTTCGACAGCGCTTCCCAAGCACCGAACGGCTGACATCACTCGCAGCGACTGACATGCTTCACCGGATGGGACTTAATCTGCCATGGAGTACGCGGCTTATCGACCTTTCCATGCTTGACTACTACCGTCTGTCAATTTTTCGTGCATGGTTCAACGGCTACAAGCTGCTTGTGCTCGACCGGCTGACCGAGACGCTGCGCCGCCAGGATCTTGCAAAGCTAATGGACTGCGTGCAGCTGCTGCTTCGCCACGGTACAGCGGTGTTCCTGTTTGACATGGATGAAGCATTCATGTTCCGATACGCGAGCCGCATCGATGTAATCCGCGGCCGGCGTACATTTTTCAGATTGTATCCGGAGGAGTATGGTCCTCGTCTGTTTGAGCTGCTCGGCTGGGAGGGAGGCAAAGGCGTTCACCGCTTCGAGCACACTGCTATGACAGCAGGCGCCCCCGTGCTTTCTGTTCGGGATCTGCACTTTCCCGCATTGCCGCCGATGACGTTTGATATCAGGCGCGGCGAGATTGCTTTTCTGCGCGATGAAAACTACAACACCGGCCGCCGCCTGCATGAATGCTTTCTAGGCGATCGCGGCTGGACGAGCGGCTTTTTCCGGCTCAACGGCCGCCTGTACCAGCCCGGCGATCTCGGCCGTGTCATCGGCAGCGAGATCGGCATTCAGATCGAGCGACCCGACCGCCCCGGCGGCGTGCTGTTCGACAACATGACCGCGCTCGACAATCTGTGCACCAGCCTTATCCCCAAGGCCGGACAGCATATCATCCGCAAAAAGATTGTATCCAGCATTTTATCCGAGGCTTTGCGCTGGTTTCCGAAGGAAATGCTGCTGCAGCCACTGAGCAGCTGGTCCTACCCTGAACGGCTTCGATTTTCGTATTATCGGTGGTATCTGCTCAATCCGCGCCTGCTTATCTGTTTTTTCCCGTTCGCCGGACAGGAGTCCACACATCACAAGATGATCATTGATCTGCTCGTACTGTGTGCTCAGCGCGGCATGGCTGTATGGATTATTTCCTCAGGCATCGATGCCATCTGCGAAAAAACGGATAATGAAGAATTCCTTCGCCGTCTGCACTATCTCAACAAATGATGAAACCGCAGGCGGTTTCGGGATAGAAACCGGAAAAATACTGAGATTGTCAAAAAAACAGGACTCCGAGGAGTCCTGTTTTTTCAGTTATAGCCTAATATCCGTGGTTTACTGCTCATTTGCCCTGATACATACGGTACAGGAACGTGACGATCTGTGCACGGGTGCAGCTGCTGTCCGGGCCAAACAGGCTGCTGCTGATACCGTTGGTAATGCCATTGTCAACCGCCCACTTGACCGCACTTGCGTAATATGCGTTCACGTCTACGTCAGCGAAATTGCTGTTGCCCGAAGCGGTATTTGTCCCGGCTGCGCGAGACAGGATCGTTACGCCATGTGCGCGCGTGCAGGTCTCATCCGGGCCGAAGGTGGTATCGGTCGTACCGTTTGTGATGCCATTCTCAACCGCCCACGCAACCGCCTTGGCGTAGTACGCGTCTGCCGGAACATCGCCAAAGGTACTCAGCTGCTTCGGCTCGGGCGAACCTGCCGCACGCCACAGGAAGGTTACGATCTGCGCTCGGGTGCAGGCAGCGTTCGGAGCAAACAGCGTGTCGCTCATACCTCCGGTAATGCCCTTCTGCGCCGCCCAGAGGACTGCGTCATAGTAGTAATCCTCCGCGTGAACGTCGGTGAAGAAGTTGAGCATGGTGTTGTCATCCATAAAGACCGCCTTCACCGTGACCTTGCCCGCCGGCATGACGAAGGTGTACTTTCCGCCGCCCTTGTCGGTCGGTTCGAGCGCCTTGCCGTCCTTGTCCAGCACGGTCAGGCTTTCAAGGGTGTAGCCCTTGTCGGGGGTTGCCGTGATGGTCACAGTGTCGCCCTTGGATGCGGATTTGGGAGATACGGCGATGGCGCCGTTTTCGGTCTTATCCGCAGAAACGGTGTAGCCGGGTGTGGACGTGCCGCCGCCACCGCCGCCGGAAGAACCGCCGCCCGAGGACGAGCCGTTCGCCTTCCAGTTGACCGTCACCGTCACATTATGCGCGGGCATCTCGAAGGAAATACCTCGAGTTGTGCTTTCCGCGTCCTTTGCCTGCCATTGCAGCTGCTCTTCGCTGATTCCCTCGAGCGTCAGATCCTGCAGGGTGAAGCCGTCGCGTTTGCCGATCTGAAGACCGACCTGAGCGCCGACCGTGTATCGTGCGGTATAATCCTCGCCCGGGGTAATCCCCATGACTCCGCCGTACAGCCCATGAGCCGTGACAGTGTACTGCGTCGGGATTTCCAGTGTAAATGTTGTCGTAAAATCCTTTCCGCAGTCATAGTCGTAAGTAACCTCATCGACATCGCTGTTTATCGTCAGGATATTGCCGCTGACCGTGCCGCCCTGCCAGTGGCTGGTCTTTGCTACATCAAAACCCGCAGGCAGAGAGGCAAGATAAAATCTGTCGTTGACCGGAGTAATCGTATATGTGTTGTTCTCTGCATCCAGCTCGGCCAGCTTGGTATTCCGGCTGAGGTCCAGACTTGTGAGGTGATTACCGGCACAATCCAGATATTTCAACTCCGTAAAATATTCAATACCCGTAAGATCAGCGATTTCCATATCGTAGACATCAATATCCTGCACCAGCGCGATTTCCCCTGTGCTGAGTTTACCATCCTGATTCCGATCAATATTGGCTTCTTTATCAAGAAGAAACTCTCGGAAATCCTTATCCGGGAAGTTGGTCTCGTTGATAGTGATCTCCGTGCCGCGTCCTGCAATCGCCAGTGTGAAAATAACGTCCTTTTCCGCGTCATCCAGTTCCGTACCGGTATAACCGAGGTCATAGGAATAGGTCACGACAGCGGCATTGCCATCTACTGTAAGAGTGCTTCCGCTGACTTTGCCGCCGGTCAGGCCGGACATGCGGCTCGCATCAAAGCTGGGCAGGCTCGACAGATCAAAGGTATTGCCTGTCAGTGTAATCTCGCGAATATTGCCCCCTGCCTCCAGAGTAGTCAGCATGGAGTTGCTGCTGAGATCAAGCGCGGTCAGCGCGTTATCCGAGCAGTTCACATCTTCCAGCCCCGGATTTTGGCTGAGATCGAGCGCGGTTAACTCGTTTTCGCAGCAGAGCACCCTTTTCAGCTTCGGATTTTGGCTGAGATCCAATACCGTCAGGCGATTTGTACTGCAATTCAGCTCTTTCAGCTTGGTATTCCGTCTGAGATCGAGTTCTGTTAACTCGTTATCGCAACAGTACAGATACTCAAGCGCAGTAAAATACTCGATGCCCTTCAAGTTGGTAATGGCTCTGCCTTTGCAGTCGATTTCCTTTACTGCGGCAATCTCAGTATCGCTGAGGATATTGTTATCGTCAGTATCAAACGTTTTCACGACATCGCGGAAGTTCTTGTCGGGGAAATTGAACGTATCAACGGCAACGCCATCGACAATCTTAATAAAAGCAGCTGTGACGATATCACTATCGGCTTTGCCCATCTTTTCAGCCCAGGCTGTGATGTTCGCCGATTCCGTCAGTGTGAATGGATCCCTATAATGAGACTTTACACCATTTATGGTGTAATATATCCATGCACCCTCCGTGTCACAAGTAAGTGTAACGGTCTCCGTATCATTGAAGCTGCCGCCGTTAGGGCTGATCACCGGAGCCGCAGTTTTTCCCTGAAAAACAGCCTTGACGGTCACAGGCTTGGCAGGCATGATAAAAGTATCATTGGTAATGGCAACGCCGCCACGGATAACCTCCCATGTCTTAAAAGCATAACCCGTATCGGGAATCGCGGTGAGCGTGACCGTTTCATCTGTCTTGGCGAAGGCCGGAGACGCACCGGCGGTGCCGTGTCCATCAACCTCAATAGTGACAGCATAAGTGTCGGCAGCATTCACATAGCCGCAGATGGAGCAGGTATTGCCGCCCTTGTAATCATGAGGGCTCTTTATCATCCCCTGGTTCGCACCCGTGCAAAAATTGGTGCATTTCTTCCAATGTTCATTGGCGTTATATTCCCAGGAATCATCATATATATGAATATGCAGTATGACATGCATCTCGATGTTATTACCGCACTGATAGTTATAGGTGACCTTCTTTGCTCCTTCATCAATCGTCAGAATGCCGTTTTCAACCTTGCCGCCAACCCAGTCACTGGTTTTGTCAACATCCAGTTCAGCAAGATTGATCGTGTTGTTCTCATCCGGTTCAATAGGACACCAGCTATCACAGTAGGTATAAGTCAGCTTATTATTCCGGCTGAGATCCAGACTGGTAAGCCGATTATGATAGCAGGACAGCTTTTCGAGATTATGATTGCTGCTGACATCCAAATGGGTAATCTCATTGCTGCTGCAGTCCAATTCTATTAACTGGGTATTCGCACTCAAATCCAGTTCGGTAAGTTGATTGCCGTAGCATAGTACACTTGTCAACCCGGTATTTTGGCTAAGGTCTAATTCCGTCAGGTCTTGATAGGAACAATCCAAACTCGTCAAGGCAGTGAAGTACTCAATACCTTTCAAAGACGTAATTCCCGCTACACCTGTATTAGGATCATCCGGGTAATGAAACGTAAGTTCTGTCACGGCAGCAATCTCATCCGCGCTGAAAAAGTCGTTATTGTCCTTATCAAACACTTTCTGTATATAGTTCCGGAAGGTTTTATTGGGAAAATTACTTTCATCAATGGCAACCCCTTCTTCCGCTGCCCAAGCCGTCGCAGGCAGCAGACCGAAGCACATTGCCATCGCCAGAAATGCGCTCAGCCCTCGCCGTCGTATCATCTGCTTTTTACTCATACCATTTTCCTCCTTTTCTGTGTCAGTGTTCCTGCTCGGCCATGGAAAACAGCTCATTATGGCTCATCTCCACATTACCGAAGCGGACAAAAATGCCGTTCGTCACCGCGCTGTTCCACACCTGCGGGTCGGAAAGTGACCGGAATCGGAATTTATCCAGATAGGGCTTCATATCCAGCAGCAGGCGGCTGCCGGAGACGAAATCGACCTGCAGAACGTGGTCGGTCAGCGGTTTGACTGACTGAATGTCTTTCCGGTCCAAATGCGTACCTCCTCTCGCCTACACAAAATAAAAGGTTCACCGTACCTATAGGATACGGTGAACCTTTCAAAAAAACCATTCACAAGTTGTTAGTTTTTATCCGCAAGCAGGTCGAGCAGCACTGGACTTTGTATAGAGCGGCACACTCGTCCGTCCCGATACGGCCTGTTATATGACTTCTGTTCATCGGTTCGGGAGTTTTTCCGTCAGTTTTTGCCGACACCCGGCTTCTTTGTTGCTGCCCATATCGGACGCACCGCAAAAAATCAGGTTGCGGCTTAATGCGCAACCTGGTTTTTCTTTCCTCATATCCAGCAAAAATTACTTGTTCTTATTCTTAATGTACTCGTCCATCGCAGCCGCAGCGCGCTTGCCTGCGCCCATTGCGATGAAACATACGGTATGCAGCGCAATTATCTGGATATCTGCCAGATGCTTGTTGTAGATGAAGGCGAACTGTCGGTCACCTACCGCGGTGAAACACGCACTGCCGGTCCCGGCAGCCTGATTCTGCTTGACTGCAGAGAACCGCACAGCTATCACGCCCTCACACCGATCCGCATGCGCTGGTTCCACTTTGCAGGCAGCGACAGCACGGCCTATACACATCTTATTCTCAATACGCACGGGTTCATCCTGCCCACCGGAAGCAATGCCGAGATTGAGGAATGTGTCCGCCGCATCATGGTCTCGGTGCACCTGAACCAGCCCAATCCGCATATTATTTCCCTGACGATCAACAAGCTGCTCGTTCTGCTCGTGCTCGTGCTCGGAGAAAAGAAAAAAAGCGATCTCGAGATCGCCATTCAGGACTCGGCCGACTATATGACGTACAATTACGCGGATAAGTCGCTCTCCATCGAGCACCTGTCGCAGCGCGCTGCGCTCAGCACCTGCTACTATATGCGTAAGTTTAAGGAGTACCAGTCGGCAACACCGCATCAGTTTTTGCAGACTGTGCGTCTGAGCGCCGCCAAACAGCAGCTGCTCACCACCTCGCAGAGTATTGAGACCATCGCAGATAACTGCGGTTTCTCCAGTGCTTCGCACTTCATTATGGCCTTCCGTAAGAGCACCGGCATTACCCCGCATCAGTACCGTACCCAGTGGAAATAAAAAGCACACTCGCAGTCCTGCGCGCACCGGATTGAACGGTGATATTCATCAGATCGCTGCACGAAATGTCGTTTTTATGACACGAATTGTATAGCTATCCCGTTGCACACCTATACAGCTTATGGTACAATAATTAAGAACTCAGGCACAGTGCCTGAGAAATAGGCAAACCCGTCGAAAGACGGGGACGCAAAGCCAGAAGGGTCTAAAGCGGCAAAAGCCGCAATGATAGCTGGTTGCAAGCATCAGCGAAGACGCTGTTAACCTCTTCTGCGCTTTATTTGGCAGAAGGAGGTGTACACCGTGAAAAAGAACTTGACAAACCGATTCGCGGTGCAATACACTGCTCACAGCGCAGAGCAAGTAAAACTCTGCCCTTTTGTGCTGTTCCAAAAGATATGAAAACGCTTTTAAATCATGGGTAGCCATGTCTTGAAAGCGTTTTTTTATATTGATGCCGTTAAGGCTGATAAAATAAGGAGGAAAAGTTATGAAAAAACGATTGTTATCGGCAATATTGTCACTTTGTATGCTGTTGACAATGGTGCCGACGGTCGCATTTGCGGCAGAAGATGATGAAGCCGCACCTCAAAACAACTCTGTCCTGAAGGGCAGCTGCGGCGCAGAGGGCAATGAGGGTAGCGTCCAGTGGGCGCTGACTGATGACGATGGGGACGATTCCTATACCCTGACCATCTCCGGTTCCGGCGCTATGGCGGATTATACTGCCAACATTAACAATGAAACAAAGGCCACACAACCTTGGCGAGCAAGTGCAACAGGTGTTGAAATCGAAAAGATTACCAAAGTGGTTGTGTCCAAAGATGTTACTTCTATTGGTGCCTTCGCGTTTAACGGCTTGACAGGCGTTTCAGAATACGTCATTGGCGCAAATGTGAGTACCATTAGTCAGTGGGCACTCGAGACCTCTGCTGCTAAGGTGTTTAACCTGAATGGGAATACCAATTTCAAAACAGACGATGATGGCGTTTTATTCAACAAGGAAGGCACAACACTGATCGCTTATCCGGGTGGCTCTACTGTGCGAGATGAATATACAGTGCCTTCTACTGTGACCGCCATTGCGGATGGCGCTTTTGTCGGTTGCCCAATTAAAAAACTCACGATTGGTAAGAAAGTGACAGAAGGACTCCCCAGTTGGTCTTTCAATGGCGGCGTACTGGAAGAACTTGATGTAAACTGTCCCTTTGGCAAAAGCACTTTCGCACGGATAACGACCTTGAAAAAGGTGACGTTAGGCGATTCTATCACAGAAATTCCTGAGATGGCTTTTTACGAATGCAAATGGTTGCAGACGGTGAGTATTCCCTCTGGCCTGACAAAGATCGGCACACAAGCATTTTTCGGATGCTCCAGCCTGCAAAATGTTACGCTGCCCGAATCCCTTAAAGAAATCGGTTATCGGGCATTCCGTGATTGTGCCGCGCTGACAAGCATCACATTCCCTGACAGTCTTACGAAAATCGGCATCGACGCTTTTGCTGGCTGCACCGGACTGACATACATCTCCTACGGAAATGGGATCGATGATATTGGTGGCAATGCCTTTGGCGGATGCACCGGCGTAAAAGTGATTGACCTGCATCGTGCGATAAAAATCGGTGAAAAGTACGATAACGGGAGTCATGAGAACGATTCAGATTTAGATCTTACACACGCTTGTATTCGGGACGCCAACGAGGCAAAGTATTATCTCCGTACAGTAAATCAGGCAAATAGCGTAAAGGGCAATCTTGAATGGGGAAACAATGTTGCCGGTGGGGGCAATACCACCAACACCTATTATATTTTGACCGCGACAGATGCCGTTCCGGATTATACTGGCAATACAGACACGCTCACGAGAGCGGGATATACGTTTGACCAATGGAAAGAAGTCACTGTGAACGCAGGTTCCACCACCATAAAAAATGTTTATACAGATGCCGATAGCTGGTCTTTGACTTCCCCCGCTGTCACTGTGTCCCCTGCGTCTGCCAATACCTACGTCGGCGATAGTGCGGTTACCCTGACCGCCAAGGTGTCTGAGCCTGTTGACGGCTTTAACTATTCTTATCAGTGGTACAGCAACACCAGCAACAGCAACGAGGGCGGTACCGAGATTCCCGAAGCCACAAGGGCAACGTATTCCCCGAGCATCGCCACCACTGGTACGACTTATTATTACTGCGTCGTAACGGTTACAAATGGTTCTGATACCACTTCTGCAACCACTGCGGTCGTTCCTGTTACCGTAGCAAGTCAGGCGGGCAGCGTCACGATTTCCAACAACAAGACCGCTGCTACCTATGGCGATAAGCCGTTTACCTTTACCTATACAGCAAATAAAGCAGCCACTGTGACAAGCTCCAATCCTTCCGTTGCTACTGTTCAGGATAACAATGGAACCGTGACGGTTACTATCGTCGGTGCAGGCACCACGGAAATTTCTGTAGGTTTTGCTGGTGGCACAGATTATAGCGCTGCGTCTGACAAGTTTACTCTGACTGTCAATAAGGCTACACCCTCTATCAAGATCTCCGCAACTCCGGATACCCTTACCGGCGGCGGCTCGGTTGAGCTGACGGTTTCCGGTGTCCCGACCGAGGGCCAGCTCGCTGTCACCTGTGACAACGACATCAAGGTAACCGAAAAGGACGGCAAGTATACCGCACAGTTGCCGAATGCAACGAAAGACTACACTTTCACTGCAAAATATACCGGCATGGACAATTACAACGATGTAGAAAAGACTTGCGTAGTTAAGGTCACTCGTAAGAGCAGTCATTCGTCGTCCTCCGGTTCTTCCACCACCCCGACCAATACCGTTTCTGCATCCACTGCATCGAACGGCAAGGTTGCTCTGGACAAGAGCACGGCGAAAAAGGGCGATACGGTTACCGTAACCGTCACCCCGGATGCAGGCTATCAGCTCGACAAGCTGACCGTTACCGACGTAAAGGGCAAAACCGTTGACGTCACCAAGAAGTCCGACGGCAAGTACACCTTCACCATGCCGGACAGCAAGGTAACGATCACCCCGACCTTCAGCAAGATCGAGGATACCAAGCCCTCGAAGAACGGCTTTGATGACGTTGCTTCCTCCGATTGGTTCGCTGACGCTGTTAAGTATGTTGCCGACAAGGGTCTGATGAACGGTACCGACGATAACCAGTTCTCCCCGAATGCGTCCACCACCCGCGGTATGCTGATGACGGTTCTGGCTCGCTACGCAGGCGAGGATACCACCGGCGGCGCTACCTGGTACGAGAAGGGCATGAATTGGGCGAAGGCTAAGGGCGTGTCCGACGGCACCAACCCGAACGCCGACATCACCCGTGAGCAGCTTGTTACCATGCTGTATCGCTACGCTGGTTCTCCGGCCACTAACGGTTCGCTGGATAACTTCTCTGATGCAAGCACTGTCAGCAGCTACGCTGTAAATGCGATGCAGTGGGCAGTTGCCAACGGCATCGTGAACGGCTCCAATGGCAAGCTGAACCCGCAGAACAACGCAACCCGCGCACAGGTTGCCGCAATCCTCATGCGTTTCTGCGAGATGAGCAAGTAAAAAATTAAATCTTTCGGCATAAGACAGCCGGGACTCTCAATTACGGGAGCCCCGGCTGCTGTGTTATGTGGATTTTGCGTGCAGCGAAGGTAACCGTCAAACCTCCCGCAGCTTCCCCCACATGAGATAATTGAAGCAGCAGGAAGTTTCGGAACGAGCCGAAACGTTCCGGCACTGTTTCGGGAGGGATGGCATGACATCAACAGAACTACATCGACACTTGCCCTTCGACTTTCTCTTTTCATCCTTCATTTTTATAGTATATATTTCACGATATGTCGGATTTGGAAAACTGCGGCCGTCTTTTTTCGTAATTTGAGATAGAAAAGCTCCTGACCCATAAAGAGTCAGGAGTCCTTTAAACGTCCGTCGTGTACGTCTGCTTGCGGCTGGACGGTTTATCCGGAATGCTGAGTTTCAGCCTACCCTGCTCAACCAGCGGCTGAATGTAGCGCTTGTTGGCGTGGTACACGGTTCCAATGCCAAGGAAATCTGCAATTTCCTTGCGGGTGCGCGGTGTGCGGCAGAATTGCAGAAGTGCAGCTGTTTTGTCTGCTGTATGGCTTGTGATAACCGGGTTCTCCGGTTCAGCAGGATGATTGTACAGCACAACAACAAACTCATTCTGTCGGTTGATGAATACCGGAGCAGGCAGTCCTGCTTCCTGCATAGCGCGGCGCATAGTTGGGATGCCGGAGTAACGGTGCTCTGCGTCAGTCAAACTTTCGGTCATAACGGCAAGGACCGGATTGCGGGCATCGGGATGCGCAAAACCGAGATCTTCGACCGACATACGGCCATACAGGGAACCTGGGCTGTGAATTTCCAGCCGATCGCTGAAAAAGTCAATTTGAATGGGCGTGCCCTCGGTGTAAATACTGTAATCGCGGTGAATAAGCGCATTCAGCACGGCTTCGCGTATCGCGCTGACCGGATATTCGGTTTTGTCACATCGCTTGCCGGTTTCTGAGTCGATGATCGTAGCGGTTTTCATGTTGCGCATACAGAATGCCATCGCCTCGGAAAACATGTTGGCGATCGTGCCTTCCATACGCTTGTTATCGAGGAAACGTGCTCCGCTGTCGGCAGTATCACCAATTTCCGTGCCGGGAACGACAATGCCGGTAATACCAAGCTCGGGCAGAAAACCTTGCGGATAAACGCAGAAATTCAGCAGCCCGGCGATAGTCGGTACACCGTTTCGGGTGATCGACAGCATTTCCATAGCCTGCGTATCGTTCATCTGCGCGAACTGCGGACGCGATATACGGCGTTCGGTCAGAAAAGCGTTCAGCAGGTCTTGGTCGAGAAAATCTATCGTTGCACGCTCAATAACGCGCTCATCATCGTGCATATGGTTGCGGTATGCCTCAAAACAGTAGATTTCGTAGTCGGTCATATGACGGTCGGCATCGCCCACACGAACATAAGAGCCGTTTTGAATTCCGGCACCGATGTAGTAACACGGACGCTCGGCGTAGGCAATTGACGGAATCTCTGCCGAACAAATCCACACGCCTTCGTATTCAGCGGTGGTAAACAGAGCACGAACCGGCGGCTGCATTTGATTGCACTGCTCGGTTACTTTTTTCTGCAAATCCTGCAAATCATACACGCCGACTGCTGTGAAATGTTCGTTTTCATCCAATCCAAACAGGAGAATACCGCCGCTGTTCTGGTTGGAAAAGCTGGAAAGCGTATCGCGCAGCTTGCTTGGACACCCGCGATGTGCAGCTTTCACTTCAACGGTTTGCGCCTCGGCCTGCTGTGCCTGCACACGTTTTGCAAGTTCAATCAAATCTTCCATCTGCATTTTGAAAATCACCACCTTTATTTATATTATACGCCAAATTATCAAAATGTAAATCTGAATTTTGAAAATATGTTCGATGATTTTCGATAATATCTCACAACAACGCATGCCTTGTCATTCGGATACTTTTCGAGCGGCAGGGCCTGTCGTTTTGCGCATGAACCGCACTTATCTATTCTAACCTTTTTACACTTTCTATCATTTACAATGCTATATTCAGGTCTAAACTATCCTGTTAAGGCCTTTGAGAAAGAAATTAGCTATATCGAAAAATGTAATTTATTTTCGAGAAATATTCACTATTCGGCATTATCTTTTTACATTCCGATAACATAAAGATAATCTTAACACGTTGGAGGTTATCTCTATGGATATGAAAAGACATCTTAAATCTGCACTCAAACAGCTTGGTCTTGATAAGCCTCGCAAGGCTCAGATTATTCCGATGAATACGCTCGATGCTAAACAGGATGCAATCGTCATTGCTGCTACTGGCAGCGGTAAGCAGATCATCTATGAAACGGTTGGACTGGCTCATTCCGACAAGCTGACTATCGTTATCGAGCCTTTGCTTGCGCTGATATACAATCAGGTGCAGACGTTACAGGAGCATGACGTTTCTGCTGATTATATCGATATGACCCGCTCGAAGGAGGATATCGATAAGATACTGAACAAAGCTCGCAAGGGCAAGCTTAACTTTCTCTATGTCACACCAGAGCGACTGCAAAATCGTTCATTTATTGAAACTATGCAGCATTCGAATATCTTTATGGTCGTTGTGGACGAATGCCACTCCATTACGGAATGGGGTTATACGTTCCGTGATGCTTATCTGCACATTGGCGATTTTATCGGCAAGCTGAAACGTAAGCCGGTTATTTGTGCCTGCTCTGCGACAATATCTGCTGACTCTTTGAATATCATTCGCGACAGTCTACACATGGACAAGCCTGCTGTTCTTCGCAGTGATTTGCGACGTGATAATCTTATCCTGCTCAAGAAGGACGTTACCTGCAACAAGAAAACACTGGAGGAACGACTGGAATTCCGTATCAAGAAGCTCTGCAAGTTGATTGATACGTATCACAAAGATGGTTCGGTGCTTATCTTTGCGCAGACTACGACTTATGTCGATGCGCTATATAATATTTTAGAAGAAAAATATCCCGATGACGTGACACGCTATCATTCACGAGTTAAGCCGGAACGCCGCAAGAAACAACTGCTATTCGACTTCCTGCAAGGCAAAAGAAAGATTATGATTGCAACTTCAGCATTCAGTATGGGTATTGATGTTGCCGATATTGAACTTGTCGTGCACTTCAATGCACCGATCAGCATGACGGATTACATTCAGCAGATTGGCCGAGCGGGACGCGATGAACGCAAGGCACACTGCGTTCTTTTCTACGATCAGAATGGCGATGATGACACTATCTCAAATAGCTTTATCAAGAAGG
>OLRK01000754.1_pt1 | contig 33381 bp, 28 predicted proteins | sample 1672911 | NCBI WGS metagenome assembly OLRK01 (sample SAMEA3136736, study PRJEB25190) | human gut metagenome | biome: human gut; feature: human-associated habitat; material: faeces | place: Austria | collected 2013 | reverse complement strand
TAAAAATAAGCATGCGGATACATACATAATGTATCTACATGCTTATAGTACAAGCCGCGCTAGCTGTACTCCCTCATAGACAATATAAAACCGCGCGAACCGAAACTCGCCGGCATCTGCTATTGAAAATATGGCAGATGCCGACTCAAACATCGGCTTCGCGCGGTTATGTTTTATTCAGAGGTGCCAATAAGGGACACGCACAAAAGTCCTAAAATTGTCTGCTGACTTGCGGACACAGTCCGTAGAGTGCTCCAAACTTAGAAAGACACGGATCATCGCGGATGCAAACATTCTGTTGGTTAGAAATTCCACATTTTTTGAACCGAATTTCCATCTGCATTTCCACATGAAATCCCCAAGTGTGCCTCTTATAATATTACTTATCTAATATTTCTTATGCATGAAAGGAGGCTGCCACTCATGTGACAGCCCCTTCCCGAATCTATTACGTATTTATTTTGTGTTCAAGTATGCGTCAATTCCCTTCGCAGCCGCTTTTCCTGCACCCATTGCCAGGATGACCGTTGCAGCTCCTGTCACGGCATCTCCACCGGCAAACACACCACTCTTGGATGTAGCACCGTTTTCTTCCTCTGCCACGATACACTTTCTGCGGTTCGTCTCAAGTCCCTTTGTCGTGGAGGAGATCAGCGGATTCGGAGAAGTTCCGAGCGACATGATGACCGTGTCCGCCTCAATCTCATACTCGGATCCCGGAATCTCCACCGGACTTCTTCTGCCGGAGGCATCCGGCTCGCCAAGCTCCATCTTAATGACTCTTGCGCCTTTTACACAGCCGTTCTCATCCACTAAAAGCTCCGTCGGATTCTGTAACAGGTCAAAAATAATGCCCTCCTCCTTTGCATGATGCACCTCTTCCTTACGCGCCGGAAGTTCTTCCTCACCGCGCCGGTACACGACATGTACTTCCGCACCAAGACGCTTAGCCGTTCTCGCAGCGTCCATTGCCACGTTACCGCCGCCGACAACGATCACTTTCTTTCCCGCCTTGATCGGAGTATCGTACTCCTCTAAAAATGCCTTCATGAGGTTGTTTCTCGTCAAAAATTCATTTGCCGAAAATACGCCCATTGCCTGCTCGCCCGGAATACCCATAAAACGCGGAAGACCCGCGCCGGAACCGATAAATACCGCCTCAAATCCCTCATTCTCCATCAGCTCATCGATCGTGACAGATTTGCCGATGACAACGTTCGTCTCGATCTTCACGCCGAGCGCCTTGACATTCTCCACTTCTGCCGCAACGACCTTCTGCTTCGGCAGACGGAATTCCGGAATACCATAGACAAGCACGCCGCCCGCCTCATGCAGCGCCTCAAAAATGGTCACGTCATAGCCCAATTTTGCCAGATCACCGGCGCAGGTAAGTCCTGCAGGACCGGAACCGATGACAGCCACCTTATGACCGTTCAGCTTCTCTGCCTTCTTCGGCTTGATGCCATGCTCTCTCGCCCAGTCTGCTACAAAACGCTCCAGCTTGCCGATCGCAACTGCCTCACCCTTGATGCCGCGGATACACTTTCCTTCACACTGGTTCTCCTGCGGACATACACGTCCGCAGACTGCCGGAAGTGCGGATGACTCACTGATAATGTGGTAAGCCTCCTCAAAATTGCCCTCTTTTACCTGCGCGATAAACGCCGGAATATTGATGGATACCGGACAGCCCTTCATGCACTGTGCATTTTTGCAGTTTAAGCAGCGCGCTGCCTCCGCCATTGCCTCCTCGGCATTATATCCCAAACATACCTCCTCAAAGTTCGCTGCTCGCACCTGTGGGTCCTGCTCACGAACCGGTACTCTTGTCATTACGTCCATAGGAACCTCCATACTCTGTATTTTCTATCCGGCAGACGCACTCATTCTCTCTGCCTCCGCCTTCTAACGATCACATCTGCCTTCTCAGCCGCACTGTCCGCAGCCGCCGTGATGGGTATCTCCCTCCGTCAGCTTTAACATCGCTCTGCCCTCTTCTGTCTTATATTGCTGCTGGCGCTTCATCGCCTGGTCGAAATCCACCAGATGTCCGTCGAATTCCGGTCCGTCCACGCAGGCGAACTTCACTTCGTCGCCGACAACCAGACGGCATGCGCCGCACATTCCGGTACCGTCCACCATGATCGGGTTCATGGAAACCACCGTCGGAATTCCCAGTTCCTTTGTCAGCTTACAGACAAACTTCATCATAATCATCGGGCCGATTGCCACACAATGATCATAGCGCACGCCCTGATCCCAGAGTTCCTGCAGCTGCGCCGTGCCGGTTCCGTGAAAGCCGTAAGAGCCATCATCCGTCGTCACATAGAGATTCGCTGCCACTGCCCGCATCTCATCCTCAAGAATCAGAAGATCCTTATTGCGGGATCCCATAATCACATCACAGTCCACACCATGCTCATGCAGCCACTTTACCTGCGGATACACCGGTGCGGTACCGACGCCGCCCGCGATGAACACAATCTTTTTCTTCTTCAGTTCCTCGATATCCTCATCTATCAGATCAGAAGGACATCCAAGCGGTCCCACGAAATCTGCGAACGCATCCCCCTGCTCCAAGGATACCATGCGCTGTGTGGAAGCTCCCACCGTCTGAAATACGATCGTGATCGTACCGGCTTCCCTGTTATAATCACAGATTGTGAGCGGAATACGCTCCCCCTGCTCATCAATCTTGACAATGACAAACTGTCCCGGTTCGCAATACTGTGCAACACGCGGTGCCTTGACATCCATCAGATAGATCTTGTCTGCCAGCTTTTCTTTTTTAACAATCGGATACATAATTTCCTCCTCGCCCTTTGTACTATCTTAATATAATAAAGGAAAAGCCCCTACATTTCAACGGCTTTTCCCATATTTTCTGTTTATATCTGCTATTCCGACTTCGTTTCGGACTGTATGTGACGTTTTTTCTCCCTGCGCCCTACTCCTGTGTCTCCACTTTGGAAAATAGGATACGGTCGTTATCGAGCGCTTTTCCCGCGCGGAGCGCAAACTGCTCCAACAAGTCATCCACCGACATCGCCGCACGTTCCTCTCCCGCAACGTCCAGTACAATATTTCCCGCGTTCATCATCAATGTCCGGTTGCCGAGCGTCAGCGCCTGATGCATGTTGTGCGTCACCATCAGACAGGTGATCTGCCGCTCCGCCACAATCTGTCTGGTCAGATGCAGCACCTTCTCTGCCGTCGCCGGATCGAGTGCTGCCGTGTGCTCATCCAGAAGAAGAATTTTCGGCGTGACCATCGTCGCCATGAGAAGTGTGAGTGCCTGCCGCTGACCGCCGGAGAGAAGTCCCACCGGCTGCTTCATACGGTCTTCCAGTCCCATGTCAAGCAGCGCAAGCTGCTCTCTGAATTTTTTCTTATCCGCCGCGTTGATCCTGCTGAAATATGCATTCCGGGAGGTTGTCGTCCGAAGATAGGCAAGCGCCATGTTTTCCTCGATCGTCATGTGCGGCGCCGTTCCCTTTAACGGATCCTGAAACAGATGACCGATCACTTTGCTTCTCACATGCTCCTGCTGATAGGTAATATCCTCCCCGCCGAGCATGATCAGACCGCGGTCCGGGAAAAAAGCTCCGGTAATCGCATTGAACAGGGTGGATTTTCCCGCGCCGTTGCTGCCGACGATCGTTGCAAAATCTCCGGCGCCAAGCGTCAGATTGACGCCGTTTAGGGCACACTTTTCATTGACGGTGCCAGGATTAAAGGTCTTGCTGACATTTTTCATAATCAGCATGGATTCTCTTTCTGCTGCCATATCACGCATTTCCTCCTTTTCCCTTCCGTTCTTCTCGCAGTAATTCCGCAATATACTGCTCATTCTCCGCTTTTGCCGCCCGTTTCTGCCGGTAGAACACCGCCTGCTTCTTCAGGTAAGGGAAAGCGATCGCCACCGCCACAATAATGGAGGATACCAGCTTTAAGCACTCTGCCGGGACATTCAGGCGAAGCGCCACCGCCACGATAAAACGGTATAGACAGCTTCCCAGAATCACGCCGATGACCCGCTTTAACATGCTGCCCTTTCCGATGATCGTCTCTCCGATAATCAGACTGGCGAGCGCGATCGTCACCATGCCGGTTCCAAGGTTAATATCACAGGACTTCTGGTACTGCGCGAGCAGTCCGCCGGAAAGTCCCGTCAGCGCATTGGCGACGCACAGGCCGATCGTAATCATCATTCCCGTATTGATGCTGGATGCCCGCACCATATCCGGATTATCCCCGGTTGCCCGGATGGAAAGTCCGAGTCTCGTATTTAAAAACAGAGAGATCAATACGCCGACCAGTGCGACAATCACTGCCGCCACGATCAGCTTATACCAGGTTCCGCCGATCGCGTCTTTTGCCCATGTAAATACGGAATCACAGGCAAACAGATTCAGGTTGGAGGCGAATCCCATCACCGCAATATTGATCGTGTAAAGTCCGGTGTTGACAATAATTCCTGCCAGAATCGACTGTATGCCGAGTCTTGTCTGCAAAAATGCCGTCACAAAACCGGAACACACACCGGCAGCCATCGCCGCCAAAAGCCCGAGTACCGGATGCCCCGCCAGTGTAACCGAAGCGCACACTGCACATCCCAGCGTAAAGCATCCGTCCGTTGACAGATCCGCTATATTTAAAATACTAAATGAAATGAACAGTGCAAGTGCAACCAGTGCATAGATAAATCCCAGTTCCAGTGCACTCTGCACGATCGATAAGGTAATGATTGATCCCATATTATTCAAACTCCTCTGCCGTTACTGTCTCAACAACTTCCGAACACATATCTTTAAACATGGAGTAGTCCAGTCCAAGTGCTTCCGCCGTCTCTGTATTCACGGTCACAATTCCCCGCTCTAAGTTCTCGATCGGAGTTGCCGCCGGATCGGCTCCGTTTACCAGAATATCGACTGCCATATCGGCTGTCTTTGTACCAAGCTCCTCATAATTGACTCCGTAACCGCAGAATGCTCCGTTTAATGCGAAGGAGTCCGCTCCTGTGTAGTGCGGGATTCCCGCATCGATGAACTTCTCAAAGATGGAAAGTTCTGCCGTCATGACGGTGTTGTCCTGCGGGGTAAACACTGCGTCTACGCCCTCTGCCACCAGGGCATCCGCTGCCGCCTGCACCTCCGCAGAGGTCGTACCGGTCTTCTCCACATAGGCGATTCCCTTCTCATCGCAGTATGCCTTTGCGTCCTCAATCGCACCAAGGGAAGAAGCCTGACTCTTATCATAGAGCAGTCCGACCTTTGCGGTATCCGGATTTGCCGCCAGCATCAGATCAAAAATCGCTGCCGTGTCGATGGCATCCGACGTTCCTGTAATATTGGAACCCGGTGCGTTCACATCTGCCGCCAGTCCGGCGCCCACCGGATCCGACACCGCGGAAAATACAACCGGAATCTGATTCTCCTCGGTCGCACTCTGCATCACGACTGCGGTCGGCGTCGCAATCGGGATAATCAGATCCACATCATCCGCCACCAGATCCGCTGCAATCTGTGTCAGGATCGACTGATCTGCCTGCCCGTTGAACGTGTAATCCGCATAATCAAAGGTAACTCCGAGCTCTGCTCCCTTTGCTGTGAGTTCCGCTTCAATCGCTTTTTCAATCTGATTTAAGGAAGCATCATCCACATACTGTACAATACCGACTTTATATACGGTTCCCTCCGCCGCTGTCTGGTCTGCCTCTGCCTTCTGTGTCTCCGCCTGCGCGTCTCCTCCTGCCTCATTGGTCAATTCCACGGTCGTACCGGAGCCGGAACTGCTTCCGCAGCCTGCCACCGCTGCTGCCACCATCGTCATTGCAAGAACTGCTGTCATCATTTTCTTTTTCATAATCATTTCCTCCTTTTTCCTATTACATAAAAAAAGCCGTCTCAAGCTATTGCTTGAGACGGTAATAAACTAATATTATCGCGGTGCCACTCATCTTGACAAAATGTCCACTCACTTCATGCACTATCATACATGCCGGATGGATAACGGGTCCGGTTCCCGGCGGCTCCTACCTGCGTATCCACTGTTCAGGCCGCCCTCAAAAGTCCATTCAACAAATCCCTCCATACTGCAATCCCACCGCCTGCAGCTCTCTGTGATCTCGGATAAATGTCTACTACTCTTTCTCAAAGGTTTATCGGTATGTCATTTACTTTAATACATTAACGTGTATTTGTCAACCTTATTTTTAAATTTCCATCAGACGGAACTTCTCGATCGTCTGCTCCAAATCCTGCGCGATATTCTGAAGTGTCTTTGTGTAGTCCGTGATGTCTGCCATCGTCGTGTTGACCTGATCTGTGGATGCATTGACCTCTTCCGTCGCCGCTGCCGACTGCTCCGATACGGATGCAATCGCCTCCATACGACTTACGACCGTATCCTTGTTGGATGACATGTCCGCATTGAGCCGGTTGATGTTCTCCATGCCGGCATTCAGCTGCTCAATCTGCGCGATAATCTGACGGAATACCTCTTCCGTGCGCTCGATCGCTTTCTGCTGCTCCGACTGAAGCTCCTCGTTCTCCTGCATGGTCTCTTCCACCTGCTTGGACTTGTCCGTAATCTCGGTGATAATCTTCTTGATCTCATCCGTTGATTCCTTGGACTCATCCGCCAGCTTCCGGATCTCGTCTGCAACGACCGCAAATCCCTTGCCCATCTCTCCGGCTCTCGCCGCCTCGATAGAAGCATTCAGGGAAAGCAAATTGGTCTGTGCCGTAATATCCGCAATCGCATCGGAAATATAGAAAATCTTGTCGATGCTGGCAATCATCTCATTCATCACTGCAAGGGACATGCTCGACTTCTCTACGGTCTTCTGTGATTTTTCGATCAGATCCTTCACGCTGCCGAGTCCCTCCGAACTGATCCGGTTCGTCTCCTCGGTCATCTGGTTGATCTCGCTGACACAATCTCTGGAGGACTCCAGACTGTTCTTGAGGTTGTCCACCTCACTGCTTGCCTCCTGCGTGCTCTCCGCCTGCTTTACCGCACCGTCAGCCACGCTCGAGATCGCCTCCGCGACCTGTCCCATCGTACTTCTGGTATCTCCCGCGATCTCGGAAATATGATCCGAAGTCTCTAAAATATGTCTGGACTTATCCTCCACCTCACGGATCACTGTGGATACATCCTTGACCATATCGTTAAAATGCGTCTCCAGCGCACCGAACTCGTCTCCTCTGGTGACCGCAATCGTCTGGGTAAAATCTCCCTCTGCCACAGCAGCTGTCGCACGCTCAATCTTTTTGATCTCACGCACAAGGCTGTACGCGGTAATAAGCGCGATCACAATACCGAAGATCACTCCGAACGCACCCGCAAATACCAGCGCACCGTTGATCTTCGCAAGATTGCCGGTGTTCTCGACATCGCTGATGCAGCCCAGAAGAATCCAGCCTGTCACCTGGTCTGTCATCGCGGTCACCGCACAGTCCATGCCATCTGCACGCATCGTGTATACAGACTCCAGTGTGATGTCGGAAGCGCTCTCATCGCCCGCTTCCTCCAGGGCGCTCTTCTGCTCCTCCAGAGACTTCAGTTCTCCGGAAATCGGCGTCCAGAATTCCAGACCCGTCACATTTCCGTCCGCAAAGGTATTTTTGTCACTGTCGATCACAATATTGCCGTCCGCATCGATCAGCATGGCAAATCCCGTGTTGAGAATGCGGATATTCCTGATATAATTCTCCAGCTGCGCCGCATCAATATCCATCGCCACAACGCCCATTAAGACATCTTTATATTTGACCTCCTGCGCTACGGTGAAGATCTGCCCGCCTGTCTGCGGATCCTCATAAGGCTGTGTGATATAGCTGAAAATAGAATTTACTTTTGCCTTTCTGCCCTGGCAATTCACATACCAGTCTTCCCCGGACAGATCCACATTTTCCTCGATGGTGTTCATCGCCGTCTTATCACCGTTGTCCTCGTACTTCACCCATCCGGTGATGAGTTTTCCGCTGGACGTCGCATAATAGCTTCGCACCGCTCCCTGCGTTACCTTGCACGCCGCCACCAGTTCATCCTGCACGTTGGCAATATAGTCATCAAACTGATCCTCGTACTCCAGCTGCTTGATGGAAGTCTTGCGCGTCAGCAGATCCACCGGAAGGCTGATCGTCTTCTCATACGTCTGCAGACTGTTCAACGCGCTCTCTAACGTCTGCTCGCTTGTGAGCTGCATGTTGCTGTTTAACACATTCTTCGTACGGCTGTATGTAATCACTCCACAGATCACAACACTTCCCGCAATCGCCACAAGAAAGCTCAAAATCATTTTCGGCCCTAAACCCAATTTTTTCATCTGTTTCCTCCGTTCATACTGCAATATGACACTTTATTACTTACATTGTAGATGTTTCGCACATTTTTGTAAATATCCGGTATTTTCTTTCATTGTATTACATTCTAAACAAAAGCCTCCCTGCCGGCATTCTGCCAGCAAGGAGGTTCTCAAAAAAATGCCCACGCACTCTGCTCCTATGAAAAATAAACAAGTTCGTCTTCCGGCTTTTCTGCAGGTGTAATGGAAATCGGATACAGTACCGGTCCTTTTCCCTTGTACTCTCTTGCAAACTCCACCTTGATCTGCGCGGTAATATGAATCCAGGACTTGTGCGGAATCTTATCCTCATCCGGATATTTGCACTTAAATCCGATGAAGGTAATATCCTCCACACAGCAGGTCATCGCAAAACGTCCCGGAACAAAAATGCCCTTCTTGAGCTTGTCAGGATTGTATACAAGCGCCAGAAAGCTGACTTTCTTCCCCTCGTATTTCTTCGGGTTGTCCAGGCAGTCCATATACCAGATTGCATAATCCGCATCTGTAATCTCCAGTTCATCTCCCGAGATGTCAAACGGCAGCTCCTCCTCGCGCTCGTCGAGCGATCCGTCCGCGCGCTCATACACAAGCTGTGCCTTACGGTTGAGCGCCTTGACATTTCTGCGGTATTTTCCCTTATCCGTGCTGTCGTCACAGCGGTTAAAGATCACGACGTCCGCCTGAAACAGCTGTTCCATAATCATCGTGCGCATATTGGCAAGATACATATCAAAGGTGGTCGCATCCACGGTCGCAAGGGACTGCACCACCATCCACCCGCGCGGAAGCTCCGTCTCGGTGAGCGTATCCATTCCCCAGGTTCCGTTATATTCGATGAACACCTGATCCGGCAGATATTTCATATTGATGGCATTGAGAAAATCAGCGGTAAAATCTTCCTCGTTCTCCACCATCACAAGGCTTGCATTGATTTTCTTCAGCTCCGCCTCGTCATATTCCACCTCTCCGTCTTCACAGCAGATGATCAGACTTTTTCCCTGATCGGCAAACCCGTTCTCAAGCAGTGTCTCCTTGATCAGTGTCGTCTTGCCGCTGTCCATGAATCCGGTAAATAAATAAATCGGTATCTCCTGCATGTTCTATTCCTCTCTGTCTTATCTCACTATTAAAAGGCAGTCTTCACAGCTTAAGCGATTCCAAATAACTCCTCTAATCTGTGCTCGTCGATATCTGTTCCGATCACGCACAGACGTCCCGTGTAATCCGGCTCGCCGTCACGCAGCTCGTACTCCCCCGGCACCATGTCAAAATAAATCCAGGAGCCGTTCTCATCCTCCACCATGCCCTTCGCACGGAGAATGGTTCCATAGTCGTCCGTCTCGCACAGAGTCTTTAAGACGTCCTCAATCTTGGCCTTGGTAAACTTATGCGGCGTCTCTTTTCCCCAGCTTGTAAACACCTCATCCGCATGATGATGGTGATGCTCATGATCGTGGCATCCGCAGGTGCAGTTCTCGCCGTGCTCGTGATGATGCTCATGGTCATGCTCGTCGTGGTCGTGGTGATGCTCATGATCGTGATCCTCGTGGTCGTGATCGTGATCGTCATGGTCGTGATGATGCTCATGATCATGATCGTCGTGGTCATGGTGATGCTCATGGTCATGCTCGTCATGGTCATGATGATGCTCGTGCTCATGCTCCTCGGCTTCTTCCTTCGCATGCTGCTCTGCCATCAGCTTTCTCTCAAGAGAATCCTGTCCCTCTACCACCTTTAAAATCTGCTCTCCACGGATGGAATCCCACGGGGTTGTGATGATGGCAGCCTTATCGTTGATGGACTGAATCTGCTTTACGCAGAGCTCCAGCTGCTCCGGCGTTGCATTCTGGCTGCGGCTTAACACAACAGTGGTTGCATATTCGATCTGGTTATTGAAAAACTCGCCGAATGCCTTCATCTGCTTGCTCGCCTTTAATGCGTTTACAACCGTGATGAGCCCGTTCAGCTTTACATCCTCTTCCTTCTCCACGTCAATCACAGACTTCATGACATCCGAGAGCTTGCCGACGCCTGACGGCTCGATCAGGATACGATCCGGATGATACTTGCCGATCACCTCATGCAGGTTTCTGCCGAAATCGCCAACCAGTGAGCAACAGATACAGCCAGAGTTCATCTCAGTGATCTGAATTCCCGCATCCTTTAAAAATCCTCCGTCAATGCCGACCTCCCCAAACTCGTTCTCAATCAGCACCAGCTTCTCGCCTGTGAACACTTCATCAATCATCTTCTTGATGAAAGTTGTCTTTCCGGCGCCTAAGAATCCTGAAATAATGTCAATCTTTGTCATATCTATCTCTTCCTTTCCTTACAATACATCATTTGTTCCAAAACACATATATTTTACTCGTTTTTCCTCCATTTTGCAAATCATATGCATTTTTTTCATATATTTTTTATAATATTTCTCCGGTTCACTGCTTCTGAAACTGCATGTGATACAGTTTTTCATAAATTCCCTTCTTTGCGAGGAGTTCCTCATGCGTTCCCTCTTCCTCGATGCCGTTTTCGGTCAGCACAAGAATCTTCTCGGCATTCTTGATCGTGGAAAGGCGGTGTGCAATCACGAATGTGGTACGGTTTTTCGCCAGTTTTTCCAGGGAGTCCTGAACCACCTTTTCACTCTCATTGTCGAGTGCCGACGTCGCCTCGTCAAAGATCAGGATCGGCGGGTTTTTCAAAAAGACGCGCGCGATTGAGAGGCGCTGCTTCTGTCCGCCGGAAAGCTTGATGCCCCGCTGTCCGATGTCAGTCTCATATCCCTGCGGCAATGACATAATAAATTCATGGGCATTGGCATTTTTCGCCGCCTCGATGACTTCCTCCCTCGTGGCATCCGGTCTTCCGTAACGGATATTCTCATACACGGTTCCGACAAACAGATACACGTCCTGCTGTACCATTCCGATGTGGTCGCGCAGACTCTTTAAGGTGAGGTCCCGCACGTCCGTTCCGTCGACCTTCACCGCCCCCTCCGTCACATCATAAAACCGCGGAATCAGGGAGCAGAGTGTGCTTTTTCCCGCTCCGGACGCTCCGACAAGCGCCATGTAAGAGCCCGCCGGGACCGTCAGATTGATATGCTGCAATACCTGTTCAGTATTCTCCTCGTACTGAAACGACACATCTTCAAAAGTAATATCTCCGCGCACATCGGTAAGCTCTTTTGCATCCGCCCGATCCTTGATGTCCGGCTCGATCTCCATGATCTCGCAGAAGCGCTCGAAACCGCTGTACCCGTTCTGAAACTGCTCCGTGAAATCGATCAATGTCCGCACGGGATCGGTAAATACACTGATGTAGAGCACAAATGTGACAAGATCACTGACATTGACCTTACCGTTTGCAATAAGGATGGTTCCGGCGAGAATGACGTTGACCTGAATCAGTGTCGTGAACGCGCCCAATCCCGCCTGAAAGCTTCCCATATAATGATAGCTGTTCTTCTTGGCAGACAAAAATCCCGCATTTCCAATCTTAAACTTTTTCTTCTCAATCTCCTCGTTGGCAAACGACTTTACCACGCGGATACCGGAGAGGTTATCCTCAATCTGCCCGTTGATCTCCGCAATCTTCACACGGTTCTGGCGGAACGCACGCCGCATTTTTCCGTTCAGGTAATACGCGTACGCAAACATAAACGGCAGGACGATGAACGCCGCCAGCGCCAGAAGCGGGCTGATATTGACCAGGATCACAAACGCACCGATGATCTTGATCGCCGAGAGAATAATATTCTCCGGTCCGTGGTGCATCAGCTCCGTGATGTCAAACAGATCCGTCGTGATCCGGCTCATCAGCTGCCCGACCTTCTGGTTATCATAGAACGAAAAGGATAACTTCTGCAGATGCTCAAAAATCTCGGCACGCATGTTGTACTCGATTTTCGCACCCATCACATGACCGTAATTCGAGATAAAGAACTTGCTGTAGCAGTCCGCGACCACCATTGCAAACAGCGCAGCCGCAATGATTTTGATCTGGTACATAATCTGCGCCTTATCCTCGTACACGAGCGTGTAAGTGACATAGCGTATCACCAGCGGGATCACGAGCGCAACGGCAGCCGACACCGTCGCAAAGAACATATCCGCCCAGAAAATGCCGCGGTATGGCTTATAGTAAGACAACATTTTTTTGAAATTTTTACTCATTTTCACACTCCTTATCTCTTTTTCAAAAGACCCTTCTATTTTATCTGCTGCGCGAAAAATGTCAAGCGACACACCGCACGAACTGTGCTATACTATACATAGTTACGATTACCATTTAAGGAGGCATCATTATGAACCCAAGACAAATGCATTATGAAACGCTTGCCGGTACCATCATCAAAAATCTTGCCAGACGCCGCATGGAAGGCTACTACTGCGCCACCGTCGAGGACGCTGAAAAGATGGCATTCTCTTTCCTTACCCCGGGCTGCACAGTATCTTTCGGCGGCTCCATGACCCTGGAGGATACCGGAATGCTGACCGCCCTGCGCCACGATCCGGGAATCACCCTGCTCGACCGCGCCCAGGCAAAGACGCCGGAGGAGACAAAAAAGATCTATCACGATGCTCTTTCTTCCGATTTTTATTTTATGAGCACCAACGCGATCACCAAAGACGGCGAACTTGTCAATATCGACGGCACCGGCAACCGTGTGGCAGCCTTAATCTACGGTCCGGAACACGTGATCGTCATGGCAGGCATGAATAAAGTGGCTGCAAACGTAGACGAGGCATTAAGCCGTGTTCATGGTACCGCCACACCGATGAACTGCAAGCGTCTCGGTAAAAATACGCCTTGTTCCGCTACCGGCGTCTGTTCCGACTGCCTGTCCCCTGACTGTATCTGCAACCAGGTCGTCATCACAAGACGAAGCGGCATCGAGGGACGCATCAAAGTCATTCTGATCGGCGAGGAACTTGGATACTAAAATCCAGGTTTCCACCCGACAAGGCAGAAAAAATCCTGCTTGCCGGATTTCCACGCCGCGCATGGCTGCTTGCGACCTGAATTCTATTACGAAAAAAAGAGTTACCGCGAAACGGTAACTCTTTTTGCATACATTAGTTGTACTTTCTTTTTCTTGCTGCTTCAGATTTCTTCTTGCGTTTTACGCTTGGCTTCTCGTAGTGTTCTCTCTTACGAATCTCCTGCTGAATACCTGCCTTTGCGCAGTTTCTTTTAAAACGACGTAAAGCGCTGTCTAAAGTCTCGTTTTCTTTTACAATTACACTAGACATTATCTCACACCTAACCTCCCTCCAGTTGCGTATTGTGCATATTCAACTGTTTGGGTCATATTCATTGCACTATATAAGATTATAACACATATTTTTTTCCCGTCAACTGTTTTTCTAAAAAAGCGAAAAATTCAGACAATTTACTCTTCCCGCAGTTTGAATTTGGTAATCAGACCATCCAGGGAATCTGCCTCCGCCGAAAGTTCCTCACTGGTAGCAGATGTCTCCTCGGAAGCTGCGGAATTGCTTTGAATAACATCCCCAATATCCTTCACGCCGTTTGCAATTCTCTTAACGGACTCTGCCTGCTGATCGGAAGACACACGGATATTTGCCACTTCCTGAATAATATCGTCAAGTTCCGTCAATACCTTGTTCAGGGATTCTGCCGTCTGCTGTGTCACGGTGTTGCCACGGTCAACCTCACTCTGATTTGCCTCCAGAAGATGTCTGGACGTCTCAGCCGCCTGCGCACTGTTCTCCGCAAGCATACGGATCTGTTCTGCAACAACCGCAAATCCTCTTCCTGCCTCTCCGGCTCTCGCCGCCTCGATGGATGCGTTTAAGGAAAGCAGGTTCGTCTGGGAAGCAATGCTCTCGATCTGGCCGATCACACTTACAAGCTCCTGGGAGGTGCCGGAAATACGCTCCATGGCCTCCGTCAGTTCCTGCATCTTCTGCTGGCTGACATTCGCCTCCATGCCGACTTCCTTTGCCTTGTCATGCACCACATCGGTGGATTTACTGTTCGCCTCTACCTGCTCAGATACGGTTGCGACACTCTCCACAAGATCGTCAACCGCACTTGCCTGCTCCGTTGCTCCCTTCGCAAGATCCTGAGAGCTGATAGCTAGCTGCTCTGCGCCGGCTGCCACCTGATCGGAAGACTCGCGGATCTGCTTAAACGTGCCGCTCACATCGGTCACCATGCTGATCAGATGTGTCATGACATTCTCAAATTCGCCGACATAAGATTCCTTGCAATTGGATCTTACCGCATAATTGCCCTGTGCAAACTCTTCCAGAATATATCCAAGATCCTCAATAATCTTGTTCAATGTAGTGACCGTCACTCGGAAACTGTCCGCCAGCTTTCCCAGCTCATCATCCGAGCTGTACTGCACTTCCACGTCCAGATTTCCCTTCGAGATCTCCTCTGCCACCTTTGTCAGCTCCGTCACCGGCTCCACCACCGCATCCACGATCTTCTGGCTGTTCCTCTGGATCAGTCTCGTATCATTGACTGCCGTAATAAGAAATACAATAAGAACCAGAATCGTGTAAGCGAGTGAAAACTGCTTCGGCACATAAGCCGCCGCAAAAACTGCAATCGCTGCAATCACAAGCGTCACATACATTACCACACTGACTCTCCGGTAACTTCCTTTTACCTTATCACTCAGACTACCTTGTCCCCTATCTCTTTCGTCCATCCCTGTCCTCCTGTTTTATCAGATATGCCCATATCCCGATACATAAAAACGGCATATTGCCGATACCTACGTACCATTATACACCGTTTTTACTATTTGTAGCAACAAATTATAAAATATTTTTTTGAATTCTAAATTTTATAAATATACGCAATCGTGTATTTCTGTCGAGTTTTTATGCAAGCTGTGCCTCAAGTGCCGTTTTCGCCTCGGCAATGGCATCCGGAATGCCTGCCGGATTCTTACCGCCTGCCTGCGCCATGTTCGGACGTCCACCACCGCCTCCGCCGACTTTACCCGCAATGCTCTTGATGAGATTGCCGGCATGTGCGCCGTGCGCCATCGCATCGTCTGTCGCCATGGCAACCAGATTGACTTTTCCGTCTGATGCAGATGCAAGAACTATCACGCCTTCTCCCAGCTTTCCCTTTAACTGGTCGCCCAGATCTCTCAGACCGTTCATATCGACGCCGTCCACGCTGACAGCGAGGAGCTTCACACCCTTCACTTCCACAACCTGATCCATGACATCTCCAAGTGCTTCCTTGGCTGCCTTGCTCTTTAAGGATTCGTTCTCACTCTGAAGTGCCTTTAACTCCGCCATCAGATGACCGATCTTCTCGACGAGAGTTGCTGGTGTTGCCTTTGCAGCCTTGGCTGCAGCCTCGAGTTCTTCCTCTTCCTTCTTATAATATGCAAATACATTGTCTCCGGTCAGAGCCTCGATACGGCGCACGCCCGCAGCCACACCGCTCTCAGAGATAATCTTAAATACAACAATATCGCCGGTGTTCGCCACATGAGTACCACCACAGAACTCCTTTGAAAAATCTCCCATGGACACGACTCTTACCGTCTCACCGTACTTTTCACCGAAGAGTGCCATCGCGCCTGTCTTCTTCGCTTCCTCGACCGTCATGACGTCGGTTCTGACATCAATCTTCTCAGCGATCTTCTCGTTGACGATTGCTTCCACCTTCTTAAGTTCTTCCGGTGTCATCGCTGCAAAATGGCTGAAGTCAAATCTGGTGCGCTCACCGTCCTGATAGGAACCTGCCTGCTCTACATGTGTGCCGAGCACTTCGCGCAGCGCTTTCTGTAACAGGTGGGTTGCAGAGTGGTTCCTGCAGGTATCCCTGCGCAGCTTTGCATCCACACTGAGATCTGCTACATCTCCCGCCTTAATCATACCGTTTGTCATCTTGCCGATATGGCCGACCTTACCACCACGCAGCTTGATGGTCTCTTCCACCTGAAAGATACCGGAGGCGGTGCGGATCTCGCCCTTATCTCCCTGCTGACCACCCATCGTCGCATAGAACGGCGTCTTCTCCACGATGATCGTGCCGACCTCTCCGTCGGAAAGCGCCTCCACCAGCTCTGTCTCGGTGGTGAGCACTGTGATCTTTGAAGATGCTGTAAGGCTGTCGTAGCCTGTGAACTCCGTCGTGATCGAAGGATCAATCTCATCGTATACCGTAGCATCTGCGCCCATGTAATTCGTTGCTTTGTGTGCATCATGTGCTTTTTTCTTCTGGATCTCCATGGCTTTCTTAAATCCGTCCTCGTCAATGGAAAATCCCTTCTCCTCCAGGATCTCCTGCGTCAGATCGAGCGGGAAGCCATACGTATCATAGAGCTTGAATGCGTTCTCTCCGGACAGCGTCTTCTCTCCAGCTGTCTGCATTTCCTTCTCCATCTTCTCTAAGATGGCAAGACCCTGATCGATGGTCTTGGCAAACTTCTCCTCTTCCTGCGTAAGCACTTTGAAAATAAAGTCCTTCTTCTCCTCGAGTTCCGGATAACCATCCTTGCTCTCATCGATTACCGTCGCTGCAAGCTTCGCCATGAAAGTACCACCGATGCCAAGCATTCTTCCGTGTCTCGCTGCACGGCGTATGATACGGCGGAGCACATAGCCGCGACCCTCATTTGACGGCATGATACCATCGGAAATCATGAATGTTGCGGAACGGATGTGATCGGTAATCAGACGGATGGACACATCATCGAGCGCATCCTTCTGGTAAGACTTTCCGGACAGTTCACAGACCTTGTCGCGGATTGCTTTCATCGTATCAATGTCGAATACGGAATCCACATCCTGCATGACAACCGCAAGACGCTCAAGTCCCATACCGGTATCGATATTCTTCTGGGAAAGTTCAGTATAACCACCCTTGCCATCACCCTCAAACTGGGTAAATACGTTGTTCCATACTTCCATAAAGCGGTCACAGTCACAGCCGACCTTGCAGTCCGGCTTACCGCAGCCGTATTTTTCTCCGCGGTCATAATAGATCTCGGAGCACGGACCGCATGGACCTGCGCCATGCTCCCAGAAATTGTCACACTCTCCGGTCTTGGGGTCACGGTAGAATCTTGTGATACGCTCTGCCGGCACACCGACTTCCTTCGTCCAGATGTCGAACGCCTCGTCATCCTCCCCGTAGATCGACGGATAAAGTCTGTCCTCCTCCAGTCCGAGCACCTTTGTCAAAAACTCCCAGGACCATGCGATCGCTTCATGCTTAAAATAATCACCAAAGGAAAAGTTGCCGAGCATCTCAAAAAAGGTCAGATGTCTTGCAGTCTTTCCTACATTCTCAATATCACCGGTACGGATACACTTCTGGCAGGTCGTCACTCTTCTTCTCGGCGGGATCTCCTGTCCTGTAAAATACGGCTTTAACGGTGCCATACCTGCATTGATTAAGAGCAGACTGTTGTCATTGTGCGGCACCAGTGAAAAACTGTTCATTTTCAGATGTCCCTTGCTCTCGAAAAATTCCAGGTACATCCTGCGCAATTCGTTTTCTCCGTAAAACTTCTTCACGACTTCTTCCTCCAACATGTTTCTTTCTATTTTAAATCTATTTTGTCTCTTCGACGTTTCCGGTCTCACCGGCATTCTTAGCATCCTTGCGGTCGCTCAACTTCTTTCCCGCAAAAATTCCAAGTCCCGCCACCACGACCAAAACCACGAAAATCAGTACATAATGTACAAACCATCCCAAAAATGCCATAGTCAAGTCCTGCCTTTCCCCAATTCTTCACACCCCGTGTGAAATCTTCTATAACTAAATCAGTATAGCGCAACCGTTTTATGATCGTCAAGTACCGCTTTTTTGAAATTCCTCTCATTCCTCAAGGATCTCAAAAATCTGGTTTTCATGATTTATTTCCACAACCCGCTCCGCCATCGCAGCGTTCGAGATTCTCTTCCGATAATCCGGAAGCGCGCTGTAATCCTGCCACATATGCATCGGAAATACGTAATCCGCATCCGTGTGCTCCAGGAAATAATTCATGCCGTCAAACTGGTGCTCCATCAGCCTCGGATCTGCCGGCACAAACGCCAGATGAATCTTCCTGCCGGAAAGTCTGCGGATCTGGCTGCGGTAATTTGTACGCATGGATCCGTTGATCAGATCGCCGGCTCCGTCCCAGTGCCAGTCATTCAGATCGCCGGCATGGTAAAATGCCGCGCCGTTCGTCTCCACGTAAAACGCCACACCGGCATCCGTCGAGCGCAGAGTCTCAATATTCAAGTCATCGACCCTGCATTTTTCATCCGCCCCCACATAGTGAATCCGCTTCGCCACCTCCGGCGCAAATCCATGTTTTACCAGAAAGTGCGGGCTCATCTTACAGTCTTTTGAAAAAATAAACCGGATCTTCGGATATTTTTCTGCGAGATGCAACACATCCATATCAAAATGATCCCGATGCTTGTGGCTTGCGAACACGTAGACGGGCGTATCCGGCTCATACTCCGGCAACACACCGCCAAAGTGATACCCCTCCACCCGGTCTCCATCAAACCAGTCAAAAATCAACACCTTCTCATCCACCTCGACCAGAAAACAACTGTGATGAATAAAAATAACCTGCATAATTCTCCTCGTTTCTCCGCAATGTCAGAAGTTCTGCCCTGCAAATCTAATGATTTCTATTTCATGCGGCCGATGATCGCATTCGCACGCTGATAGATCTCTTTCGGATCAAACCCGATCTCGAAATGATTGTCTTCATAGAGAACTTTGCCGTTAATCATCGTCATCTTGACATTCTGCTTGCTGCCGCTGTATACCAGATTCTTCACGATATTGTTTTCCGGCTGCATGTTCGGCTGGTTCAGGTCAATCATGACAATATCCGCCTTTTTGCCCACCGCCAGACGGTCACAGTCCTCCAGCTGCATTGCATGCGCACCGCCGGCTGTTGCCATGTAAAGGATCTCATCTGCACCCACGCACTCGGCATCCATCTCGCGCACCTTTGCAAGTGCGGAGGTAAGGAACATCTCGCGGAACATATCCAGACAGTTGTTGCTCGCCGGGCCGTCCGTACCGATCGCCATGGCAATGCCCTCATCCACAAACCGCTTCGTCGGGCAGATGCCGGAAGCAAGCTTCAGGTTAGAGGCCGGGTTCGTCACTGCCGTCAGATGACGCTTTTTAAAGATCTCAAAATCCGGCTCCTCAAACCATACACAATGGTATCCGCCGCCGCCGTACTCATACATGCCGAGTGAGTCCGTAAGCTGTGTCGGTGTCATGCCCCAGCGCTCTTTGCACTCTGCCACCTCAAGCTTTGTCTCGGAATTGTGCAACCATACCGGAGATTTTAACTTCTGTGCCAGCGCCGCCACGCCTTCCATCAGTTCTTTCGAGGTGGTGTACTCCGCATGGAATCCGACAATGAAAGAAGTCAGATCACTCATCTCATTGACGATATGATAATTTTCCTCCATCAGCTCTACTGTACCGCCGAAATTGTTCAGTCCGCTGGTCTGCACCGTACGGAATCCCGTATCTGCGGATGCTTTTGCATCGACCGGCGGGAAGAAATACATATCAAAGTTGGACGTAATGCCGCTGGTCAGATATTCCATGATACCAAGAATATTCAGCCAGTACACATCATCCTCCGTAAGCTGTCCCTCGCGTGGGAACACCTGCTGGTTCAGCCAGTCCTGCAGCGGCAGATCATCCGCGTAGGAACGTAAGAATGTCATGGCTGTGTGTGTGTGCGCGTTCTTAAATCCTGGCATTAACAGATTGCCGCATGCATCGATCTCGCGATCCCACACCAGCACTTCTCCATCCTTGCACACATCCGCCGTGTCCGTCCCATCACCGATGTAGCAGATCGTATTCCCCTTGACCCAGAGTTCTCCCTCCGTGATCTTGAACTTGTGGTCATCTGCAAGGATTAAGATCTTTGCATTATAAAAACGTGTATTCATGTCATTTTCTCCTTCTTCTGTCTGCTGTTTCCACTCTATGAAGCCTCTCTCCCGTCCAGAATCTTCACCGCGTCTCTTCGGTTATTATTTCCCGATACTCTTGATCGTCTCCGTCACAAGTGCCTTGAACTTCGGTGCCACGCGGTCTGCCGTCTCCTGTACTTCCTCATGACAGAGCGGGACCGCCGAGATACCGCATGCCAGATTGGAAATGCAGGAAATACCCACAACACGCATGCCCATATGACGCGCTGCGATCGCCTCGCATGCCGTACTCATACCAACGGCATCAGCTCCGAGTGTCCGGCACATCGCCACTTCCTTCGGTGTCTCAAACTGCGGACCGGAAAGCTGTAAATAAGTGCCTTCCTTTAAATCAATATCCAGTCTCAACGCCGCTTTTTTCACCAGAAGCTGTAATTCCTTATCGTATACCTGGCTCATATCCGGGAAACGCACACCAAGCTCGTCCACATTTGCTCCTCGCAGCGGGGAAGGAACAAAGCTTGCAATCTGATCCTTGATGAGCATAAAATCACCGGCGTTCATACCAAGCTGGATACCGCCTGCCGCATTGGTGAGGAATAATACCTCCGCGCCCATCAGCTTCATCAGACGTGCCGGGAGCACAACATCCGACATGTCATATCCTTCATAATAATGAACTCTTCCCTGCATGCATACCACCGGAACTTCTCCAACATATCCGAAGATAAAACGTCCCTTATGTCCCGGAACAGTCGATACCGGGAAGCCCTCGATGTCGTGGTAATCCAGTGTGTCTACCACGCGGATATCATCCGCATAATCTCCCAGCCCGGATCCCAGCACGAGTGCCACCTTCGGGGTAAAATCGATCTTTGCCTTATAACTTTCATAACATTTCTGTAACTTTTCATATACTGGATTCATTGTCGGTTCTCCTTTTCCTTTCGATCACAAAATTATTTATATTATATACCATGCGCTCTGAAATTCCAATCTCATTCATTAAAAAACGGTGCCATTTTCTCTCCGACCCACGAGATGACCGGACCGAGTGTGAAGCCCATCAGGATCGTCACCAGACCGATCTTCGCACCGAACACCCACGCAATCACGATCACCGTAAAATCAAATACCATGCGCACCACGCGGAACGGTACCTTTTTCTGCGCCTTCACAATCAGAAACGGGATAGCATCGTAGGGGGCAGTTCCCAGTTCCGTAACCATATACACACCTGCCGCAACCACGAACACCGCCAGTGCCGGGAGCAGCACGCCGAGGCGCACTGCCATGGAATCAAACAGCCCGTCCGGCAATACTTTTGACCATACCCACGAGAAAAAGTCAATCGAATAGCCGACGAGGAACATATTGGCAAGCGTTCCGAATCCGATATACTCCCGTCCCCACAATATCACGATAATAAATAAAAGGCAGTTGAGCAGCGCCTGCCAGTTGCCGAGACTCATGCCGAGTCTGCCCGAAATAGCAAGATTCATGCTCGTGCAGGGGTCTGTTCCAAAATTGACCAGCACCAGCCATGACAGAGCAAATCCCATGACGATCACCGCAAGAATTACCGAGATGAGTCTCCTTGCAAAATGTTTCTTCTGATACATTCCCTGAATAAAGTTTTTCATTATTTTCTCTCCGTTCTTTCCGATATATATCATAGTAACACAGGAACGGCTTTTCCGCCAGAGTTCCCTTTTTCTCCTGTGCGCTTCTCTTTAAAGGCAGCATTATGATTTTATGGCAATTATTTCCCGCTAGGAATCCGTGACAGTTTTTTCGGAATTCATGACAGCTTTCTTGGATTCACGATATTTTTCATTGGACAGTTATTTCTCATATCATATTTTTTTCACATGAAAGGATTTTTTTATGCAGACACTTCATCTGACAGGGATCAATAAACTTCTTCATCCGGAGCGCGACAAACGCTCCGCCACCGAGCGCATTTTTGACCATTTGAGCCACTCAAACCTCGGATTAAACCGCGGCGAAGCAACGGCTGATACCGGCTCTGCGGCATCGGCGCTCGACAGTTTTTCTGTCACGCAGAATATCTCGGAGCTTCTCAGTCCCGCCTGCGGCATGAGCGAGGAAGAGAAAAAAGCCTACCTTGCCAAAATCATTGCGAAATTAAAGAGCGGCAAAAAGCTTACCTCAGAAGAGATGCGCTTTCTGCAGGCGGAAGATCCACAGCTATACCAGCAGGCGGCTCGTGTCCAGGCAATGCGTGGCTCCCTTGAGTCGGGTCTTGCGCACAGCACTTCCAAAGAGGAGGCGCAATCTGTCTATCTGGACGCGCTCACCCATATCAGCGAGGAAGATCCCATGAAAGAATACATCATCGCAGCCTACGATGATGCCATGAAGGAATTCCAGAAATCCGACCAGTACCAGTCGCTGCCAGAGACAAAAGAGGATGCCGCAAAGCAGCACACCGGTTCCCGTCATTCCCATAGCTGATAATTTGAGTTCATGTTGCAGCAATTATCTTTGTGTGCCTGTCTTCCAAGCTGCCAGAACGCAACCGCACTGGCAGCTGCAACATTTAAAGAATCGACGCCGTGCGCCATTGGAATGCATACCGTATCATCGCATGCTGCGATCGTCTCCGGTGCCAGACCATCTCCCTCTGTTCCCAGTACAATTGCAAGCTTGTCCTCATTCATAAGCTTCGGAGCATCAATACTTAAGGAATCCTCTTTCAATGCCATCGCCACCGTATGAAATCCCAGTTCATGAAGCTGCTTCTGCCAATTCCCGGAATCTGCTTTCTCTTCCGGCTCCGAGTTTCGTTCTATCCCTGTTCCCGGCTCTTTCTCTTCTTCCGGATCCGGATTTCGTTCTATCCCCGTTCCTGGCTCTTTCTCTTCTTCCGGATCCAGATTTCTCACAGTCTCCGGCTTTGTCTCCTCTCCAAGATATGTCCACGACACCTGAAACACCGTCCCCATACTCACACGGATTGCTCTCCGGTAAAGCGGATTGCTGCACCCTGTGGTCAGCAGCACCGCATCCATTCCAAGCGCCGCAGCAGAGCGGAAAATAGCGCCCACGTTCGTCGGATTTACCACATTTTCCAAAACTGCAATTCGTTTTGCCCCCTTGCAGACACTCCGCACCGAGGGGAGCGGCTGCCGGTACATCGCACAGAGCATTCCTCTGGTCAGTTGAAACCCCGTCAGCTTCGTGAGTACATCAAACTCCGCCGTGTAGACCGGGATCTCGCCGCACCGCGCAAGAATCTTCTGTCCTTCCCCCTCAATATGCTGTTTTTCCATCAGAATTGACACCGGCATATAGCCTGCGTCCAGCGCCCTCTCGATAACCTTGGGACTTTCCGCAATAAACATGCCTTTTTCCGGCTCATGGCGGTTAATCAACTGATTCTCTGTCAGTCTTGCATACACGTCCAATTCCGGTGCATCAAAATCTGTAATTTCTATCATCTGTGCCATTTTATTCCTCTTCCACTTCCAATGATTTCTGTTTGTTCGTTGTCTCACCCGATCTTCCGGTGCCATTTTCGATCGTTTTATGCTTTCGGCTGTTTTCTGATCTGTTTCTCTTTGCATCCTGACTTTTGACCGAGATTTGGCTTCACAGTCGATTTCCTGGGACAATTTGGTTTTCCTTATAATCAATTCATTTTCCCTTTCGTTTTCCGGGCTTGATCTGGCTTTCCGTACGGATTTTGGTACCTGCATCTTTTCCAAACGGGTCTGTACGGCAAAAATATCCTCTCCAGACCCGTTTTTCCTTGTTTTCCATCATATTTAACATGAAAAACCATAGGGAACGGGTCTCAGGAGCACTTTTTCTTCTCTGAGACCCGAATCACAGGGAAAAACGGGTCTCACAGGCAACTTTTCCCACTATAGACCCGTTGGTCATATCAAATTCAGGATCTGAGTCTCATAAACATTTAATTATAATACCGATCTTTATCAGAAGTGTCAATCTATCCGTTTCTACACCCGGGCCGGTGTCTGTCGTACAAATTTCCCACCTCTGTTTTTCCTGCCTGTGAGTTCCCTGTCACAGTTTCAAATGCTCATTGCGCTTCCTCATTACTGATATTTTCTGATGCTTTCCCGCACATTTTCCTGTCACATTTTCAAATGCTTTTTCTGCTTCCTTTTTTCCCTGCCCTACAAAATAATGCATACCATCCCGCCGTTGTTGTCGTTCACAATTTTCTGCATAGTATCCTGCAGCTTCATCTGACACTCGTCATCCATCATCGAGATCTTGCCGCGGATGCCGTTCTCCATCAGCTCACCGATGGATTTTCCGAAAATATTGGTCTCCCAGGCTCCCTCCTCGCTCTTTTCGCCCTCTCTGATGTAGGCGATCAGATCATTCGCCTGCTCCTCGCTTCCGACGATCGGCGCGATCTCGGTCTCAATATTGGCACGGATCATGTGGATCGAGGGGGAGGTTGCGCGGATGCGGACGCCGAATTTATTTCCGTGCTTGATGAGCACCGGATCTTCCATTTTAATATCGGAGAGTCCGGGGCCTACCACGCCATAGCCTTTCACCTGTACCGCCGCCATCGCGTCCGCCACCTTTTCATATGCCTCTTTTCGCTGCGACATCTCCTTCACCAGCGCGATCAGTTCATATTCGCCGGCAATCGGCACACCCGCAAGCTCGCTCATATTTTCATAGTAATACTTCTCAGCGACCTCCATGCGGATTTTGGCGCAGCCAGATGCAAGATCCACTTCCTCCAATTTCATCCGCGAGACATAGTGCTCCGGCGTAAAATCCTGTGCATAAATATCTTTCACTTTTCGCATTCCACCGAGGATCGTTCTGGCGCTCTGTATGATTTCCGCCTTCATCGGATGATCGGGCGGGAGCATTTCCGTCCATTTCGGAATATAGAATTCCATGCGGGCGACCGGGAACTCATATAAAATCTGCTCTAATATATGAAAGACATCATCTTTGCGAAGCTGCTCGCAATTCACCGGCAACACCGCCGTCTGGTACTTTTCCCGAAGTCCCTCCGCAATGCGGACGGTCTCCTCGCTGTAGGGTCTCGTCGAATTGAGCACCACAACATAGGGCTTGCCAATCTCCTCCAGTTCCTGCACGGTCTGCTCTTCCGCATTCACATAATTTTCCCGCGGCAAATCTCCGATACTTCCGTCTGTTGTCACCACAATGCCGATCGTCGCATGATCCCTTATGACTTTTTCCGTACCGATGGACGCCGCCTCCACAAACGGAATCTCATGGTCGAACCACGGCGTATGAACCATACGGTCCGTGCTTCCTTCCATGTGTCCTGTGGCTCCGTCCACCATAAAGCCGACACAGTCAATCAGACGGATTTTAATCCGCGTATCATCTTCAAGCGCGATCTCTGCCGCGTCTTTCGGAATAAACTTCGGTTCCGTCGTCATGATGGTTTTTCCCTGTGCAGACTGGGGTAATTCATCAATCGTGCGCTGCCTGCTATGTACATCTTCCATATAGGGAAGTACCATAAGATCCATAAACCGTTTGATAAACGTTGACTTTCCGGTCCGGACCGGTCCTACAATTCCAAGATACACCTCCCCGTCTGTGCGGTTTTGTATATCTTTGTATAAATCAAACTCTTTTTTGCTGCTGATGTCCATAAAAATACCCCTTCCATACTTAATAAAATGTATGAAGGGGGATCTGTAATTATTCCCGCGGAAACTAAAATATCATCGCGCGCGGATGACCTTCTGGCGCAGACAAAGCCGGGGATCTGTACACTTCGCTTTTCTACAGCAGCACCCGCAGCATTCCCGGCAGACAGCGGAATTGCAGCTTCGTGACATCACCACAGTATTCTCCATCCGCATGCAACACCATAGGATCCTTCAGCCGGACCTCGCATGTGCCGCAGTCGTCTATGTCAAATCCGCGGATTCCCGTATGCTTTGCCGCCACGAGGAACGGCAGGCATAAAAATGTGCGCCACTTCGGAATTCCGTGTACACTGCATATCGAAAGCTTTCCGTCTGTGGCATCCGCCTTCGGCGCCATGGGAACGCCGCCTCCCTCTGCCTTAAAGTTCATCGCTGCGATATAGATGATGCGGTCTAACTTCCGCTCCGGGGTCTCGTCCAGGCGCACCGCAGCCTCCGTCGTCTGCATGGAAAAAAGCGACTGCACCGTAATGAGCAGATAGGTCAGTTTGCCCAGATGCAGCTTATTTAAAAATATTTTCAGCTTCGATGTCAGGGCTTTTTTGCAGACTAACGCGTCAAGTCCCACGCCGGCACTGATGGCGAACTTTCTCGGCTTCTCGCAGTCATCCCATGCCACCTCTCCCAGATCGATCACGGTGCATGCCTCTCTCCCCCGCTGCATGCAGGAGAGCATGCGCGCCAGATTCTCCGACGGCGTGCCGCTAAGCTTTAACCCTCTCGCCAGGTCATTTCCCGAGCCGGTCGGTATCAGTCCGAACCGCACTTTTTCCGGATGTGTGATGCCGTTGATGACCTCATTTGCCGTTCCGTCCCCGCCGACCACTGCAAGGCAGATATCATCATCCGTCTTCGCGCAGATCTCGACAGCAAGACGTGTGGCATGCCCCTCATGCTCCGTGACATAATGCCGGTAATGGATTCCTCTCTTCACAAGTTCTCTCTGTACCTCTTTCCAGATCTGCGCGCCCCTGCCGCTTCTGGACTTCTCATTCACAATAAAATAAAGCATCTGTTTCTCCCACCGTAACATACATTCTGCTGTTTCCGGCATGTGCCGGACATACACCGCTCTGTTCCACGTCTGTTTTTCCTATATAAACACAATCGAAAACGCCCACCCGGCCTCTGCCAGATGAGCGTTTCTCTTCTGCAATGCTCTTTTTTATCGTATCACGGATACACGGCAATTACAACTGTTTACTGCTCTTTTCTGTCTGCATCTTCGCCCACCCAGAGACGTCCGTACATTTCCATATAATTATAAAGCCGTTTGGCAAGCTTGACGGTAATCTGATCTGATGTTGCACGCCACTGCCAGTTGCCCCCCAGTGTGGACGGCGTGTTCATGCGTGCCTCCGAACCAAGACCGATCAGATCCTGCATCGGCACCACCGCAAGCTCCCCGACCGAAGACCATGCACCACGCATCATGCCCCAGTTATAGCCTTCCTCTTTCGTGAGGTTTAAGTATTCCTTTGCAAATTTGACGCTCTCCTTCGGCGCAGTCTTCATCCAGCCAAGCAGCGTATCATTGTCATGTGTTCCGGTGTACACCACACAGTGCTCCGTGTAGGTATGCGGGAGATAATTGCTTCCCTCTCTCGAGTCAAACGCAAACTGTATGACTTTCATTCCCGGAAATCCGGAATCCGCAACAAGCTTTAACACGGACGGTGTCAAAAAGCCCAGATCCTCCACGATAATGTTTAATCTGCCAAGCTTCTGCTCCAGCGTATGAAACAGATCCATGCCCGGTCCCTTGCGCCACTCACCATTCTTTGCCGTCTTATCCTTTGCCGGAATCGCATAGTAGGAATCAAATCCGCGAAAATGGTCAATCCGGACAATATCGTAAAGCTTTGACATTGCCGCAATGCGTTTCGTCCACCAGGTGTATCCGTTTTTCTTCATTACATCCCAACGGAACAACGGATTGCCCCAGAGCTGTCCGTCCTCGGAAAATGCATCCGGCGGACACCCTGCCACATCAATCGGATTTAAATCCTCATCCAGATAGAACTCTTCCGGATTCGCCCATACGTCAGCAGAATCCCCTGCGACGTAGATCGGAACATCCCCGATGATCTCAATACCTTTTTCATTCACATAGGCTTTTAGCTCCCACCACTGCTTGAAAAACAGATACTGTAACATCTGATAAAAGCGGATATCCTTCGCATAGGTGCTTCTCGCCTCGGCAAGTGCCTCCGGTTTTCTCATCTTTAAATCTTTTTCCCAGGAAAACCATGCGTTTCCGTCGTTGGCATCCTTTAACGCCATAAACAGCGCATAATCAGAAAGCCAGTCTGCCTCTTTTTCACAGAACGCCTCAAAATCGTCCGGCTCTGCGCGAAGGAACCGCTCAAACGCGATCTTTAACAGCTTATAGCGCGACTCGTACATCACGCCGTAATCCACCTTGTCTGCTTTCTTTCCCCACGGGAAAGACTCACACTCCGCCTTTTTCAACAGTTTTTCCTTACACAGGTATTCCAGATCTATAAAATACGGATTCCCTGCAAAGCTGGAAAATGACTGATACGGCGAATCACCGTAACTTGTGGGGCAGATCGGAAGAATCTGCCAGTATTTCTGTCCTGATTTTTCAAGAAAGTCTGCAAACTTTCTGGCTTCTTTTCCCATCGTACCAATTCCATACGGAGATGGCAGGGATGATATATGCATCAATACTCCACTACTTCTCATAACCTCGTCCTTACCTTTCATCTATCACTCGAATACTCTCCCCATTTACAAACTCAAACGGAACAATCTCGTGAATCGGCTCTTTCTTCAACTCGATCTGGCCGAATAAAATCTCGATGCTGCGGTTTGCAAGCGTCTGATGCTGCTGCTTGATCGTCGCCAGCTTCGGATTGTAATACTCTGCAAGCGATGTACCGTCAAAACCGATCACGGAAACATCCTCCGGCACGCGGTACCCCAGATCACGCAGTGCGCGGATGGCCCCGATCGCCATCACATCCGACATTGCAAACACTGCGGTCACATCCGGAAACTTCCCGATCAGGCGCTTCATCGCCCGGCAGGCGCTTCCAAAAGAGAATCTTGCCTTCTCATAGCAGTGCTCCACATCAAGAACCGCCCCATGCTCCGAAAAGCTCTGCTCACATCCCAGGAAACGCTGATGACTCGTATAAGACTTGTCAAAATCACCGCCGAGAATGCCGATTCTGCGGTGTCCAGCCACAAACAGCTGATCCACCGCACAGCGTGCCGCTGCAATATCGTCCGTGGCAACGCTGGAAAGATTCTCAAAATGCATCTCATTGGCACGGTTCGTCACCAACACACACGGCACATCCACACCGGAGAACTCCCGGTGAAAATATTCCGGATTACCGCCGAGGAACAAAAGCCCAAGCGGCTTTCTCTCCCTGCAAAGAAGAATTGCCTGCTCTACCTCATCTGCATCCTCGTCCAGATAAGACACGACCAGCGTATATTCCGTTTTCTCGATCATGCGCTGGATTTCCTCCACGACACTGGCAAAAAGCATATTTGAGATACCTTTGACCAGTACGCCGATTGCCTTGGAATTGTTCTGTTTTAAATGCTTCGCATTGTTGTTCGGCACAAAATTAAACTTTGCGACAACTTCCTCGATCTTTTTTCTTGCATCCGGGCTGACATCATTTCTATTATTAAGCACTCTGGAAACCGTGCTGACGGAATAGCCTGACTCTCTGGCAATATCTTTTATTGTAACCATAACTTTTCCTGCCTGTTTTTGTCTTCTTGATTTCACTGGCAATTATTATATCAGCCTTTGACAGCTCCTGCAACAACACCTTCTATAATATACTTCTGGCAGGCTGCATAAAAAATAATGATCGGAACAATGGCAAGCACCAGCATCGCCATCATGGTACCCCAGTCAACCGCTCCGTAGCCGCCCTTTAAATACTGGATGACAATCGGGATGGTCTTGTATTTTTTCAGATCCAGCACCAGATAAGGCAGCAGATAGTCGTTCCAGATCCACATTGCCTGCAGAATTGCCACCGTGATCGTAGTCGGCTTCATAATCGGGAATACCACCTGGAAAAAGGTCTGGAGCGGCGTACACCCGTCAATCATTGCCGCCTCCTCAATCTCAAGCGGAATGCTCTTCACAAAACCGCAGAACATAAACACCGCCAGTCCGGCTCCGAATCCGAGGTATACCAGAATAATACCGATGGGATTGCTTAAATGCATCATGTTCGCCAGCTTTGACAGGGAGAACATAACCATCTGGAACGGCACGATCATGGAAAACAGGCATAACATGTAGATCGTGGAGTTCACTTTGTTATGTACTCTCGTAATGTACCATGCGCACATGGAGGTACAGAGAATGATTACCGCCACAGAACCTACCGTGATGATAACGGAGTTCCCCATCGCCGCAAAATAGTTCGTCTTCTGCACGCCCTTGATAAAATTCTCAATTCCGAAGAAGGAACGGTGATCCGGCAGTGCAAACGGATATCTCGTGATGAATCCTTTTTTCTTTAAGGAGTTCATCGCCACGAGGAAAATCGGGTACAGCCACAGTACCGCAAGGATTGAGAAAAATACGGTCAAAATCCATCCGTGTTTGGCACATCTTACCGCGCTCACCTGATTGTCTGCTTTTTTGTTCTTTGCCATTATTGCTGCACCTCCTTACTTCTGGTAAGTCTGTTCTGTAGCATTGCAATGACTGCCACAATGATAAAGAATACCACCGCTTTCGCCTGACCGGCGCCCTCCCATCCGGTTCTGGTGTAGAATGTCTCATAAATATTCAGTGCCAGCATCTGGGAACTGTTCGACGGCTCACCCGCAGTCAGCGCCAGGTTCTGGTCAAACAGCTTAAAGGAGTTCGTCAGTGTCAGGAATGTACAGATCGTAATCGACGGCATTACCATCGGGATCGTCACATGGCGCAGCAGCTGACGGTTCGTCGCCCCGTCAATCTTTGCCGCCTCGATCAGCTCACCCGGGATGTTCTGGATGCCGGCGATATAGATAATCATCATATAACCGATCTGCTGCCAGTTCATTAAAATTACAAGTCCCCAGAATCCGTAGGTTCCGGAATAGGTAAGTGTCTTTCCGAAGTTCGCCAGAATACCGTTTAACAGGATCTGCCAGATATATCCAAGCACAATACCTCCGATGAGGTTCGGCATAAAGAACACGGTACGAAACAGGTTCGTTCCCCTAATTCCCTTTGTTAAAAGCATCGCGATCGCAAATGCAAACACATTGATCGTAAGAACGGACACGACCGTAAACAGTGCCGTAAACACCAGCGCATGTGTGAATGTTGCATCCGAAAAAATCCGGATATAATTTTTCAGTCCCACGAACTTTGCATCAGTCACCGTCGTAAATTCACAAAACGATAAATAGATACCCATAATAAAAGGAATTATAAAACCGATTGTAAATGCCACTAAAGTCGGGAGTGCAAAAACAGGAAAATATTTCTTAATTGATTTCTCCATACTCTTTCATCCTCTCATATTCAATAAAACCGATATCGGGCAGATGCTTTGCAGTACCCGCATCCTTCTAAAAAAGGGTGGGCAGTTCTCATGCCCACCCCCTGCATTTTACAGATTTTTATTCGTGTGTTGCGTCGTACTCAGTCTTCCATCCATCTACGAATGCTGTCACAACGCCATCCCAGTCGCCGGTACCCTGTGCATACTCAAGTAATGCAGAACCAACGCCATCTTTCCATGTCTCAGAAGGAATAGTGGAGAAGTTCCATGTTACAGAATACTTGCCAGCTTTGGTGTAAGCTGCATCTGCCTGGATGAATACATTGTCTGCTGTGTAACCGTCAGCGAAAGTATCAAACGGTGTTGTGAATCCCATTACATTAGCCATGGAATCACGTCCCTCATCAGATGTGATCACCCACTCAAGGAAATCAAGTGTTGCCTGCTGATCCTCTGCGGATGCCTGATTATTAACGCACCAGTAGTTCTCAGAACCTGTGCAGAGTCCCTGATTTTCCTCACCGTCCACACCAATGTAGATCGGCATCATGCTCATGTCCTCAGCTGTTACGAGATAACCGTTATCCTCATTGGTCAGGTTGCTGTACTCCCATGTACCGTTCTGGTAGAAAACAGCCTCTTCCATACCGAACTCGGACTCAGCCTCGTCACCGGTCTTGCTGGAAAGAAGACCCGGCTCACAGGTGGAATCTGTAATGTAGAGATCCCAGATCTGCTTGTAGTTGTCAAGGTATGTACCCTCGATTGCATCGGTGGAATCAATGCCCTTGTCCTTGTACTCATAGTAGATCGGAAGGTTTGCAAGGTGTGTCTTAAATCTCCAGTCGGAAGATCCATCCATACCTGCGGAAGTAAATGCTCCCTTTAAGTCATATCCGAACTGATCGTTGATCTCGTCTAATCTTGCCTGAATGTCGTCTGCCACTGCCTTTAATGTCTCAAAGTTGTTGATGTCTTCCGGAGAAGAGATCACTGCGTTGTCCATTGTGCAGTAGTCGTTTAAGATCGTCTTGTTGTAAATGATGCCATAAGTCTCGATTACATATGCGATACCGGAAACCTCGCCAGCGTCATTCTTCAGTGCATAGTCATCGCTGGTCAGATGGGAGTAGATCTCGCTGTTTGAAAGATCCAGACAGTAATCCTTCCAGTTTGCAAGTCCTACCGGTCCGTTTACCTGGAATAAGGTAGGAGCTTCGGTCTTGGCGATCTCTGACTTTAACGTCTGCTCGTAAGTACCGTCTGCTGCTGTGATAACCGTTACTGGAACACCTGTCTGCTCTGTGTAGGTTGCTGCCAGATCCTGCCATGCCTGATCCTGCTCCGGCTTGAAGTTCAGATAATAAACTGAACCGCCCGCTGCATCCGTCTTTGCTGCATCTGTATCTGCCGCCTCTGTGGTTGTTGCAGCTGCATCGTTTCCTGTGGTAGCTGCTGCGTTACTGTCTGTTGTGCTGCTGTCCCCACATCCAGTAAACATCGTTGCGAGCATTGCACTTGCAAGCATTACAGATAACACTTTTCTTTTCATAAATTTACCCTCCTGATATGATTTATTCAACTTCTTCTGTAACGTTTCCGGTATTGTTATCGGTAATGTTTCCGGTAACGTTTTCAGTTGATGGTTAGATTATATTTCCATATGTCAGGAAATGCAATACCCAATCGTTATTTTCCACATTATTGCCAAGTTTCAAGAATACATTTTGTGATATTTGTACAAAAGAAAGGCTGCCGCGATAAGCATAGACCTCTTTGGGGTGATAAGTGATATTATTAGAAACACACTTGGGGATTTCATGTGGAAATGCAGGTGGAAATTCGGTTGAGAAAAATGTGAGCATTTCTTCCAGCTGAATGTTTGCATC
>OLRK01000752.1_pt1 | contig 33430 bp, 27 predicted proteins | sample 1672911 | NCBI WGS metagenome assembly OLRK01 (sample SAMEA3136736, study PRJEB25190) | human gut metagenome | biome: human gut; feature: human-associated habitat; material: faeces | place: Austria | collected 2013 | reverse complement strand
GCAGAGCGCGGTCCCTGGCTTTTTCCATAAAATTTATAAAAAAAGTAAATAAAACGGTCAAATGTAATAATCTTTGTACCCCCCCCCTGTATAATGACAGGTAGCAGAGAAAAAAGGGGGAAATATGGCGGTATGAGAGACAAAAATTGGATCAGACAACGTCTCGGTGCGATACTGGCCATTGCTGTACTGGCATTGTCTGTTTTCGATTTGCCGGTTTCCTGGGGACAGCCTGGTTTAGGGGCGATGAATGTGTTTGCGTCGTCAGAGCAGGACAGTCTCTGGGCTACAGCCAGCAATGCAGTGTATAAAAAGGGCGCCAGTCAGGATGTGGATATTTACGTAATTGCCGAAGATAACGACGTATGTCCGGGCAATCTATCCGAGATGACGCTGTACCTGAAAAATAATACAAATTGCAGGATTACCCAGGGATCACTCACCTTTGACAGTTCTTATATCAGGAAAAGGGATGGGATGTTCGACGGGGACTGGCTGACGGCAACGCCTTCGGACGCTACGGCCAGCGAAATGGAGGAAGATTCTTCCATGATCACAGGAATTGTGCTGGATCCGGGGGAATGGCAGGAAATCCGTTTTGAATTTTATACGGATGAGGGGCTGGGACCGGCCAAAGCATCCGTTTCGTTCCGCTTTGAGGGAGAGACGGAGGAAGGACCAATCCGCTCTGTCCGGCGGTTCCGCTACGGCATCGGACTTCCCACCGTCAATCTGGAGCTGGAGGACATGGGCTGGCAGACGGATGGATCGGGGCATCAGCTGAATATTTGGATGAGTGAGCCGGACTGGCAGGATTGGACAGACCGGAAGGATGAGGAAGAACCGGCGGTTCCGGCCACCGTTTCCCAGTCAGACGCCTTCGCCACCGTTTCTCAGTGGACCGGCGGTGAGCTAGAGGTAGGCACCGGCACGGCAACATCTTCTGATCTGGATGATTCCGGAGAAAAAAAGGATCTGGAAACGATTCAGGAGTTGCAGAGCAAAGCAATGAAACTCTCCGAGGCCAGAGTACGGTACGAGGTGGAAATTTTCGGCGCAGAATTGGAGTATTTCCGGCCGAGACGGACAGAGGATGACACAGAACTTGGATGGATCAGCTGTATCTGCCGTCTGGAGCCGGAGACGAAACCGGGAGTTTACTACGGAAAGGTGAAGGCCACAGGCACCTGGAACAGGAGATCCTTTACTACAGAGCAGGGGTTTCTGTTTGAGGTCACTGGAGGAGGATTGATCACTCTGGTGGGAAAGGCAGATGGCGCGGAAATTCGCGTCGCGGGGCCTGTTTCCTCCTTCCCGGAGGCAGAGGAGCTGAAACTTCAGGCAGAAACGCTGTCGGAGAGGGAGCTGGAGCTCCTGGACAGCGGGGAAATGGTTCCGGAACAGCTGTACGGGGCGATTCGTCTGCGTCTGCTGGCCGATGGAGCGGAAAGCCAGCTGCTGGGGCCGGTGACGGTGAGCATTGCCCATAAACAGATTGAGGAAACTGCCGGAGTTTTTTTGCATGAGGACGGCACAGATGCTTTGATCGAAAACGAAACGGTGGCCGAAAGGGAAGCGGAGACCGCTGTGACGGAAGGAGAGGAAACGGAAATTCCGGAACAGATCCAAAACCAGGGCCCAGGAGCGGTAATGGCGTATTTGGCCGGGGAGCCGGTTTGGATTCCCCAGAGGATTTCCCGGGACGGTCACCTGATTGGCTCGGAAATGGGAAAAAGCTACAGTGAAACATTGGAAACAGAGGAAGTCGTCTTTCCAGCGGGACAGGCCGGACTTTCCCTGCTGGCGGCATCGCCGGAGGGCGGGCAGCTAAGACCGCTGACCAGCGGGATCACTCGTTCCGGCCGGTTGCAAACGGAGGTGGAATACCTGCCGGAAACCTGCGTGATCGCCAATGCGGCCTACGGAAACCGTATGCTGACGTACGACGGTCAGGATATTTCGGTGTGTGTAGCAGTGCCTGACGGGTGGAAAATCCCGGAAAATGCCGGGCTTTCTGTGGATAAAATTGCCAGCGGCTCCGAAACGGAAACGGGGGAGCGGTATGACCGTCTGTTTGCCGGGGCCCAGGAGGAATTGGCTCACGGTCTGTTCTCCGTGAAGTTTTATGATATTCAGATTGTGGATGTGGGGACAGGACAGGTGGAGAGGGCTGTCTGGGAAGGCAGCGGTGCGGCTCCCGCCCCCATGACGGTGGAGCTGTGTCTGAAAAACGGCTTGCCGGACGTTTCCCCAGGCGGCAGGCTGGAGGTTCTTTCCTATGCAGAAGGAGAACGGCTGCCGGCCGTGCTGGAGGCGGAGACGGGAGGGACCGGAAATGGAGGAACCGCTCTGACGGCGACGTTTTCCGCCGTGGCCCTGGGAACGTATGGGATTGCCTGGGCGGATACGGTGGAAATCGTGGAAACGGGAGGCCCAGGAACTGGCCCGGTGACAGGAGCCGGACTTGTGCTGATGCTGGGGGCGTTCTGGCTGTTGGAAAAAGACCGGCAGGCAGAACGGGCCAGAAAGGAACATCCAGAAAAATAAGCTGAAAAATCCGCCCGCCGCGGGTGAGAGACGGGGCGGCACGGGTTTCTCAATAAATCAGGCGGGAGCGCCTGGAGAAAGAAAAGGAAGTAAAGGAGAGAGTGGTATGAAGAAAATGAGGCAAAGGATCCTGCTGCCGGTTATTACCGCGATGGCAGTCAGTGCGGCAATGCCGGTAACCGCATTTGCGGCGGACGCAGTGGCCAGAATCGGAACAGCGACCTATGATACGCTGGATGCAGCGATTGCGGCGGCAAAGGACGGGGAAACCATAGAGGTGTTGCGGGATGCGGAGACGGCAGGGCTGAACCTGAGCAAAGATCTTACCATCAAGGGCGTATCGGAGACAGGGAAGAAACCGACTGTGAATTTTACGAATAAAGGAATTGCTTTATGGGGAATTGATCTGACTTTTACCAACTGTGATGTGGTGATGGATGGGATTACGTCTACGCCATATGGAGAATGGAGTTGGATGGCTATCTGTGCCAGCAAAGACGCTACATTGACTCTGAATAATGCCAGCATGACATTGGACGCAGATCCGGATGGTTCTACCAGATCAGGAGGGCACGTAATCTATTTTTGCAGTAATAATAAACTAAATCTGATCAATTCTACTTTGGCCATTTACGATTATGCACAGGATGCGCTGGAATGGGACGGCGGAGACGGGGGCTATAATGTCAACATTACGGATTCCACCTTTATCTCTGACAATAACAGATCGGGTTTTACGGGAACCTTTTATGCGACGATCAAAAACTCTGATGTGGACGTTATTAACAGCTCTGGAAATGGTTCCAATGGGTCTCATTTTATTATAGAGGATTCCAATGTGAATTTCAGTGATAATGGATCCCATGGATTGTCCGCAGGATACCTGATTGTTGATTCCTCCATTGTGACAGCGGAGAATAACAAAGGAATGGGTATTGCAGTCGGCAATGACATGGAGCTGTCCAACGGATCAGAAGTGACGGTTACTGGAAATGCTTCCAACGGTTCGTATGGCTATGCGGCGGTTCGCCTGTACAACGATAATTCCTTTACTGTTGACAATACCAGTGCTCTGTACATTAAGGATAATCACAATACAGGACTTTATGTACGCCAGGGTAATTTGAATGTGGCAGAAGGATCCATTCTTGAGATTACAGGAAACAAAGTGACACACGATCTTTTGGACGGCTACGGCGGCGGTCTTTATGTGGGTTACGGCGACAATTATGATCCCACCGTGGTTCTTCCCCATGACGCAGTGATCTACAATAACCACGCAACTGCCGGAGGAGACGATATTTACGTATCAGAGGGCGTGGAAGGTCCGTCCCTTACGTTTGGCCCGGTAGGGGCTGGCTGGTCTCTGGACGGGGATCCGGACTGCGAGCATTTGATTGACGGATGGTATGACGATACAGAGGAGACGCGTTGGGAGGCCCATGCGGACAACGCAGAGGATAATCACATTGTACGTTTCGATGTGGATGATGAAATCACGGTAAATGAGTCCATTCAGCTGAAAGCAGCTCATGGAGAGGAAGCACTGGACAAGACCAGTTACCCGGCGCTGGAGAAAAAGGTTCTGACCACGGATGAGGACGGCGCAGAGGTATGGGGAGACGCAGGCACTGCGGCAGCAGGCGGCGAAGTTCAATTCCGGCTGGAATCCAATGTTCCGCAGGATCTGTTAAATTATATTGAGGCGAAGGAGCCGGAGGATCCAGTAGCGACACCGGCGACTCTGACGCTTTTCGCTGCAAAAGTAAGAGGAGAATACACACTGACCTTCCACGATGAGATGGAAGATGTGTTTGTTGATCCCAGTAACTTCGAGGTTGTGATTGAGCGGGAGGACGGCAAGGTTACCCTTGACGAAGATCAGTACACGCTGATTACGGAGCCGAATGATGACTGTGATTTTGAGATCTCGATTGATCTGGTTGCACTGTATGAGGCTGGAATCATTACAGAGGATGATCTGGAGGGAACACCGATTGTTGTGTCCTATACGGCTGTTTTGGATAAAACGACGGTAGCTGGCCGGTATTATAATACCGCATGGGTTACATATCCGGAAGGAGAGAGCAACAAAGATAAAGTTGCGGTAGATACGTTCAAGATCGAAATTTTCAAATACGATCAGGCAGATCCCACAAAGGGACTGGCAGGAGCTAAATTTGAGCTGTATCAGAAGGACAGCAGCGGAGAGGTTATAACAGACAGCGTGATAGAACGGGTATCTGACACGGAAGGCCGGATTGTAATTGACGGCCTGGACGCTGGTATCTATTACCTGAAAGAGACGGAGGCGCCTGAAAACTACATTTGCAGTGATGAGGAGCTGACGATCACAATTCCGGATCAGGCTGGTGTGTCAAATGCTGTGAGTGTAAAGTTTGCAAATAGCAATGTACCTCATACTGGAGGTAGCGGAACTGGTATGTTTACGGTGGGAGGAATTGTCATCATTGCCGCGGCCGGTGTGATGCTGGTGATTTCCCGCAGAAAGAAATACGACAAGTAAATTGGATGACGGGTAGGAGGGATGAAACATTTCCTCCTGCCTCCTTCCTTCAACTGTAGGAGCCGCCTTATAAATGTGTTTGTGAGGCGGGTCGTACTGTTGAGAAAGGAAAATAAAAGATGAGACGAAAACCGAGGTTCATCACGATTTTAACAACGCTGCTGTTTGTAGTGGGAGTTGGAGTCATGCTTTATCCAAAGATTTCCGACTGGTATGTTCGCAGGCAGCTTCAGCGGACATTATCGCAATATAACACAGTGGCGGAAGCAGAACAGGCGGACTATTCTGAAATGTGGGAGGCGGCAGAGGAGTATAATCGAAAGCTGGCCCAGAGGGAAAATCAGTTTGCGGTTTCTGACGACGAAATGACGGAAATTTCCGGTCTGCTGAATCCGATGGAAACGGGAATGATGGGGCGTATTGATATTGACAGGATCTCTGTGCATTTGCCCCTTTACCAGGGGACGGATGAGGCGGATCTTCAGGCGGGGGCCGGCTGGTGGATCGGAACGTCGCTCCCGACGGGAGGAGAGAGTACGCATTGTGTCATTACCGCTCATACAGGACTGGTTCGTGCCAAAATGTTTACAGATTTGGACCAAATGGAAACGGGGGATACATTTTCGCTCACGATTTTGGATCGGATATTAACGTATGAGGTGGATCAGATTTTGGTGACGGATCCGAATGAAATTGAACCGCTGTTAATTGTGGATGGAGAGGATTATTGTACCCTGTATACTTGTTATCCTTATGGGGTCAATACGGAAAGGCTTTTGGTGAGGGGCCGCCGGATTCCCACACCGGAAATGGCAGAAATGGCTGTAAATGAATTGAATGCAGGAGAAGTGCCACTTTGGGGAATTGGAATCGCCGTAGGGGCGGTTGCCGCGACAGGCGGAGCGATTTTTTGGCATGGAAAGCGCCGGAAAGCGGTTCAAAACAACGGAAAAACAGAAACAGACAAAAAGGAAGGAAATGGATCATGAGACTAGGAAGAAAATTATCCGGTATGGTGTTCGGCCTCTGTGTGATCATGGCGTTGCTACTGCCGGGAATAACCTTTGCGGACTCCGGGGCAACGCTGTCGTTAAACTATGGGTATCCGGGAGTGGAGTTTCAGCTTTATCAGGTGGCGGATGAGGAAAAACAGCTTACGGAGGCATTTCACTCATATGAAATTTCTCTGGATCTCACCACAAATGCTCAGTGGCAGGCGCTGGCGATTGAATTGGAGGATCTGACGGAGGAGAACCATATCGCGGCGAATGCGGAAAAAGTTACCGGTGAGGATGGGAAAGTCCAGTTTTCCATGTTGTCGGATGGATGGTATCTGGTGACGGGAGATGTGATGCAGGTTGGAGGAACCAGGTATAAGGCAGTGCCTTTTGTGGTAAATTTGACGAACAGCGTTCCCGTAAAGGCGGATGTGAAACATTCTCCCGTCCCCGATGAGCCGGGCGGAGGAACGACGCCGGGCGGTGGATCCGACTCTCCGTCCGGTCCGGGAACCACGCCGATTACAGATTCCGACGTGCCTCTGGGACCGGGAGAAGGAGCGGAGGAGAGCGTGGAAATTCCGCCGGACGAGGTGCCGTTGTTCCGCCTTCCTCAGACGGGACAGCTCTGGTGGCCGGTGCCGATTCTGGCGGCGGGCGGCTGTTTTCTGCTTTGGGCCGGCATCTGGCAGGAGAGGAAGGAACGGGCCGGATATGGGAGGTAGGAGAAGAACAGGCGGCCGGTTTATGATTGGCGGCGGAATCCTTTTGATGGCAGCGGCTCTCTGTCTGACTGGGTTTAATGTGTGGGACGGCTGGCGGGCCGGCAGAGAGTCGCAGAAGGTATTGGAGCAGATGGCCGGGAATACAGTGGAGAACCGGACGGATCTTTCTGGTGTTTCGGAATTGTCCGGAGAAGAAAAACGGCTGCCTGTAATTCCGGTAGACGGCAACGACTATATCGGAGTGCTGGAAATACCGGATCAGAATCTGGCTCTCCCCGTGATGGAAGACTGGAGCTACCCCAAGCTGCGGATCGCGCCCTGCCGGTACAAAGGTTCTGCGGAAGAAAAGGATTTGATTATAGCCGGTCACAATTACGACCGTCATTTCGGTGGACTGAAACAGCTCTCGCCAGGAGATCCGGTAGAGTTTACGGACGTGGAGGGAATTTGCTACCGGTATGAGGTGGCGGAAGTCCTGACGATGGAAGGCACGGCGGTGGAGGAAATGGAGACGGGGGACTGGGATATGACTCTGTTTACCTGCACCATCGGCGGCCAATTCCGGGTGGCAGTGCGCTGCGCTTTGATAGAGGACGATCAGAAATAATGGAAATCCCGTTCCCTGGCGGCTGATTCGCTGGGAACGGGATTTTTGTCTCGCAGAAACCGCCATTTCCTGGGAATAAGGGCATCCGGCGGACGGCCCGGCCTATTTGCTCTCCTTGCTGCAAATCGCCAACCGGTGCTGATACTTCTCCCTGGTAGCCATCCCGCCCCGGATGTGGCGCTCCGACTTGTTCACATCTAGAACCACCCGCGCCCGCGCGGCCAGGGAGGGGTTGATGTGCTCTAAGCGGTCGGTGACGTCCTTGTGCACCGTCGATTTACTGATTCCAAACTTCTTCGCCGTCTGCCGTACTGTGGCGTTGTAGTCTATGATGTAGTTGGCTATGGCCACCGCACGTTCCTCGATATATTCCTTCATGGGCTTACCCCTGAGAACGTTTTTTACATCATATTAGAAAGAAGTACAATTTATGCAGGCTGATGGGAGGGAATTTGGAGATTGTCAGATCGCCGCTTAGCCTAACGATTTTAAGCAATTCCGGTATTCTATCATTTGCGTTTCATCAGTTGTATCAAGGACATCCTGTAATTCATTGATGACAGAATCGCGCTCCTTTGGTAAATATGCCGTTACAGGGTAAAAATTTGATTTGGAATTCGCGAACAGATGAGTGCGTATCTGCAAATTCTTTATAAATATCTGCAACTCTTTCAGCCGTTCTTTTTCTCCCGCAGGGAAAAATGCGCCTGCCTGTGCCATTTGATATAATTCTGTATCAGGAAACAGGGTCAGCGAATCAACAGAAATAAAACGAGGATTTACCTTGCTGAATACTCTTGCGCTGTTTACCGCGTTTCGGCATCCGTTCCCCTTTCCTGCAAGTCCTGTCATATAAACGAAATAGTATTCAATGCCCGCCTCATCCAGCTTTCTGCACTGTTCGATCAGCTCTTTCGCGGTATATCCCTTATTTGCTAAACGCAGTGTGCCATCGTCCCCCGACTCTGTTCCAATACTGAGGCCATTGATGCCTAACGTCCGCAGTTTTCTGAGCTGCCATACTTTTTTGTTCTTTATATCACGAATACTTGAAAACATGGCAATGGTCTGACATTCGGCCAGATAATCGTGTACCAGTAGCGCCCGTTCCACTAAGTTCTCATAGCTCATAGCGAAAGGATTCGCGCCTGTCAAAAAAATCCGCCGCGCGGTGGGCTGATAGTTTGCTAATTCTTCTAAGTCCTCTTTGAATTCCTGTAATGGTGACATACGGAAACACTCATCTTTATACAAGTTGCAAAATCCGCATTTATTATATGTGCAGCCGGACGTTGCCTGCAGGATAAAGGAGCTTGCTTCATACGGCGGCCGCCATGTTCTGCCTGTAAAATGCAAAGGAATCCCCCCATTATAGATGTTTCAGATTTTTCCGGTAATGGCGCAATTCTTCTTCGCTCACACCCGTGATAATTTTATCCAGCGCAGCCAAAAGTTTCTGTTTATCCCGGGGCAGATTCCCGACAATCTGGAAGGCATTGGAGGCTCCCAGAGCGGCGAATGTCACGGGAATTTCTAATTTATCAACGAGTGTCCGAACCTCTTTATATTTTTCCAGCTCGCTTTCTTCGTTCCAGTTTCCCTTCTGGATCTCCTGATACAATTCCGAGTCGGGATAAATGGTCAGCATATTCGCGCCGATCAGAGCCGGGTGGAGCTGATTGCATAGTTCCGCGGTCAATTCGGCTCCCGTTTCTCCCCGTCCTGCCCCGGATATGCCTGTAAGATAGAAAAAGCTGTAGTGAATGCCGGCCTTGTCCAGCCGTCTGCACTGAGTCACAATATCAGTAGCTAAATAGCCTTTATTCATAAATCTCAGGGCGTCATCGTCGCCGGTTTCCATCCCGATCGTCAATCCGTCGTAGCCTGCCTGACGCAGTTTAGTCAATTCTTTATCTGTTTTCAGCGTGACATCCGTAACGCGGGCAAAGCAGCCTATCGTATTACAGGATGGAATGTATTTTTTTATCAGATCTGCGATTTCCAGCAGCTTTTCCGTTTTCAGTACAAAAGGATTGGCGCCTGTGAGGAATGTCCGGCGGTATGCCGTTCCCTGCCATAATTTCATTGTCTTGGCCGTCTCTTTTAGATCCGTTTCAATGTCCTCAGCTGGCGACATTCGAAACGGAAAAGGGAGATCATTATAAAGCGTGCAAAATTTACATTTATGGTGGGTACACCCTGCTGTGACTTCCAGCAATAGAGAAGAAACCTCATAAGGTGGCCGCCAAATGGTCCCGGTATAGTGCATAAGTGTATCGCTCCTTTTCGTTGTTCTCTTTTCATCACTAAAATACCTGATTGCGCGATGGCATACAAGTACTGTCTTTTTTTAGCGGTAGTATCATTTTTCGTACTAAGAACAGCTGATAGGAGCATCTTGTATTTTGAGAAATTTTAAAATATACTCTTGTGGAGAGAGGTGCATATAGATGTCTGAAAACAAGTTTAGTGATAAGGACGTGATTGCGCGCTGCGTGCCTATGAGCAAGCTGCAGTCTGTCATCGGCGGAAAGTGGAAAATTCTGATTTTGTGGTATGTGGCTTTTTATAAGGTACAGCGGTTTGGAGAACTTATGCGCCGCCTTGACGGCATTACGCAGTCCACACTGACAAAACAGCTCCGCGAATTGGAAAATGACGGATTTCTTCACAGGGAAATTTATAAAGAGATTCCTCCGAAGGTAGAGTATTCCCTTACAGATCTTGGAGAGAGCTTTATTCCGGTTCTTCAAACTATGATGACATGGAGTGAAATGTATTTATGCCCGGATTATATCAATCCATATGAATAAACGCTGTAAAAGAGCGAGAGGACAAGTTTTAGATTTGTTTCGTTCTTCTTGGGAATTCTGGCCGCTGTCTGCAACCGCTGTTTTTAGGCCGATAGGAAACTTCATTCCCTATGGCCTAAAAGCCACCGGCGTATGAGCCGCACTTTCTATTCAATCCCATACCGATACGGATAATAATTCCGCAGCTCCTCTGGCCTTACCTCCTTTCCCGCATACGTTTCAAACCACTGGCTGTAATGTGGATTATTCCATGTGGAGCCATCTTCAAAAACCACTTGTTTTAAACAGAACAGGGAATATGCGACCTGGTTTCTTTCGCCGTTTCCAATCACAGGCCAATTCTCCATGGCCTCCCCGTCGTACAAGGACCAGCCGCCGTGATAATCTGCCGTTTCATGGGGAGCGATGCGCAAGCCGTCAATCCTCGCGAGATAGTCATAGCTTTGCTCTTGGCTGCTGTCAAAAAAGTTCCAGTATAATTTTAAAGGTGTGCCATGCTCATCATATGCCAGCATACAATACTCCATTTCAGTTATGGTTCGGTCGGTGTTGTTCGTGAGGATGTCATGAAGATAAGGCCATCCGTTTTCGTAATAAAGGAGTTCCACGCTTTCATGGATAATGGACATAGAATTCTCGGCATCCGCTCCGGTTTTCCCCTTGTCGGTCCCCGTTTCCGTGGCAAAGGGGGTATGGGACGCGGCAGTGTTTGGCGGCGCGGCAGCGGAGGTGGCAAATATACTGATGGCAGCAAATACAGTCAAACAGGAAATCAGTATGGCGGCCATGGGCGGCCGTTTTGTTTTCATAATAGCGGTAATTCGTTCCTCAACCGCGTTTTTGCTAAACTCATTACAAAACGGCATGAAACCGCTTTTCTTTGCCTCCATATGGATAAGCATTAACGCATAGTCCTTCTTGGCGGTTTCCCCGGACAGCCGCACAACGCTTTCGTCACAGGCCAGCTCCATATCCCGGTTAAAAAGAAGGTACATCCCCCACACCAACGGATTAAACCAGTGAACGCACAGGGCAAAGGCGGCAATCAGTTTCGCGGCAGCGTCAAACCGGCGGATGTGAATGTATTCATGTAAAAAAATATATTGCAGCTGTCTGGTGTCTTTCCAGTTGGTTGTCTTGGGCATTAAGATAACTGGCTGGAGGATCCCATAAGTCAGAGGGGCAAAAATGCGGTCGCTTTGCCTTATGGAAATGGAGCGCGTCAGCGGATGATCCTTCAGCCATTTTTCCGCGAACACGTTCTGAACGGGCAGCGACATGGAAAATTCAAGCCGGCACCGCAGGTAAGATATGGAAAAAAACGCCGCGAAAAATAGCGTTCCCGCCAGCCAGATGGCAAACGGTGCGGAAATGGGAGAGACAGGCACATTTAAAAGCTCCCCTGTGAATGCGGGAGTCTCTCCCTGCATCATTGCCATAACATTGCCGATGGGAGTTTGCCCGGAATGTGCCGCTGTCCGCTCTAAGAAAGAATACACGCTGAGGGCAGACGGAACGGAAACAGGTATGAGCAATCTTAAAATGGTAATCCACCACAAAATTAAAAAGGTTCTTTTCGGCAATCGGTTGACCGCGACCGCCCGGATAAAAAGAATGAATAAGATCAGCACAGCGCCGGAAATGCTCATTTGCAGTAAACTCATATGCGTCACCTCACTGGAATTCCCCAACGATCTGCTTTAACCGTTCGATCTGTTCCGCGGTAAGTTTCTTCCTTCCCAAAAGAGCGGCGAACAGCTTGTCGGCAGAGCCGTCATAAATCTTATTGATCAGTTCGTTTGTTTCCGATTCCTGAACCTCCTCTTTAGGAATCAGGGCATGGCACATAAAGTTTGGTTCGGAGCGCTCAATCGCCCCTTTTTTGATGCACCTTTTTATCAGCGTATATGTGGTATTTACGTTCCAACCAACTTCTGCTTTCAAAACGTCGGATATGTGTTTTGCCGTGGCATCGCCCTCCCGCCAAAGTACGTTCATCACTTTCAGCTCTGAATCGAATAGTTTGATATTCATCTGCGGCCTCCTTTCTATACGACTGGAGTAGTTTGTGTTTCTGATTACACGATACAGGATTTTTGGGAAAAAGTCAATACTACTGCAGTCGTATAAGGCGGAAAATGGGAAAAACGGAACCGCAAAAAAAGACGGCAGTTTTATTCTATAAAAACCGACCGCCTTTTAACACGAAACAACAAAAAATGATATATCCAATCAACAGCCCAGCAACTCAAAACACCCCAAACAACACAAGCCCCAACCCCGCGCTGAGCAGAATCACCTTGGGAATGCTCACATCCCATTTAAACAGCAGCACAGCGTCGATGGCGCCGATGAGGATGGCCGGGATGCTGACGGCGGATTCGATCACATAGTTAGTCTGCATAAAGGATACGATGACGCCGATGAGCAGGCCGATGCACACGGGGCGGACGCCGGTGAGGATCTGGGTCATGCGCCGGCTTTTCTGGAATTTCTGGAAAAAGACGGCGGCCAGGGCGGTGAGGGTAAGGGTGGGGGTGAGTACACCTAAGTTTGCCACAATGGCCCCGGGAATGCCGGTGGCATGGATGCCGGCGAAGGTGGCGCAGTTTAGGCCCAGAGGGCCGGGAGTCATTTCCGCGATGGCTACGATGTCAGAGACCTCGCTCAAATTCATCCAGCCGTGGGAGACGACCTCATGGCTGATGAGGGGGATCATGGACAGGCCGCCGAAACTGGTAAACCCGATTTTCACAAAGCTCCAGAACAGGTCAAGAATGACGGGAATCATGGTTTTTCAGCTCCTTTCTCTCGTAGTACTCACAGATCAGAATTCCTCCGACGATGCCCATGACCACCAGCTCCACGCAGCTGATGCCAAAGAACAGATACAGGGCAAAGGCCGCCGCAGTCAGAAGATAGCAGGGCGGAAACCGGAACGCGCCCTTGACCATATTGACGGCGGCGCAGGCGATGATGGGCACAATGGCCGCCCGGACACCGGTCATGGCGTTCATCACCCAGACGTTTTCCCGGAAAATCGTGTAGAAATAGGTGATGAAGGACAGAATGATCATCGGTGGGGTGATCATGGCGATGACGCAGGAGATGCCGCAGAGCACGCCGCCCACCCGGTAGCCGTAAAGCATGGCCACGTTTCCGATCATGGTGCCCGGCAGGCTGCGGCCGACGCTGGTGATGTCTAGGAGCTCCTGGCTGGTGATGGTTTGTTCCTCCTCCACGTACAGCTTTTGCATCTGCGCTACGATGCTCCAGCCGCCGCCGAAGGTGAAACAGCCGAATTTGAAGAACTGCCCAAAGAGGATCAGGGCTTTTTTCCAGTTTTTCATGAGTAAATGGTTCCCTCCTTTTGTTTCCTCTGAAGTTTAGAGACATTATAAGCCTTAAACCTTGTGTAAAGTCAAGGAAAGTGTGGGAGAGAATGAAAGATGGCCGGTCAGCCGTTTTCCATTTCCACCGGCAGCCAGACCTGCCGGAACCGGCGGTAGTTTTCCCTTTTGTTCATGGAGAGAAAGGTGCGGCAGACGGGATCCCCTGTGACCGTAATACCGTGGGAGTTTACATAATCCACCAAATGGGACAGGTACTGGACGGCGGACGGGTTTTCCTCAGAGGAAACCTCAATCACCGTGTACAGGCAGTCCGTGGGAGGATGGTAGGAGCCGCAGCACAGGGCAGCGGGCATCTCCAGGGTTTTGGCGTCCTGTTCCAGCACGCCCAGGGCAGAAAAGCTTTCGTCCCGCCCCTGGCTCAGCCCCTGCCAGCTCACCCGCTGGGCGGGAAAGGCAAAGGGAGCAAGTCCAACCCATTGTGGAAACAATTTCAACTGTTCTGAATTTAAGATCAATTCTTCCCCTTTCATAAATTCCAGCCGGTACAGTCCGGGGCTGGTTTCCCGGCGGATGGTCCAAAGCTCCGACGGCAGGAGGTCCAACAGGCCGGACATTCGCCGGAGATAGTCCAGAATCCGTGTCTTCTGGAGGATTTCCGCCTCCAGCGCCTCCGCCCGGCTGTTGTACTCCTGGTGAACGTAGGTCACGTCGTCGGAGTTGATCAGGGCCTCCGTTTCCCGCATGGAAAACCCGTACTGGTGGTAGGCCCTGGCCCGCATGAGGGCGGTGATATCTAAGCGGCTGTAGTAACGGTAGCCGTTTTCCGCGTCCTTTTTGGACGATTTTAAAATGCCGTTTCTCTCATAAAGCCGCAGCGCCTCCGGGGACACTCCCAAAAGCTTTGCGACCGTTCCAATTTTGTATTTCATAAAACCGTTCCTCTCTGTTTATGTAACCAGTATAACAGAAAAGGGAAACGGAAGAAAGCGGTGGATTTTTGCTGGAGGAGTAGATATAATGGAGGAAAAGATTCTGAGCACGGCAAAGGAGCGGATAAAATGTACAAAAAATATACCTTGGAAGTTACAGAACAGAAGAGCGGGGCCAGCAGGACCATTGAAATGGACGGCGGGAACACATTGGACGACTTGAGCAACGCTATTTTAAACGCGGTGAATTTTGACAAGAGCCACCTCTATATGTTCAGCCTGTCCAAAAAACCCTATGGGGAAGGCTATTATCACCCCATGGCGGATTTGGATGACGGTGATAAAAGCGCGGCGGACGCGTCCTTAAACAGCCTGGGGCTGCGGACCAGAAAGAAACTTTTATACGTCTATGACTTTGGAGACGATTGGCATTTTGACGTGACCGTGAAAAAGGTGGAGACAGTGGACGCGCCCTGCAAGACGGCGGTCATTGCCAGCCAGGGGGAACTGACCCAGTACCCCGAATGGGACGAAGAAGATCCGGACTGGGATGAATATGAGGATGAGTTTCTGGAGGATCTGGACTGGGATGAGAGCGAGGAGGACTTTTCGGAGGATGATTTCTCGGATGAGGGAGTAAAGGTCCGTCTGGTTCCGGAAAAGGATGAGACGATTCAGAAAAAACTGGAAAAACTGCCGGCCATTTGCCGACGGCAGTGGCAGATCCTGGCGGAGGAGAACATGGAGGAGGCGGAGGAAATGGAGCCTCTGGCCTATTCCGCGGTGGAAAAATGCGGCTTGGTGGTGGCGAAAGATCAGAAGGACGGGTTTTTCGTCGATGTAAAGCGCGGGGAGATGGAGCCGCAGGAGTATCCCTGCATGAAGGAGCTGAACAACCAGATCGCCATGGAGCGCTCGTTCCAGGGCCTGGTGTCGGCCTACGGCGTGATTGAGCGGGAAACGCTGCTGGCCATGGCAGAGCAGTACGGTATTGGCTCCAGATTCAGCAGGGAGGAAAAGGAAATGTGTCTGAACCGCCTGGAGGAGTGGGAGCAGATGTATTCCTGGAAGAAAGACGGGCAGAAGTATGAGACCACGTTTCTTCTCCCGCTGGCAAAGGGGATCCAGAAAAAACGGGAGGAGTATCCCGGCTGGAGCTACGCGGAGTGGGATGAGGAGAGCCTGAGGCTTATTTTGAGCGGAGAAGGCCTGGGAGCGTTTCCCATCTGCGAGACGTTTATGAAAGAACTGGTCTTTCGCTGGGGATGGGATCCGGAGGTGGCAGAGCAGCTGCTGCATATGGCTTCTGTGGAAATCACCATGGGAAGCTCCGAGAAGGACTTGCTGAAGGCAATGGATCCCTGCATGAGAGAATACGGCTGCACCAGCCAGGAGATGAAGTCCATCCGCGGCAGCCTGAAGGAGCTGTATCAGAAACTGCCGTCGGCGGTGCTGCGGGGGCATTGCTGGGGGGAGTATGAGAGGAAGGCGAAGGGACAGATGGAGTTGTTTGAGTGAGAGGCGGGAGTGAAAGGGGGATAAAATGAAAGCTTGCTGATGGGATGAAAACAGAGAATGCAGAAGATAAAAGAGTCGAAAACCGGTCTGGGTATGACAAACCTGGACCGGTTTTTGCTTCAAAATAGATGCGCACAAAAATATGTTTCAAAAAGTTACTATTTTATGCAAAAAGCATAATCTGTATTGACTATATAGTGCAAAATTGTTATTATAACTACATAAACTAATTGATATTTTTAAAATATGTTTTAATATAAAACACATATACTGATTAATGACCAAAAATGGTGCATATGAAAGAGGCTTGCGCGAAAGCGTAACTATAAAAAATATGACAGGAGGTCTATTATGAAAAAACGGTTAGCAAGTATGTTTTTGTGTATCTCACTGATGGCGATGTCCGGGTGTAGCGTAGGAGAGACGGTAGAGGCGACACCAGCGGCCACAGAGAGCGGAGGTACCGATACGCAGGAGGAGAGCGGAGCATATAAGATTGGTATTATGACGACGACAGTTTCTTCCGGTGAGGAGTGTTATCGTACGGCTCAGAGTATTAAAGAAAAGTATGGCGATAAAATCGTAATCCAGACCTTCCCGGATAAGCTGGCGGAAGTAGAGACTACCATTTCAAATGCGATGATTCTGGCATCTGATCCGGAGGTAAAAGCGATTGTATTCTGCCAGGCTAACCAGGGAACCATTGCCGCCATTGAAAAAATTCAGAGTGAGAGGCCAGATATTCTTACGGTTGCTGCAGGACCGCAGGAGGAGGTTGCGGCAGTCGGTCAGATCGCGGACGTGGTTTATGTAAAGGGCGGAGCGCAGCATGGAGTACAGATCGCACAGGCTGCTTATGATATGGGAGCGAAAACATTATTCCACTACTCGTTCCCAAGAAGTATGTCCATGCAGGTAACGGTAGAAAAACATGACGCCATGAAGGAAAAGGCGGAAGAATTGGGAATGGAGTTCGTGGATGTCACCACTCCGGATCCTCAGGGCGATTCAGGCGTATCCGGATGCCAGCAGTTTGTACTGGAGGATGTAACAAGAAAAATCCAGGAGTATGGTCAGGACTCCGCGTTCTATGGCTCCACGATGCAGATGAATGAGCCGATGATCAAAACGGTTGCAGAGAATGGAGCAATCTTTACTATGCCGGCTGATCCGTCCCCGTTTATGGGATTCCCAGCGGCGCTTGGGATTGAGGTGCCGGAGGATAAAGAAGGGGATACAGATTACATGATCGAGCAGATCAGTGCAAGGTTGGATGAAATGGGAATGACCGGACGGATGGGATGCTGGAATTTTGCACTGTTCCCGGTATTTATGAACGCAGGAGTAGATTATTGCATCGAATATCTGGAAGGAAATACAGACGGAAAATGCGATGCGGAGGTTTTACAGGCCAAACTGGAGGAATATGCAAAATCCAGTGTGGAAATGACGGCTTATACGGATGAACAGGGGATGAGCCTGGACAATACATTCTATTTTGTTGGTGGTGTAATTAAAATGTGACAGTCGTAAAATTCTGGCCTGTGGATGAAATCCACAGGCCAGAATTGAAAACGGATAAGTTTGACGAAGGGGTGGAGATCATGACGGATTCCTGTGTATTGGAGATGCGGGATATAGAAAAATCGTTTTCTGGAAATAAGGTTCTTAAAGGAATCAGTTTTGGAATCAAAAAGGGGGAAATCCTCTCTATTATAGGCGAAAATGGAGCGGGAAAATCTACTCTGATGAATATTTTGTTTGGAATGCCGGTGATTCACAATACAGGTGGCTTTTCCGGAAAAATCCTGTTTGATGGCAAGGAGGTCAGTATCTCCTCCCCTCAGCACGCGATGGAGCTGGGAATCGGTATGGTTCATCAGGAATTTATGCTGATCCCCAATTTTACCGCTACAGAAAATATCAAGCTAAACCGGGAGCTTACAAAGCGAAATCTGATCAGCCAGGTAGTGGGGAAAAACTTTGAGAGTCTTGATATGGTCGGCATGAAACGGGATTCCAGGCAGGCTCTGGACCGGATTGGAATGAACATTTCAGAGGATACCCTGGTGGAAGGAATGCCGGTGGGCTATATGCAGTTTATTGAGTGTGCGAGAGAAATTGATAAGAAAAACATCCGGGTAATCGTATTTGACGAGCCTACGGCAGTTTTGACGGAGTCAGAGGCCAAGCAACTTTTGGACGCCATGAAAAAGATCGCTGCCAGCGGAGTGGGGATTATTTTTATCAGTCATAAGCTGGATGAGGTACTATCCGTGTCGGATCGGATTGTGGTTATGCGGGATGGAGAACTGGTAAGTACGTTGGACAGCAAACAGACAAATACGGTAGAACTGGCTGAACTGATGGTTGGGAGAGGGATTAATGCTGATGAGATTGCGGTAAGCCGCAATTTTGAGAAAGCTCCAGTAGTGCTTTCGGCAAAAAAATTAAAAGTGTTTATGCCGGGAGAATTGGTCAAAGGCGTGGATTTTGAAGTCAAAGAAGGGGAAATCCTGGGGATTGCAGGTCTGGCGGGGTACGGGAAAATCGGCATTGCCAATGGTATTATGGGACTTTACGACGCGGAGGGGACCGTCCTTTTTCGTGGAGAGCCGCTTCCGCTCAAACGGCCTCTGGAAGTAATGAAACGGCATATTAATTTTGTGTCAGAAGATCGTAAGGGAGTGGGGCTCGTTCTGGAAAGCTCTATCGAAAGAAACATTATCACACCAGCTCTGCGGGTTCGGAAAAAATTTTTGAAACAGTACGGATGGTTTTCCCAACTGGACAAAAAACAGATGCGGCACCATGCGGAGAAAATGATTGAGGAATTGTCTATAAAATGCACTGGCCCTGGACAGCGTGTAGGGGCGCTGAGTGGAGGAAATCAGCAGAAGGTTTGTATTGCAGCGGCTTTGACGCTGGAACCAGAACTGCTCCTGGTTTCAGAACCCACAAGAGGAATCGATATTGGCGCAAAACAAATTATACTGAATTATCTGAAAAGGCTGAATCGGGAACAAGGAATGACGATCATGATTACCTCCAGTGAACTCAAGGAACTAAGAACAATATGTGACAGGGTGATCGTAATTACTAATGGAAAAGTGGCTGGTGAACTGAAACCAGATTCCAGCGATGCGGAGTATGGACTGCTGATGTCTGGGAGCAGGATTGAAAAGACGGAAGGAGGAATGAGGGCATGAGTAAAGGAAAGAACCGTTTGGCAGACATTTATAAAGCGGTTGGACTTCCTCGTCTGATCATTTTTCTGTTTCTTGTGTTTCTTTGCATTTTGCTGCCGGTTATGAAAATGCAGGTTGGACTGCTGTTTTCCCAGGCGATCAGCCGGGTTATGATGAATGTGATCATGGTTTTGGCTATGGTGCCGTCCATAGAGGCTGGTATCGGAATGAATTACGGGATGCCCTTGGGAATTATATGTGGGCTGTTGGGTGGTATGCTCAGTCTGGAATTCGGATTTACAGGATTTAGTGGTTTTTGTATCGCGTATCTGATCGCGGTGCCGTTTGCAATTTTGGCAGGTTGGGGATACGGTGTTATTCTGAATAAAGTAAAGGGATCGGAAAGCATGATTGCCACCTATGTGGGCTTTTCTGCAGTCTCTTTTATGTGTATTGTCTGGATGGTGATCCCAGTGTCCAATCAGTCCATAAAATGGCCGATGGGATCAGGGGTGCGCAGCAGTGTTTCTCTGAGTGGAACCTTTTATCATGTACTGGATGATTTTTTAAAAATACAGCTTACAGACAATATCTCCATTCCCACAGGGTTGATTCTGTTCGTCCTTTTGTGGTGTGGGATTGTGGCTCTGTTTTTGAGAAGCAGAGCCGGTGTTATTATGAAAACAGCCGGTGCCAATCCTAAGTATGCGGAGGCCATAGGAATCAACACAGATCGGGCGCACATCTTGGGAATGATTATTTCTACCTGTCTTTCTGCCTTGGGAATTTTGGTTTACGCACAGAGCTACGGCTTTCTGGAGTTTTACAATGCACCGCTGATGGTAGCTTTTACTGCGGCAGCAGCTGTACTGATTGGGGGCGCATCGAATAAAAATGCGACGGTGATTAACGCTTTGGTGGGAACGGTTCTGTTTCAGAGCCTCCTGGCGCTGGCTATGCCGGTCGCGAATGAGATTATGCCGGAGGGGAATTTGGCGGAGGTGGCCAGAATCATCATAAGCAACGGAATTATTCTCTATGCGCTTACGAAAGGCGGTGAAAAGAAATGACGAAGGTGAAAAATTTTTTGGCCGGAAATCTGGTTACGTTGCTATTCGCCCTTCTGTGTGTCGGCGCATTGGCGGCGTCAAATGTGACATTGGAGTTCTTTCTTCAGGAACTGGTGACCAGGATATGCAGAAATGCCGTTTTGATTCTGTCCCTGATCATTCCGGTCATCGCCGGGCTGGGCCTAAATTTCAGCATTGTGCTGGGAGCCATGTGCGCCCAAGCGGGACTGGTTCTGATTACTCACATTCATTTGGTGGGGATCGCGGGAATTGTGGTGTGCCTGGCTGTCAGTCTGCCCCTTTCGGCTTTTATGGGGATTTTGATGGGAATCTTGTTTAACAAAACGAAAGGACAGGAGATGATCACAGGGATGATCGCCGGTTTCTTTGCCAATGGAGTGTATCCGTTTATTTTTATTGCTCTCATGGGGAGTCTGATTCCCATGGAGGATAAAAATTTGATGCTTTCCACAGGAATTGGACTTAAAAGTACGATTGTGCTGGAGGAAGGTTCCATAAAGGCTTTGGACAATCTGTTTTTGATTCGCTGTGATTTGTTTGTCATATTTATGTGTATTGTATTTATCCTGTGGCAAGTGTACAGTGTGATGAAAAAGCGCTCTGTGCCCTTGAATAAGAGACAACTGCGCCAGAAGGGAATAGGAACGGTTGCGGTAATTGCGGTTACGGCAGTGATGAATTTCCATCCGAAGTTTCATTATGCCATGCAGACTTTTGCGGTACCGGCCCTGACGCTTTTGATTGCCGTTTTGGTAGCGGTATTCTGCCATTTCCTGATTAGCACAAAGTTGGGACAGAACTTCAGAGCCATCGGACAAGATATGAAGGTGGCGGTTTCCGCTGGTATTGACGTGGATAGAACCAGAATCATTGCAATCGCTATTTCAACAGTTTTGGCCTGTTTAGGACAATATATCTCTTTACAGAATATCGGGAGCTTTTCTACCTATTCGGCTCACGAAAATGTGGCTACATTTGCCATCGCGGCGCTTTTGGTGGGCGGTGCGTCTGCAAAAACGGCAAAGATTAAGCACGTATTTATTGGTGCTGCCATGTTCCATACACTGTTTACTGTGGCTCCTGCGGTGGGAGCGAATCTGTTTGGAGATGCTGTTTTCGGAGAGTATTTCCGTATTTTCGTATCTTACGGAGTCATTGCCCTGTCCCTGGTATTTAATGCGGTACAGTCCAGGAAACTGCGATTGAACAAAATCAGAATGGAGGCGGCTGCCTAGTGAAGATACCGTTGAAAAGCGAATTATTTCTGGATCGAAATTATCAGGAGATTTATTATTTCTTTGAAAAAATCTCCGAGATTCCGAGAGAATCGGGACATGAAAGAGAGATTTCGGAATATCTGGCGCAGTTTGCCAAAGAGAGGGACCTGGATTGGATTCGCGATGAATATTTTAATGTGCTGATTCGAAAACCGGGCTCTCCGGGATGGGAGATGGAACCTCCGGTACTATTGGAATGTCATTCGGATATGGTATGTGTAAAAAAAGAGGGGGTTAGTCACGATTTCAGAAAGGATCCGATTAGGTTGATCCGGGAAAGCTCTGAGATTTTGAGAGCGGACGGAACGAGCCTTGGAGCGGATAATGGCTGCGGAATGGCTATCTGTCTGGCTGTGCTGGCAAGGGAGGATCTGTGTCATCCGCCGCTGGAATGCCTGTTTGCGGCTCAGGAAGAAACAGGATTAGTAGGAGTTTCTCATTTTGACGTATCAAAAATTCAAGCGCGGCGCGTAATTGGTTTAGATGCCGGATCGGACGGTGTATTTTGCAAGGGAACGACGACAAAGCACCGTTTGACAATAGAAAAACAAGTACAATGGGAGATGAAATCGGAGCCGGGCTGGGTTTTTAAAGTGGAGGGACTGCGGGGAGGTTATCCGGCATTGTGTCTTCCTATGGAACGAGCCAGCGCAGTTACCATAGCTGGAGAATTGCTGTGTGAGCTGGCCCGGTCCTGTGATGTCCGTCTGGGGGAAGTACGGGCAGCTAGCAGAGGCATTCCGGAAACTTGTTTTTGTGAGTTTTGTACCGCTATGGAGGAGGATGATCTGCGCAGCTTTCTCCACCGTGCGGAAAAAAGGCTGCGAGTGGAATATGGAGAGGTGGAAGCGGAACTAAACTTGATTTTGAAACGGACAGACTGCCATGGGGTTATGGGAAAGGAGGACAGCCTTGCGGTCGCACGTTTGCTGGCCCTTTTGCCCTTTGGTGTATTTGGAAGGAATCTGGATCGTATGGATCTGATCCATGCGTTTGCCCTGTGCAAGGAAGTGAACCTGTGTCCGGGAGAGAATGGGAAGTTTTCCCTGGCGGTATCCACAGACACATCAGAAAAATATGAGAGGATCCTGGGAAATATAAAAACAGTTTTAGAATTGTTGGGCGCAGAAATTGTGGAGGATTTTGTGGAAACCGGCTGGGACGTTTTCCGACAGTCTCCCATACGGGATGTGATGTGTGCGGCGTTTCAGACGCTGTATGGAAAGGAACCTTATATAAAAATCAGTCACGGCGGAAATGATTGTGTGGAGCTTTATAAGCGGATTCCGGGCATGGACATTGTTACGACTGCGGCAGACTATATCAATTTTCATACACCGGACGAGTATTTGGTGCTGGAAACGTTTGAACGGGAATATGAACTGGTGATAAAGACTCTGGAACTGCTGTGTAAGAAGGGGATGTAAAATGGAACGGATAACAGTGGAGGAAATACGAGAAACGGCAAAGCGGTTGTATCCAAAAGTGCGGGAATGGAGACGGGATTTTCATAGGTATCCGGAACTGTCAGGCGATGAGAAACGGACGGCTGAAATTGTGGCGGAACAGTTAAAAAGGCTGGGTCTGGAAGTGCGGGAGGAAGTTGGCGGTTATGGCGTTATAGGGGTACTGAAAGGTAGCTTTGACGGGCCGGTCATTGGATTCCGTGCGGATATGGATGCGCTTCCAATTCAGGAAGAGACGGGATTTCCGTATAGTTCAACCGTGCCCGGCGTGATGCACGCCTGTGGCCATGATGGCCATACCGCCATGTTAATGGGGACAGCGGAGGCGTTGGTGTCGTTTCGGGACAGACTCTGCGGGACTGTAAAATTTATCTTTCAGCCCGCGGAGGAGACGGGAAACGGGGCGAAAAGAATGAAAGAAGATGGGGCGTTGGATGCCCCGAATGTGGATATTCTGTTAGGAATGCACTTGTTATTTCATGAGGCTGGGACTATCGCTTACAAAAAGGGCTATGCACTCACGGCCTCGGATACTTTTGAGCTGACTGTGCGGGGAGCCGGAGGGCATGGGGCTAAGCCTCATGAGACAAATGACCCTCTTTTGACAGCCTGCTCTCTTGTAAATGCGCTACAGTATGTGGTAAGCAGAAAAGTAAATCCACAGCAGATGGCCATTCTCACAGTGGGTACGATTAGCAGCGGGAGTGCAGCCAATGTGATTCCGGGAGAGGCAAAAATTACAGGGACTGTCCGTACTCTTCAGAAGGAAACGCAGGAGACGATGATACGGGGGATCCGGGAAACGGCAGATGGAATATGCCGGGTTATGGGATGCCAGTATGAGCTGAATTACCATAAAAATTCAGAGGCCGTTTATAACGCTCCGGAGACGATGGATCAGGTACTTGCAGGGATACGCCGCATATTGCCGGAGAATCGGATACAGGAGCTACAGGATGCCCGATGTGGATCAGAGGATTTCAGCGGTTTTTACAGAGATGGACTTCAAACTGCCTATATCTGGCTGGGAGGGGCCTATCCGGGAGAAAAGCATCCCAGCACGAACCATCAGCCGAAATATGACTGGGATGAGCGAACGATGGAAACAGGAATCCAGGCAGCCGTTGCATCGATTCTGGAATTTTTGCAGGAACATAACTAAAAATGAAAAGCCGGTCACTGCGAATGTTTGGACGCAGTGACCGGCTTTTATCAGGCTTTCCCATTCCATTTTGGATGATCATACACTTCCGGGTTTGCCACAAAGGGCCATTTCTGTCCATTGAGAATAGCCAGGCAGCCATCCACACACATATTTGCCATATGGATAACCGCTTCTCTGGTTTGAGCGGCGGAGTGGGGAGTGAGGATCATATTGGGGCAGTGAAGGAGGGGATCGTCTGGCGTTGGAGGTTCTGTGCAGAACACATCCGTGGCTGCGCCGGCGATGGTTCCTTCGGTGAGCGCCTCTGTCAGAGCCGTTTCATTGACAATGCCACCGCGGCTACAGTTGATGAGTAGGGCGGATGGTTTCATCAGTGCCAGTTCTTTGTGAGAAATCATGTTTTTTGTATCTGCGGTCAAAGGCATATGAATGGTCAGAATATCACTTTTTTGCAATAAATCAGGGAGTGTCTCACATCGAGCGGTGCCGGACTGTGTAAAAATATCAGAGGATACGAAAGGATCATAGCCAATGGGATTCATGCCGACAGCTCGGCAGAGATTGGCTACGTCCCGGCCGATGGCGCCCATTCCAAGGATTCCCACGGTTTTGCCTTGCAGTTCAAAAGAGCGCTTTGCGCTGCGGATTTCCCAGTTCCCCTGCTGTATTCCAAGATGGGCGTTTATCAGGTCTTTGGAAAGGGCAAAGATCAGCGCCAAGGTATGCTCGGCAACACTGCGGTTATTAGCTCCAGGAGTGATGACAACAGGGATCCCCCGTTCAGTAGCCCGTTTTACATCAACGGTGTCAAATCCTACCCCTGTGCGTCCGATCACCTTTAGCTGGGGACTGTGATCGATGACGTTGCCGTCGCAGGACGCAATGCGGACGATCAGGGCATCGGCATTTTCCATTTGAGACAGATAGTGATTGGGATCCGGATCGTCTGCCACATAAATTTTCATATCTTCAGGGGAATGGTGGTTCAACCGATCCATTCCCTCCGGGCAAATGGCCTGAGTCATTACAAATTTCATTTCAGTACCTCCTCGTTTGATTGAGTGTTACATACAGTTTTGTGAAGTGCCATGCGGATGGCATAGTCAATAGCGTTTGTCAGGCTAAGGCAGTTACTGGTACCTTTTCCGGCCTGGTCAAATCCCGTTCCGTGGTCGACACTGGTACGTATAATGGGCAGTCCCAGAGTGATGTTCACTCCTTCCACTGCTTTCCAGTGTTTCTGTTCTCTGTCATATACAAATCCAACCGTTTTCAGAGGGATATGACCCTGATCGTGATACATGGCGACCACAACGTCATACCATCCGCCCAGAGCTTTGGGGAATATGGTATCCGGAGGAACCGGGCCTTCCACATTCCACCCGCGTGCTCTGCTGTCGTCTATGGCTGGTATGATTTCCTCCAGCTCTTCCCGGCCAAACAGGCCGTTTTCACCGCTGTGAGGGTTCAGGCCGGCAACACCGATTCGGGGGTTCGGGATTCCTATTTCCAGACACGCATTGCGAGCGATTTCAATGACTTCCAGGATACGTGCCCGCTTTACCCTGTCACAGGCTTCCCGCAGAGAACAGTGCGTAGAGACGTGAACGACCCGCAGATCCCCATGAGCCAACATCATAGTGTATTTTTTCGTATGAGTATAGTGGGCATAAATTTCCGTATGTCCGTCAAAGTGCATTCCCAGCGGCGCCAGAGCCAGATTCATGGCTTCTTTATTCAGGGCGTTGGTGACGGTAGCATCGATTTGACGGTTCATCGCCAAGTCAATGGCCTTTCGCACATAATGAAATGCCGCGTTTCCGCACATAGGATCTATGTGGCCAAAGGAAAAGCGTTCCATCTGAATAAGATTCATATCATAAATGTCAAGGGTACCTGGAGAAAACATAGCCTGACTGATCTCGTGGACGGGATGGATGGTCAGGTCGGTCCGCTCTATGACGGAGGCAGCCAGAGATAAAACTTTGGCATCGCCAATGACGATGGGACAGCATCGCTTGTAAAGTTCAGGGGCGGATAGGGCCTGAACGGTAATTTCAGGCCCGTTTCCAGCGGGATCTCCCATGGTAATGCCCACAATAGGCCTTTTCGCATCCATTAAAAACCCCCCTTTTCCTTAATGCAGGCCAGCGTTTTGGTCCGTTTCCAATACCGCTTTCAGTGCGCGGATTCCCTCTTCCGGAAGCTGGTTAAAGGGGGCACGGCATTTGCCTACCGCATATCCCAGAAGAGAGACTGCCGTTTTGATGACAGTGTTGGGATTGCCGTAGCGGAAACAGCCGCGTAGCGGAGCGATGGCATCCTGGCATTTCTGGGCGGTTTCTATATCGCCGGAGGCCCAGGAATTATAAATGCTGGCCAATGTGTGAGGGTATACGTTTGCACAACCGGCGATGCCCCCGGTTCCTCCGTTCATCAGTGTTTTTAAAATCAGGCTGTCGTTGCCGGACAGTACAGAAAAATTTTCCCCTTTGGTGAGTTCGATGTAAGCACTCAGGTTGTCCCAGTTCCCAGAAGAATCTTTTGCGCCTACAATATTATCGATTTTTGCCAGGCGGGAAACGGTTTCCGGGGCGAGGGCATTTCCGGTTCTGGCTGGAATGTTGTACAGAATAATGGGCATATCCACTGCTTTAGCGATCGTGGCATAATGTGCATACAATTCTTCCTGGCTTGCGGCGGCAAAAGAGGGGGTAATAATGCTGAGTACATCAGCTCCCTCAGCCATGGCCATCTGGCTCTGGAGGATGGTTTCTGAAGTGGAGATGCAGCCAGTTCCGGCATAGACGGGGACACGGCCGCCGACCTGATCGATCACAGCGCGGAGCACACGGCGCTTTTCCTCCATATTCAGGATGTAGCCTTCTCCGTTTGTGCCGAAACAAAAGATGCCGTGGACACCGTTTGCAATCAGGCGCTCCACCTGATTGCGCAGTTCCTCCAGATTGACGGTCTCGTCCTCATACATCGGTGTGATAATCGGCGGGATAATGCCTTTGATAGTAATTGATTTCATATACAGGGGCCTCCTTTTTATAAAAGTGATAGATAGATGTTTCTCGCATCTGTTTCTGTGACGGGGCGCATATTGTTGGAAAGCAAACGCTGTACACCCATACCGGCAGTTACTAGTTTGTCCAAATCCTCTTTTGGAACGCCAAAGGACGACAGAGAAACGGGAATATCCAAATTGTGGACGATCTGAATCATACGTTCCAGAACGATTTCGCTTTTTTGTGATTCTGTAGCCCCCTCTTTGGAGGAATGGATGCAGCGATCGTAGACTTTTGCGAATCTTGGCCGGCAAAAGGGTTCATTAAAGCGCATAACAGGCGCCAGCAGCATAGCGTTGGAAATACCGTGAGGAATGTGGTATGTGCCGCCTAAGGGATAGCTGAGAGCGTGTACGGCTGTGGTGCCGCTACAAGTAATGGCAATGCCAGCGTAAAAAGCGCCGGTGAGCATTTTTGTCTTTGCCTCCATATCGTCGGGATCGTTGCAGGCGTTTTCGATATTGGAAAGGATCATATCGAGAGCCTCCAGAGCGAACAAATCGCTGAAAGGAGTGGCTTTTTTACTGGTGTAGCATTCAACTGCATGGCACAGAGCGTCCACCCCGGTGGAGGCAGCGAGAGCGCGCGGAAGGCTGCGAATCATTTCTGGATCTAGAATCACGAAATCCGGAATTAGGTTTTTATTGACAATCCCGACTTTGACAGATCGTTCCGGGACGCCTACGATCGCGTTGGGAGTAGCCTCTGCTCCAGTTCCCGCGGTGGTTGGGATCATTAGGGACTTTACTCTTTTTTGGGCGAGTTCCGGATGATCCAGGAGATCTTTTACGCAATAATTCGACGACGCGGCCGAGGCCAGCTTTGCGGTGTCCATCACACTTCCTCCGCCCAATGCCAGAATAAAATCTGAGCCGGAGGCGAGAAATCGATCCAGCAGTTTTTGGACGTCTGTATAAGCTGGCTCCGGAGGGAGGTCATCGTAAACGACAGCAGGGATATTTGCTGCGGCGATAACGTCGGTCAACTGTGTTAATAATCCTGAGGCGGCCACACCTTTGTCCGTGAAAATCGCGACGGATGCGACATTATTTTCAGATAAAATGTCGGAAATCATGCGGAGAGAATGAGGGCCGCAATACACACCCTGAGGCATTCTCAAAGTAAAAAGGTTATTCATAGATGTACTCCTTTCTTTATAGAGGGGAGAGATGGTGGATATAACAGTTCTGCTAACTGGAGCAGCAGTTCCGGAGCGCCGAATCCTCCAGATTTAGACAGCAGGTAGTGGGTTTTTCCTTGATAACGGACACTGAAGAGAACGACTCCGGAAATCAGTTCACATATGGGTGTCAGCTCACTCACCTGTAGCTGATGGATAAAAGCCAGCAAAGTGTCTCCGCCTGTGAGCAGAATGGTATGGGGGATTCCCTGATCTAAGAGCCATTTGGCGGTGTATCCGAGGGATCGTGAAATCGTCAGCCGGTTTTTTGCGTCATTGCCGGAGATCCCCCCTGTGTCCAGTGCACAGAGCGGATAGACATTACATATTCGATGCAGTTCCTGTAAAAAATCGGTACCATCTCTTTGCAGAAACCAGTTAGGCGTAATTTGTTCCGGTCCCAGATGGCGGGTGATAAAGGGGCCAGAGGCGGCACAGGCGATCTGTTCCGTACTGATGGGATTGACACTACCACATATCACCAGGAGAGAAGATCCGCAGGCCGGATTGGAGACCGTCTTGGTGCGAAGTTCCAACAAGTCTGGAAGTAGGGAGGCGAAACCGGCACATCCGGCCAAGGTATGGAGTTCGTTTTTTCGTTTCAATTCCAGTCCCACATTTATCATGTCCTGAAGGGTATGGGAATTGTAAATGACAATTCCGCCGGGGATATTGGGATCAAAGGTTTCTGCGGTGGTCATTTGTTCTGTATATGGGCCGATGATCTGCTTAATTTCCGAATGGCGGACGGGCTCGAATGGATCCCGACCGAAAACACTGTCTGCAACTGGAATTCCGTTTATGTATAGGCAACCTTCCTGAACTATGCGGTTCATTTGGGGAAAGGCCGGAAGAAAGTGCAGATACCGGGAATGTGAGGCAGTCATAACCGCATTCAATTCCGCGCCCACATTGCCCCGCAAAGCGGAATCCGTTTTTTTATAAATAGTTTTAATGTTGTACTTGGAAAGAGAGCGGATGATGTTAGCAACAATGGCAGCGGCCGTCTGAGGTCTTACGTGGCGAGTTTCGGTATCGATGACCACAACTTCCGCATCAGACGGAATCTGCAAAGCACTTGCAGACAAAACGACTACCTTTGTGGAAATGCCGCGAACGGCAAATTGTACTCCTGTATCAAGTGCACCCGTTAGATCATCTGCTAAAATGAGAAGATTCATAATGAAACCTGCCTTAAAAAGTTGTTTATTTTAGAAACATAAATTAGTGTACCAGTTTAAATATCCGTGTCTTTTATATAAGATTACCAATTTTAGATGGTTTCGTCAATAGATTCTTGTAAGCTTTTGGTTTAAATATGAAACATATAAAAATGATATACAAAATATTGCACATTTATGATATAATTGAGATAGAGAAAGGAGAGGGAATATGGAACAGATCCGTATTTTGGGGGTTGCGCCCTATGAAGGGATACAGGCGCTGATGACAAAGGTGGCAGAGGAGTATGAAAATATAGAGTTCACTGCACTGGTGGGAAATCTGATTGAGGGTGTGGAAGCGGCTCAGAAAACCTTTGATCACAATTATGATATTATCATTTCCAGAGGCGGAACGGCTCAGTTACTGCATGACCGGATTGATATTCCTGTTGTGGAGATCGGAGTATCTTTTTATGACATTCTTTTGGCGTTTAAACTAGCGGCTCAGCTGCCGGGGCCCAAGGCGATTGTGGGTTTCCCTTCGGTGACTCTGAATGCAAAACTACTCTGTGAAATCCAGTCAGAGGATATTGATGTATTTACTATTGAGCGGGAAGAAGAAGTCTATGCTCTGTTGGAGGAGATGAAACGAAAAGGATATCAGACTGTTTTGTGTGACAAAATCTCCGATAATATGGCTAGACGGCTGGGAATGAATACGATTTTGATTACATCAGGTGCGGAGAGCATTCGTGCTGCCTTTGATATGGCGCTTTTGCTGTGCGAAAACAGGAGGAAACAGCAAGGTGAAACGGAATTTTTGCGTATGGTTTTAAGTGGTCAGACGGAAAAGGCCGTTGTGTTTGATTCAGAAGGCCATGTGCGATTTTCCAATACAGCGGGTATGTCTGCAGAAATTTTAAGTGCCCTGCGCAGGGAACTGCCGGAAAAAGATGGAGAAGAACGGAGGTTTTTCCGGCATATCAACGAGATTGTTTTAGATATTCGCAGCAAAAGGATGCGCTATAGGGACAGTGATTTTACTGTTTGCTATCTGACGGACAGAAAGAATATGCAACTTTCTGATAAAAACGGAATTTATTACGTCGGACGCCATGAGCTTGAGAAAACGTATTACGAAGATTTTTTTAATATTATAGGATTTACTGGGACGTATAAGCAGGAGATCGATGCGGTCGGCCAGACAGGAAGTCCGGTTTTGTTGGTCGGAGAAAAGGGAACCGGTAAAGAGTACTTGGCACGTTCCATATTTTTAAATGGAAAGATTGGAAATCAGATTTTTATTTTGATTGACTGCGAGCTTTTGGATAACGGGGCAATGGCGTTTTTAGTAAACGAGCCGGAAAGCCCGTTAGCAGAAACAGATTGTACTTTATTCTTTAAAAACGTAGATGTGCTGAAAGCGGACGTTTTGAAAGCTCTGATTTTCAAGATTCGGGATACAGAAACAGACAAACGGAACCGTATCATTTTTTCCGGAGGATTTCAGGACAGTAAAATTCAAGTCGTGGCAGACGAGATTAAATATGTTTTTCAGGCGATTTCCTTTCATGTGCCGCCTCTCAGAAAAAATTACGATATGCTGCCACAGCTGATAAATCTGTACATCAGTCAGTTAAATCTTCAACTGGCCAAACAAATTTTAGGAGTGGACGAGAGCGGACTGGAGTTACTGCAAAAATACAGTTGGAAATATAATTATGATGAATTTAAGCAAATTATTTATGAATTGGCAGTATTGACCGATGGAACCTATATATCAGGCACAATGGTGAAAAAGAAACTCCAAGAGAGCGCGGGAATTTCAGACCGTGAGGAAGAACGGCAGGGAGAACTGGATCTGTCGAGACCGCTGCATGAAATAGAAAAAGATATCGTGAACAGAGTGCTGAAAGAAACGGATGGGAACCAGAGCGCAGCGGCAAGAAGGTTGGGGATCAGCCGGACGACCTTATGGCGGTATCTGCAAGAGGAGTAGGAGAGGCTGGCAGTGTAGTCCTGCTTTTGCCACCACCAACAAAAAGGACTATCCTTGGGGAAGAATAGTCCTTTTTGTTGTTATTGGGAATGGTAGGTATATAAATAAGAAAATGTTATAGGGGGGCCGGACGGTGCTACCCGTCCGGTATGAGTATGAAAAAGCTTTCTAATTCCAAGCATCTGCTGCTTGAAATAAGGCTCGTTATCCTTTCGGATAACTTACTTATAATATAAAGAGTAAATGTGTCAAAAATATGTCCCCATCATAAAAAAACCATAAAATTTCTGACGGAAAAATTAAAAAGTTGGAAAATAAAAAAAAGAAGAAAATCCCTTTAAAAAAAGAAAGAGATTGTATATAATAGGAAGAAGTAAGAGACAGGAGGAGACTATGAATATGTTCATGTCCAATGATATTGGAATTGATTTGGGCACTGCGAGCATCCTTGTGTATATCAAAGGCAAGGGTGTGGTGTTAAAAGAGCCATCCGTGGTTGCGATTGACCGCGATACGAATAAAATTATTACCTTTGGCGAGGAGGCCAGGCTGATGATCGGCCGCACGCCGGGGAATATCGTGGCGGTTCGGCCCCTCCGCCAGGGCGTCATTTCCGACTACACCGTGACGGAGACAGATCCCGGAAATGGCTTTACCTCTACGGCTACTGGTGCCAATGGCACCATTACCGCTGGGGGTGCAACCGCAGCATTTACCAACAATTACAGCGCAAGTTCCACTACGTTAAACGGTGATGATGCAAACGGCAAGCTGCTCGTCAAAAAGGAAATTGACGGCCGCTACTGGCAGGAGAGCGACAGCTTTACCTTTACCCTGACCGGGCAGAAGGACGCGCCGATGCCCAGCGGTGCAACTGACGACACTGTAACTGTCACCATCGACGCCAGCGATGCGCCAAACTACACCGCCGACTTCGGTGACATCACCTACACCGCACCGGGCACTTACACCTACACAGTGCAGGAGGACGGTGACAGTAACAACGGTCTGACCTATGACAGCACGGTTTACACTGTGGCGGTCACGGTGGAGGACAACCATCAGGGTGCTCTGTATGTGAAGGACGTGACCTATAAGGCCGGAGACGCTGCTTATACTGAGTATACAACAAACGGCGGTATGCTCTTCACCAACACCTACACCGCCGAAAGCTGCACCCTGGATGGTTCCGCTGACCTCAAGGTAAGCAAGGTTCTTGAGGGGCGCGATTGGAAGGAGGATGGCGACGAGTTCACGTTTACCATCTCTCCTAAGACAGAGAACGCTCCTATGCCGAAAGATGAAAATGGTGCAGAGCAGACAGAAATCAAAGTTAACAGCACAACACCCGCCAACTCCTTCGGCAACATCACCTTCACCGAGGCAGGCGAGTACGTCTACACCATTCAGGAAACCAAGGGCAACCTGGACGGCATGACCTATTCTGATGCGGTGTACACCGTCACGGTGAACGTTACAGATGGTAACCAGGGTAAGTTGACCGCAGAGGTCACTTACACCAAGGTTGGCGAAGAGGGCTTTGCCTACGGTGAAAACGGCATGACCTTCACCAACACCTTCACCCCCGCCGCCCTGGGCAACAATGATGCGGACGAAGACATCACCATCACCAAAAACCTGACCGGCCGGGCCTGGCAGGCTGGCGATGTCTTCGAGTTTACCATTGAAGGTGCGAATACACTGACAACGAATGCGATCACCAATGGTGCCATTACATTTGCGGATGAGGGGAAAACCACCGTCACAAGCACCAGCAGTGAAAGCCAGCAAGGTCTTTTCGCCCGTATTC
>OLRK01000750.1_pt1 | contig 33472 bp, 30 predicted proteins | sample 1672911 | NCBI WGS metagenome assembly OLRK01 (sample SAMEA3136736, study PRJEB25190) | human gut metagenome | biome: human gut; feature: human-associated habitat; material: faeces | place: Austria | collected 2013 | reverse complement strand
GTGCTGACAGATTATTTTCATCTTCTTAGAGAATGGGAAAAGAAATACGCTCCTAGGGGATTGTCCGCTGGAATCCCTGACGACGCAAAAGATAGAGGAGTTTCTGGAAGAGCATCAACTGCATGGAAACAAACGGAATGGGAAACCACTATCCCAGCAGACTATGCGGCATATTCAAAATCTACTCTCAAAGGTGCTAAGCCAGGCAGTAAACCGTGGCTTGATTGAAAGAAATCCAGTACAAGGAATCTGTCGCTCGGCTCCAAAGCAAGTAAAGGCTACGATTCTAGCTGACAATGAAATCCGCGACTACTTATCCGCTGCAAAAGATTTTCATAAGCTGACCGAGCGTGTTCTGATGGAGGACCTGTATGACAGAACGCCCCATATTTTAGACCATGCAATCACGATACTGCTGGGGTGAGACAGGAAGCGTTTCGGAAATACCGACCTTCTTTCTGGCGGGAGCCGGAGGTCCTGATGAGGGGACCTCCGGCTCCCACCGTTTCTGTATTTGTACCTTAGCTGCTGGCAGAGGGCGGCCGGTTTAGAAAAACGGCACCCCGTCGGACCAACCGGTGAGGCTGGACCAACGGGGTGCCGTTGTGTGTTGTTGTTTTTGTCCAATCATGCCATCGTGCAAAGTGCCGGGGGAAGGGCAGCGAAGCGCTGCCCGCTGGGTTACTCCGCCTTGCGCTTGCGGATTTCTTCGATCATGGCAGGCAGAACCTTCATCACGTCGCCTACGATGCCCACATCGGCCACATCAAAGATGGGGGCGTCCTCGTCCTTGTTGATGGCCACCACGTAGCCGGAACCGGTCATGCCGGACACGTGCTGGGTGGCGCCGGACACGCCGCAGGCGATGTACAGGGCGGGGGAGACAATCTTGCCGGACTGGCCTACCTGGTGGGCACGGGACACCCAGCCCTCCTCGATGGCAGGACGGGTGGCGCCCACCACGCCGCCCAGCAGCTGGGCCAGCTCCTCCACCAGGGCGAAGTTCTCCTGGCTGCCCATACCACGGCCGCCGGTGACGATGACCTTGGCCTCCTCCAGGTTCACGGACTCGGAGATCTCCTTCACCGCTTCCACTACCTTGGTCTTGATGGCGTCGGCGGGCACCTCCACCGCCTCAGCGGTGACAGGGGCGGCTTCGCCGGCCTCAGGCTTGGAGAAGGCGCCGGAGCGGACGGTGGCCACTACAGGCAGGGTGTCCACCACCACGTCGTTGAGCACCGTGCCACCGTAGAGGGGAACGGTCCATACGGGGGTGCCGTTGTCGATCTTCAGCGCGGTGGCGTCCTGCACACTGCCCAGGCCCTTCCGGGCGTCCAGCCGGGCGGTGAGCTCCCGGCCCAGGGGGGTGTTGCCGGCCAGCACCGCGGCGGGCGCATACTTGTTGACCATGGCCTCCAGCGCGCAGACCATGGCGTCGCTGCAGCCGTCGCTGAAGGCAGCACCCTCTACCGAGAGTACGCCGTCACACAGCGGAGCAGCCTTTTCTGCGGCGGCGGCATTGTCCGTGCCCACTGCCAAAGCCAGCACCTTACCGCCGGTGAGACCGGCCAGGGTGCGGGCGGGAGTCAGAGCCTCCAGGCTCACATTTACCACTTTGCCTTCCTTTTGCTCCAGGAAGACCAGAATATCCTTGCAATTGCCCCAATCCATGTCTGTCTCTCCTTTACAGCAGCTTGGCGGCGGCCATCATGTCAACAGCCTTGATGGCGGATTCCGCAGCAGTTTCCTCGTTGATTTTCACACCGGCCTGGCGCTTGGCGGGCTCAAAGACCTTGACCACGTGGGCGGTGGGCTTGCCGGGCTCCACAGAGTCCAGATCGGCGGCGGAGAGCACGGGGATGGCCATCTTCCGGGCGGCCATCTTGCTCTTGATGGTGGGGTAACGGGGGTCATAGGCGGGCTTGTTCACCGTGACCACGCAGGGGAGCGCGGACTCTACCTTGCGGTAGCCCTCCTCAGTCTCCTGCTTGGCGCAGATGCCGGCGTCCGTCTGCTCGATGTCCACCAGGTCCACGATCACGCCGGTGCCCAGGGCCTCAGCCAGCTGGGGCCCCAGCTGGCCGCTGGCCCGGTCGGTGGCCTCGCGGCCGCAGAAAATCAGGTCAAAGGGCTTGCCGGCGTCCGCCTCCAGCTTCCGGATGGCGGCGGCCAGGATCTTGCTGCGGCCCAGGGTGTCCGCGTCCTCAAAAGTGGGGTCGCTGATGACATAGCCCTGGTTGGCGCCCACGGCCAGGCAGGTCTTCACCGCGTCCCGGGCTTTCTCCGGGCCCACGGTGATGGCGGTGATGCTGCCACCCACGGCTTCTTTGAGGCGGGTGGCCATCTCCAGCGCATAGGTATCAAAGGCGTTGACCACGGGGGTGACGCCGTCCAGATTCACTTCCTCGGTGCCGGGCTTCAGGTGGATTTCCACCGAGTCATCGGGCACCTGCTTCAGGCAGACCAGAATCTCCATATCACTCGAGCTCCTTCAATTAGAATTTTCCAATGGTGTTGTTGGCAACCACAATGCGCTGCACCTCGTTGGTGCCCTCAAAGATCTGGAAGATCTTAGCGTCGCGGAGCAGCTTTTCCACCGGGTACTCCCGGCTGTAACCGTAACCGCCGAACATCTGGATGGCCTCGGAGGCCACCTCCATGGCGATATCGGAAGCATAGCACTTAGCGATGGCGGACTCCTTGGAGCAGGGCAGGCCCTGATCCATCAGAGTCAGGGCGTGGGCCACCATCTGACGGGCGGTCTCAATCTTGATGGCCATGTCGGCCACCTTGAACTGGAGGGCCTGGTTCTTCAGAATGGGCTTGCCGAACTGGACACGCTCCTTGCCGTAGGCAATGGCCTCTTCCATGGCCCGCTGGGCGATGCCGGTGGCGATGCAGCCCATCCAGGCACGGGCCTGGTCCAGAGTCTTCATGGCGATGGTGAAGCCCTGCCCCTCAGCGCCCAGCAGATTGGAGGCAGGAATACGGCAGTCGTCCAGCACCACGTCGCAGGTGTTGGAGGTGCGGATACCCATCTTGTCCTCCTCGTGGCCGGTGGAGAGACCGGGGGTGCCGGCCTCGATGAAGAACATGGACATGCCCTTCACGCCGGCGGACTTGTCGGTCATGGCGGTAACGCAGTAGAAGGAGGCCACGCCGCCGTTGGTAATGAAGCACTTGCGGCCGTTGAGGATGTAGCTGTCCCCGTCCTTCACAGCGGTGGTCTTGCCGGCGCTGGCGTCAGAGCCAGCCCCGGGCTCGGTGAGGCAGAAGGCGCCGAAGCCGCCGTCCATGATCAGCTGGCAGGCGCGCTTCTTCTGGGCCTCGTTGCCGGCGATGAGCACCGGCTTCATGCCCAGGCCGCTGGCGGAGATGGTGGTGGCAAAGCCGGCGTCGGCCTTGGCCATCTCCTCAAACAGGGCGGCCACATCCACCCGGCTCAGACCGGGGCCGCCGTACTCCTCGGGGACCTCCAGGGTCTGCAGCTGCATCTCGATGGCCTGGTCGTAGATCTCCTTGGGCCACTCGCCGCTGCGGTCAAACTCCTTGCAGGGCTCCTTGACCTCGTTTTCACAAAAATCCTTCACATCGCCCAGCAGATCCTGGGCAGCCTCTGAAATCAAATAGGACATGAGTTTTTCCTCCGCTCGATTTTCTGTCTTTTCCAGTATGTTTACAGGGTGTAGCAGACCTTGCCGGGATTCAGGATCATGTTGGGGTCAAAGGTGTGCTTGATGCCCTCCATCAGGCGCATGTTCACCGGGCCCACCATCTCGGCCAGATACTCCATCTTGCCCCGGCCGATGCCGTGCTCGCCGGAGATGAGACCGCCCAGCTCAGTGGCCTTGCCGTAGGCCCGCTTCATGAAGGCGGCCACCTGGCGCTTGAACTCCTCCGGGTCCATATCGTTGGAGCAGTTGTAGATGTGCAGGTTGCCGTCGCCGGCGTGGCCGAAGCTCTTGACCTCGAAGTCGTAGTCTTTGGCGATCTCGTTGATGAAGTTCACATAGTGGGCGATCTCGTTGACGGGCACCACCACGTCGCTCTCGTCCAGCAGCTTGGTGTTGGCCTCAATGGCCTCCAGGAAGGTGGAACGGGCGGCCCAGGCGTCCTTCTTCAGCTGGGGAGTGTCGGCTACCAGGATGTCCAGAGCGCCGGCCTCCAGCAGGACCTCGGAGGCCTGCTCGATCATCTCGTCCAGCTGCTCCTCGCTGTCCCCGTCGAAGGTGATGAGCAGGTAGGCGTTCACGTCGCTGCCCTCAAAGGTCTGAGGGAAGGTGCTCTTGCCCAGGTAGGACTCGCTGAGGCGGACGATCTCCCGCTCCATGAACTCCAGGGCCTGGGGGTGGAGGTTGGCCTTCATCATCTTGGGCACGGTGGCGATGCAGTCCTCCAGGTTCTCATAGAGGGCCACCAGGCTGATGACAGCCTTGGGGGCGGGGATCAGCTTCAGGGTCAGCTCGGTGATGATGCCCAGAGTGCCCTCAGAGCCGATCATCAGGTTGAGCAGGGAGTAGCCGGAGCTGGTCTTGGACACGCTGGCGCCCATGTTTACGATCTCGCCGGTGGGCAGTACCACGGTCATGGCCCGCACGTAGTCCCGGGTGGTGCCGTACTTGACCGCCCGCATGCCGCCGGCGTTGGTGGACACGTTGCCGCCCAGGGTGGCGAACTTCTCACCGGGATCGGGGGGATAGAGGAAGCCCTTCTTGGCTGCGTCCTCGGCCAGGTCGTTGAGGAGCACGCCGGCCTGGACCCGGACCACCATGTTATCGGTGTCATAGGAGAGAATCTTGTTCATCTTGGTGATGGACAGCACCACACCGCCGCAGACGGGGACAGCGCCGCCGGTCAGACCGGTGCCGGCGCCGCGGGGAGTGACGGGGACGTGATGCTCGTTGCACAGCTTCATCACTGCGGCCACCTCTTCGGTGGAGACAGCCTCCACCACCACCTCGGGCATGGCCTTGCCGTAGATGGGCATCTCGTCGTGGGAGAAGTCGTCGTTGATGTCCCCGTCCACGCTGACCCGGCCGGGCACCGCAGCCTGCAGCGCCTGGATCAGTTCGGGGGTCACTTTTTCATACTGACTCATAGCGGATTCCTCTTTTCTTTCCTTCTCATTAAGTAATTTATTTCTTTACAATCACCGACACGCCGTCGGGGATTACCGTGATGGGGCTGTCCGCCCGGCCCAGCAGCCGGTCGGCCAGGTCGATGGCCGCCGAAAGATCGGGGGCCCAGTGCATGTGCATGGCCTCCACCATCTCCCGGAAGGCCTGGGTGACCATGATCACCGGGTGCTTTAAGAGAATACGGCAGAGAATCTGAGCTTCCCACTGGTCGGGAATGGTGCGGTCGCTGGGGGTGGCCAGGAAGGAGGCCATGATTTTTTCCTCGTCGGGTTCCTGAGCGAAGGTGTCGTAGAACGACTGGCCGCCGTGTCCGTCGCTGCAGGCGGAGACCATAATGATCACGCCCCCGGGGGCGCAGGTGGCCTCGGCAGCGGTCATTCCCTTCACCGATTGGTAGATGTTCTGGTCCAGGGGATAGCCGCCGTTGGTGGAGATGACAATGGGGGCGGGGACAGCTGAGACACCGGAGAGCTGCTCTACAAAAGCGCAGCCAGCCCGGTGGGCCTCATTGAAGTGGCCGGCGAAAGCGGCAATCACTTCTTTTTTCTCGTCAATGACTACATTGCAGATGAAAGCCAGCTTGGCCTGCTGGGCGGCGTAGATCATATCCCGGTGAATGGGGTTGCCGTCCAGGATGCCGGTGCGGGCAAAGGGGCTGTCAATGAAAGTGGAGCAGTGATTGGCCAGTACGGTGGTCCGGCTGGCGACTCCGGGGAGCACACTCTTGCGCCCGCCGGAGAAACCGGCAAAGAAGTGGGGCTCAATGAAGCCCTCAGCCACCAGCAGGTCCGCCTGGGCGGCCAGCTTGTTGATGAGCAGCTTGCCTCCGGAGGGCAGGGTGCCCAGAGATACCATGTCCTCATCCTTGCCGCTGAGATGGACGGCAAAGTGCAGGCCGGACCGGAGGAAAAGCTCCTGGCCGTATTTGTCCAGCATCTCTTCCCGGGTGGTGGGGCGGTGGAAGCCGGTGGCCACCAGCACGGTGATCTCTGCAGAAGGGGAACCGGCCCGGATCTCATCTACCAACTGGGGCAAAATAACCTTGCTGGGGACCGGGCGGGTGTGATCGCTGCTGATAATGACAACCTGATGCTTGCCTTTGGCCAATTCCCGGAGCGGGGGCGTGCCGATGGGGTTCTCCAGAGCCTGCCTCACCAGCTGAGCCTGGTCGGCCTGAGGCCGATAGCTCTGTGCGCCGGAGCGGAGGACCGCCGCCAGGCGCTGGTCCGGGATCTGAGCCTCAACCCGGTCCCGTCCGTAAGGAAGGGAAATCGTCTGCATAGATGATAACCTCCTGTTTCAGTGGTTGACCTATTTCTTAAATTGGTTCTACCATATAAAATAAAAAACGCGCAACAATACAAGGAATTTTTAGAACATTTATATATTATTCCTGATACTTCTAGATGTCAAGGCGATAATTGGACAATATTACGAAAAAGTTTGCGATTATCGGCTTTTTTAAAAACGTGTTGGTCCTACCAGTTAGAATGAGTTGGTCGCACCTTTACAGTGGCCTTCTCCCTGTGCTATACTATTTGCATGTACATCATGCCAAGGAGGAAGATTTCCATGGCGGAACAGCCCAAATCCTATGAAAAAGTGCTCACCTATCTGGAGGATTCCTTGCGCAGCGGACAGCTGTCCCTGGGGGATCCCTTGCCTCCGGAGCGGGAGCTGGCCGAGCAGCTGGGCATCAGCCGCAACTCGGTGCGGGAGGCAGTTCGGCTGCTGGAGCATATGGGATTTATCGTCAGCAACCAAGGGGCCGGCAATTTTATCTGCTGCAACATCCAGCGCAATCTGCAGGACTCCTTTGACCTGCTGATGCTCCTGCAGCAGATCGACTACCGGAGGCTGGGGGAGCTGCGGGCGGGCCTGGAGCTGCAGGCCGCCCTGTTGGCCCTGGGGCGCATCACCGACGAGCAGGTCCGGGAGCTGTCCGGAATGGTGGAGGAGATGGCGTCCTGTTCCTCCAAGCGGGCCGCCCAACTGGATAAGCAGCTCCATGATACCATTGCCGCCATCTCAGGCAACGAGCTGATTATCCAGATTCACCGGGCCCTCTCCACCACTATCGACCGCTTCATCGCCGATATGCGCCGGCATATCCTGCGCAACTTCCAGACCGGCAACCAGCTGCAGTACGCCCACGAACAGATTGTGGACGCTCTGGCCCGCCGGGATAAGGCCCAGCTGATTCTGGCCATCAACCACCACTTCAATGTGATCAGCGCCAATATGGAACAGAACCTGTGACAAGATGTTTATCATGCAGAAAAAGACGCTCCCTGACCTTTACCGGCGATTCATTCCGGCGGGAAAGGAAACGCCTTTTTTGTTTCCATAGGGCGTACGGGAGAAAAGGGCAAGAAAAGTAATTGTTTTATCCCTCATATCCCGTATAATGGAGAAAACAGAGCCTAGAAGTTTTGGTTCTTGCATGGAGTGAGGAAAGCATCATGGCCAGAGTATCCACCAAAGAAAACAAGACCATTTACCAGCTGACCCGGGAGAGTCTGAAACTGACCCGGGAGGACGCCAGTGAGCTGTTGGTGACCATGTTTCCCGAGCGGATTGAGAAGATTGAAAATGAGCGCTCCATGCCCCATACCGTAAAATAGATTCAACCAAAGGGTTCCACACCCGAGTGACACGATTTGTCTGAGAGGAGGACCATATCTTCAATCATCCGAGCCCAAAGATCTTCTTTCCAAACATAGGATCGCTGGAAGAAGGGTACCTCTATAAGCGTGGAGTTATTAAATATACTTGTGATAATTGCTTTATGTGCATCCATAGTGAAACTCCTTATAAAACACTTCTGTATAGACTGTCGGCCTATCAGCATAATACGACAGCCTTGTCTTTATGCTATCATGTAACTATTATGAAAGGTAACATGATAATCGACTGACATACGCCAAAAAGTGAGATATTTTGTCGTTAGGGATGGGTTAGGGATTTGGCGGTTTCAGCGGCTATCCTCGCTCATGCTCCCGCCGCTTTTCTGTCCCTGAAATCGCCGCTGAACCGCAATCGTCCAAGAGACAAAAATAGAACAAAAAACGCAGAAAAACCGCCATTTCAGGCGGTTTTTCTGCGTAAAATGGTACGGGTAGTGGGACTTGAACCCACAAGCCTTGCGGCACTGGAACCTAAATCCAGCATGTTTACCAATTTCATCATACCCGCATATATGAGCAGTGGGAACACCCTACCGCTATTTTTACAAAAACTTCTTCACTGAGGTGACAGCACCTAAATCTCGCATGTCTACCAATTCCATCACAGGCGCATATTCAGTTTAAAGATCGCGGGCACCAGAAATGGAACGGTAATTCTCCACTGAGGTGACAGCACCGAAATCCTGCGCATCTGCCAAGTCCGCCATACCCGCATATCAACTTTTCCTTTGGATGATATTCTACAGCTGCTGAACCCTATACTTAGCACATATAATCATACCCAACTGCAGAAAAAAAGTCAATGAAAACAGATACTTAAAATTCAGTTAGCTATTGACAACCGTGGTTAGCGGTGGTAAACTTACCCTGTTAATTGGTTAGACATCGCAAACTGCAAAATATCTATACTGAGAAAGGAGTGATTCCTATTATGCCCCTCTCCCTCTCGCAAACTGGCTGCGTGGCAAATATTAAGGCCATTCGCGGCAAGGATGAGACCCGTCGATTTCTGGAGAATCTGGGTTTTACCGTTGGGCAGCCCGTTACAGTAATCGCTCAGCTCAATGGAAATCTGATCGTTAATGTAAAGGATAGCCGGGTGGCTATCAGTCAGAGCATGGCAAACCGCATTATGGTATGACGTGCTTTGGATGTGGTTGGAAAGGAGAACACAGCGATGAGTAAGACACTCAAGCAGGTCAAGCGCGGTGAAACCGTCACCGTACAAAAGCTGCAGGGAGAAGGCCCCGTCAAGCGCCGGATCATGGACATGGGAATCACCAAAGGTACCAGCATTTTTGTGCGCAAGGTGGCTCCTCTGGGCGATCCGGTCGAAGTGACCGTCCGAGGCTACGAGCTTTCTCTGCGCAAGGCGGATGCAGATATGATCCTGGTGGAGTAATTCCACCGGTTCTGTTTGACCGCTTTTATTTTTGTCTATGGATTAGCATAAGCTAATTAAAAGGAGGAAGCAATCATGTCCATTCGCATGGCACTGGTGGGCAACCCAAACTGCGGCAAAACCACCATGTTCAACGCCATGACCGGAGCCAACCAATATGTGGGCAACTGGCCTGGCGTTACAGTAGAAAAGAAGGAAGGCAAACTGAAAGGACATCCCGATGTCACTGTCACTGATCTGCCCGGCATCTACTCCCTCTCCCCTTACACCTTGGAAGAGGTGGTCAGCCGAAACTACCTGCTCAATGAACATCCTGATGTGATCATCAATCTGGTGGACGCTACCAACATTGAGCGCAACCTCTACCTCACCACTCAGGTCCTGGAGTTGGGGATCCCTGTGGTGGTCGCGCTGAACATGATGGATGTCATCAAAAAGCGTGGCGACCAGATCAACAGCATCAAGCTGTCAGAAAAGCTGGGCTGCCCGGTCATTGAGGTCTCTGCGCTACGGGGCTCCGGACTGAAGAAGCTGTATAACAAGGCGATTGAGGTGGCCTCTCTAAAGGAGCCCTTCCGTCCGGTTCATTCGTTCCAGAAGCGGGTGGAGCAGGCACTGGAAGTGATTGAAAATAATATCTCCGGCCATGTGGATGCCAGCCAGCTGCGCTGGTACGCTATCAAACTGTTTGAGAAAGATGAAAAGGTCTTGGCTTCCCTTGAGGGACGCATGAAGCTGCCCGCTGAGATTCAGGAAACTATCGCTGCCTGCGAAGAAGAATTGGACGATGACGGTAAATCCATCATCACCAATGAGCGCTATCAGTACATCACCTCCATCATTGGCAGCGTAGTGAAAAAGGCCCGCACCGGCCTGACTCCCTCCGACCGTATTGACCAGATCGTCACCAACCGTATCCTGGCCCTGCCCATCTTTGTGGTGATCATGGCTCTGGTTTACGCCATCTCCATGGGAAGCTGGACGGTTTCTATTGGTACCAAAGCCACTGACTGGGCCAACGACGGCCTGTTTGGAGACGGCTGGTTTGTCCCCTTCACCGCAGACACGGAGGCCTGGGAAGAGGCCTCTGGTGCTCACGAGGAAGCCAATACTGTGATCGAGGGCTTCCTGGCCGCGGCGGAAAAGGCCGGCGTGGACACCAGTGAGTTTACTGCCGCCCAGGAAGATGACACCCTGGACGATGCTATGATCCAGGCCTTTGCCGCTCAGACCGCTGATCTTACCACTGACGTCTACTTCTATGACGATGAGACCGGCGTCACCACCACCGAGACCGTGGACCTCTCCCACTTTGAAGAGGCCCTTACCGTTGAGGAGCCCGATCCCACGGAGTATGGCACCTGGGTACCTGGCATCCCTGTCTTGGTCGAGAACCTTCTCAACAACATCGGCTGTAACGAGGTCGTCTCCTCTCTGGTGCTGAATGGCATCGTGAAGGGCGTTGGCGCAGTGCTGGGCTTTGTGCCTCAGATGCTGGTGCTTTTCTTCCTGCTGGCTCTGCTGGAGGATTGCGGCTATATGGCTCGTATCGCCTTTATCATGGACCGGATCTTCCGCCGCTTTGGCCTGTCCGGCAAGAGTTTTATTCCCATGCTGGTGGCCACCGGCTGCGGCGTCCCCGGTATCATGGCCTCTCGGACCATTGAACAAGACCGGGACCGTAAGATGACCATTATGACCACTGGCTTTATCCCCTGCGGCGCTAAAATGCCTATTGTGGCTCTGTTTGCCGGAGCCCTGTTCGGCGGCTCCTCTTGGGTCGCTACCTCCGCCTACTTCATCGGTGTGGCAGCGGTCATTATCTCCGGCGTCATGCTGAAGAAGTTTAAGGCCTTCGCCGGTGAGCCCGCTCCCTTTGTCATGGAGCTGCCCGCTTATCATGTCCCCACCCGTGGCAACGTCCTTCGCGCTACCTGGGAGCGCGGCTGGTCCTTCATCAAGCGGGCCGGCACCGTCATCCTGCTCAGCTCCATCATTCTCTGGTTCCTCCAGGGATTTGGCTTCACTGCGGACGGCTTTGGCATGGTAGCCGACAACAACGACTCCCTGCTGGCCTCCATCGGCAAGACGGTCGCTTTCATCTTCGCTCCTCTGGGCTTCGGCACCTGGCAGGCCACTGTGGCCACCGTCACCGGTCTTATCGCCAAGGAGGAGGTGGTCTCCACCTTCGGCGTGCTCTATCCGGGCAATCTGAGCCTGGAGATCGTCACCGCTTACAGCGCCGTAGCTGCCTATGCCTTCATGATCTTTAACCTTCTGTGTGCCCCCTGCTTTGCCGCTATGGGCGCCATCAAGCGGGAGATGAACAACCCCAAGTGGGCTCTGGCTGCTATCGGCTACATGTGTGGCTTTGCGTATGTGGTCTCTCTGATTGTTTATCAGCTGGTGGGTCTGGCCCTTGGTGAAGTGGCATTTGGCGCTGGCACCATCGCCGCCATCCTGGCTCTGGCCGCTATTATCTATCTGCTGGTGCGCAAAGGCTACCGTCCCAGTGAGCAGGAGCAGCTCTCCGCCCGCCGCTCGGTCAGCCGCGCATAAGATCAAGGAGTTTATTATGGGAACTTTCATTGTATTAGCAATCGTAATTTTGGGCGCAGGCCTGGCCGGCCGCGCCATGTGGAAAGATCACAAGGCAGGCAAGCACTGCGCAGGCTGCCCCGGCCACTGCGGAAGCGGCTGTCACTGCCACGACCATCACACCGCCTAAACATTTACCGCCCTTCCCGCTTTGGGAAGGGCGGCTTCTTTTTTCTCCTGAAAAGGATGATTGGACATGAAAACAAACCTTACGGTTCTCTTCCCTGTACATCACCTCAATAGAGATCTTTAATAATATCCACGCACTTATCAATTCCAAGCGTCCCGCTGTTCAGAGTAACATCATAATTTTGTGCGTGTCCCCACTTCATATTAGTATAGAAGCGATGATAGGCTGCGCGGCGCTTGTCCTTGTCCTTCAAGCGCTGCTCCGGGGATTCCTCCCGCTCTCCATATTCCTTGACGATCCGCTCCGCCCGGAAGGCTAAATCTGCGTGGATAAACACTCGCAGACAGTCTGCTCTCTCTCGAAGAATATAGTCCGCGCACCGTCCCACAATGACACAGGGTCCCTTCTCCGCCAACTCAGTAATGATCTTGTACTGGATTTTCCATAAATAATCCGCATTATTGGGTCCGGAGGAGCGGTGGGAAAACGCCGAGGAGAGAAATCCGCCAGGAGCATACTCTCCCGCATCCTTGATGTAATTGGCATCAAATCCGCTCTCCGATGCCACTTTCTCAATCAGTTCTCTGTCATAACAGGGAATTCCAAGTTCTTCTGCTACTTTTTTGCCAATGGTACGTCCACCACTTCCAAACTCACGGCTGATGGTAATAATCCGGTTTTTCATACGATCGCTCCTATTACAATATAATTTGGTTGGAACCCCTGGCAACCAGCCGGGGGTTTTGACCGTCTCGTGCCAAAGCTACAATAAGAGGAGCAACTGGCTGACCTATCGCTCCTTGGGCTGCGAAGCCCGTGCAAAAGACTGTCAGCCATCCTCTTGTTGCGGCGTTCGGTTTAAGCGGGTTGAGCCTTGAGTTCGCGTCACTCAATAGATTGAATCGGCAACGAGAAAAAGATGGATTCCGGTTGCAGACTTTGTATTGGAGGAATGAGCGTGAACTGTGTAGGCATTGATGTTTCCAAAGGCAAGAGCATGATCGCCGTCATGCGGCCTTTGGGAGAAGTGGTGATCCCGCCCTTTGAGGTCGGGCACACCGAAAGTGAATTGTGTGAGTTGTCAAAGCTATTGGGGAACTTGGATGGCGAAACCCGGGTTGTGATGGAGACCACGGGGAACTACCATTTGCCGGTAGCCAGCTTCCTCTATGATTCCGGGTTTTACGTTTCCGTTGTGAATGCCATGCTGGTACATAGTTACGGGAACAACAGCCTGCGGCGGGCCAAGACTGACAAGAAGGACGCAATCAAGCTGGCCAACTACGGTCTCGACCACTGGCTGACACTGCCCAGATACATCCCAGAGGATGATGTGCGGCTGATGCTGAAAACTACATACCGGCAGTACCAGCAATGCGCCAAAGTACAAACCATGCTTAAAAACAATCTGATCTCCTTGCTCGACACCGCTTTTCCAGACGCAAACCGCCTGTTTGCAAGCCCTGCCAGGGCGGACGGCAGTGAGAAATGGGTGGACTTCGTAGCCGCTTTCCCACACTGTGAATGTGTCTGCGGGCTGCCTGAAAGGGTGTTTACAGCCAAATATCAGAAGTGGTGCAGGAAGCATGGCTACAACTTTAACCAAGACAAAGCGCTGGACATCTACGCCTCCGCCTGTGGGCATTTCAGCGTCATGCCTCGAACCGATACGGCCAAGCTCCTGGTGGTGCAGGCGGTGTCCCAGCTCCGAGCTGCTTCCGCTTCCCTGGCTGCGCTCAGAAACGAGATGCAATCCCTGGCGGCGTCCCTGCCGGAGTACCCCGTTGTGATGGGGATGTTCGGCGTTGGACCTGCCCTCGGCCCCCAACTCATGGCGGAGATTGGCGATGTGCGCCGCTTCCACTCCAAAAAGGCTCTGGTGGCTTTCGCGGGCATTGACGCCCCGCCGTACCAGTCCGGCCAATTGGAAGTACGCAGTCGTAGCATCTCCAAGCGGGGTTCTTCTGCTTTGCGCAGGACGCTGTTCCTTGTGATGAGCGTAGTCCTACAGCGTTCGCCCGCTGACGAGCCGGTGTACCAGTTCATGGACAGGAAGCGTGCCGAGGGTAAGCCCTACCGAGTCTACATGATGGCCTCCGCCAACAAGTTCCTGCGCATTTACTATGCCACCGTAAAGCAATACCTGGACAGTCTCGAAGTCTAACAACCAATCTCAGATCCACATATCTCAGGCCAGCGTCAAAATTTTTAATGGCGGTGGCTTGAGTTGTTATACTCTTTTTTCAGCCATCCAAGAATCACTCCTTCTTCTATTTTGGGCTTGACTTTTATTAGCGGGTCTTTTGAGCGCTGATCTTTTGCGTAAATCGCTCAATAAAAACAATCTATCTATAAAAGGCGAATCAGCTTATTGGCGATACACGAGATACATATTTTATATTTCTTTTACCACTTTGTTGAAGATTAAATGTGTGAAAATATCATCAACTTGTTTTGCAATTTCAGTAGACTTCACGAGTGTTCCTAACTCTATGTTTCCTTCTTGACCGTGATATGATAAGTTGGCAGAAGTGATCAATGTTTTTTCTTGATCCACTGAAATCACTTTGGCGTGTAATGCGGCCATGGAATCGCGTCCACCAGGGAAATCATATATATGAAGGAATCGCCCTTTGTATCGGCAAAGTTTGTCAAAACTTTTCTGGGCACCAATATTATTTACAAAGAACTTGATATAGATGCCTTTTTGACTTTTTTCTATAAGCACATCAAGAAGATCGGCAAAATACCCTGACAATGAGTACCCTGTAATCAAAATATTTCGCTCAGCACCCTGGATCAGACTTTCTACCGTGTTTTTTGTGGATTTTGCCTTTACCGCAAAAGATGGGGGGACGGTCACAACCAATGATGCATCTATGCTTGAATTCAATCCATACGCTGTTGATACCATTTTATAGATTTCTTCTGCTTGCTTCCAAGACAAAGAAGGATACCTTTTCATAATTTGTGGTATCGAGGCATCTGTTCCAGCAAGTCTATCGGTGTTTATTTGTCCCAGTAAAATATCGAGATTTATATTTCCAGTTGACATAGCTCACACACCAACTCTCTGAAGAAGGACTCTTTTTCTCGTAAGGCAATGGGTACTACCAAACCTCTATCAAGCATACGATTTCCGTTTTCGCACGCAGTTTCAGAGATCATACAGCATGAGTGACAGGCTGCACCGTTCAGGTTGTTACCAGCCGGCACATTACTCATACACTCCGGATCATTGGTGCAAAGGAGTGCTTCTTGAAAAGCATCCTTCATTAGCGGCACTAGTTTATTGATATTTCCAAGCTCCACCAGTCCGCCTAAAGAACCTTCTTTATCAGCGCTACCCGTATAAAGGAGAATACCTGTCATCTTCTCGTTAAAATATATGCGTTCTCGTATTGCAGACGAAGAATACCCAGACGCCATTGACATTTGTTTGATTAACAGGTGCGCGAATGTGTGCATAAGAACGTATATGGCATTTCTCTTTATGTTCAGAGTCCATCCTTTAGAAACGCAAAACTCCTCATAGCACTCTTCATACCTCTGTGAAAGTGCTTTGACAGAGGGTATATCAAGCCAGCGGCTCAATGCAGCTTTATTAAACTCAATAAATACACCTTCACCATTTACTTCGGCGGCTGGTAACCATTTTTCAGTTTTCCCCTTATTGAGATACACTATATTGGTCTGGGCATCCGCATCAGGATCTGGAGCATCCACACGAGTAAATCCAAGAAGAACTTTTACTTCTCGAAGGCGGGTGATTCTGATAATACGACTAAAATACGGTTTCAGATATTCTGGCAGTGAATCTTCTTCTGCCTTGAAGTGTTTCTTGTTTGAAGCATACGCTGGATCGTTGTGATGGATGATAGCGTCATACTCCATTTGCTTGATCTCTTTGAACTCGGTAATATTACTTAATCTTCGAGTAAGGGCTTCATCAAATTCCTCACGAGAATATCTCTCTGCAAAGTATTTTTTATATGCAGCTGTGATGCCGTCATCTCCCATTACATCCTTCAGAAGTTCAATATCATGAAGATGTTCATCAATCAAATTATATAAAGGATTTACCCAAGGAGGAATAGAGATCGCACTTCTACTTACAGAGAAGTAGACATTGGATGCACCTCGCTGCGACGGAATGACTTTTTTGTCACACCTCTCATTCCTCGATCTCGGACGAAATGGGTGATGTCCCATACAATGTAAATCAGAGAAGTTATCTCCTTGAGTGGCTCCACTCATGCTACGCTTTGCCCCGCATAGCTTACACTCAACCCACATATCAGCAAGCGTAGAAGTGTTACCAGTAGAATACATTCTAAGCTGCCCTTTGCAGTTGGTCGCCCCCCGATGGACCCACCAACTCCAAGGGAAATCATCCATGTGCCCATTTTCGCAAATCGTGATAAATCGAGAAGGATAAGCAGGTTTGTGGCAATCCGGACAATTTACTCCAAATCTCAGATAACAATCCAAGTCAAAATTGTCTCTCATATCAAAAAGACGCCCGCACTTCAAGTTGGAACAAACATGAATATATGGGAAAGAAACAACCGGAACATCCCCAGAGTAAGAAGTCCGAGGCATATAGAAACAATCAACTCCAAGATACGAGGCCAGTCTACCGTCAATGATCTTCTTGCCTTTTTCTTTCCAATAGTTTATGTCTAGCACTGTTACAGAATCTTTGACCGCATCAACGATTGCTCCAGGGCCAAAGGTAGTGATAATCTGGTTTGGGCGTAATTCACCCAATTTGTTGTTATCATATCCAGCCATATTACTCCTCCGTGTAATAGAACATATTTGCGGCATTTTCCACTTCACGCATAGAGTTAAGCGTAGCCTTTTCGGTGTCTTTACAGGCCTGGCCGTAATAGTTCATGAGCCGATTGTATCTTTCTGTTCCATAGACGTAATACCGCAAAGGCTTGCCTTGGGCGGCTAAAAGTTTCCACCAATCGACAAATTGGTCAATCTCAGCCTCAGCGTCTTGTCGAACTTCCGGTTTAACTATATTCAGACGCTCCAGAATTAGAGACTTTACAGTGGTGCATTACCGCCATACCCATTGGTATCGGGTTAAGTATCGTGGTGGTTTGGGGACTGTGTGCAGTCATGCGGCAGCTCAGCACTGTATGGTTTGGTTATATGCCTATCTTTGGCATTAGCTGGCTAAGCATTGGTGTGAGCATTGTATTGGGACTTATTACCGTTCTATTGGCGGCTCGGGCCCCCGCAAAAATGGCAGCAAAGGTTTCCCCATTGGAGGCTGTCACAGGCAATACACAGCAGGAATCCTCGTTCCGCCATGCGGCAAACACTCGGCGGTGGCATGTAGAGGTAGCACTTGGTATCCATCATGCCAAGGCCAAACGGCGCAGCTATATTCTGATGACAGGTGCATTTGCAATCTGCATCACCTTGTTTTTAGGGTTCTGTACGCTGGTTCCCTTTATGGAAAACGCATTTATGCCGAAAGAATGGTCGCCCGAGCTTTCCATTGTCAGTGACACAAATACTTGTTCCATTCCGGCGGATCGAAGGGATGCCGTAGCGCAAAATTCCGCTGTTAGTCGAGTGTTTGGCAGAATGTTTGCTTATGATGTTCCTGCCCAAATTAGCGGCGCAATCCATAACAGCAATCTAATCTCCTATGAAGAAAATCAGTTCCGCTGGGCGCAAGATCAACTAATTGCAGGTTCCATAGATACTGTAACGAACACGCCGGGACAGGTCTTGTTTGTGGCAAACACAGGAACAGAAGTGCAGGTGGGAGATACCATTACACTGACAATAAACGGGAAGGATCAAACAGTTACGGTACTGCAAAAAATATCTGGATTATATCTATGTAAATGCAATGGGCGAACTTGTCAAACCAAACTTCATCACACAGCATTTCGAGATTGTATTGAAAAACCACGGATTGAAAAAAATCCGTTTCCACGATCTCCGCCATAGCTGTGCCAGCCTTCTTTACGCCAACGGTGTCAGTCTGAGGGACATCCAGGAGTGGCTGGGGCATAGCGACATCGGAACGACATCGAATATTTACACCCACCTTGATTATAGCAGCAAGGTTTCGTCGGCAAATGCGATTCTCGCATTTTACCCGCAAAACACCAGAGTACAGACTATCGGGCAATAAAAAAGCCCTGAACTCTGTAAGTTCAGGGCTGAAAATTCTGGTGCCGGTGGCCGGACTCGAACCGGCACGGATTGCTCCGCCGCATTTTGAGTGCGGTGCGTCTGCCAATTCCGCCACACCGGCATTTATATTTTAATTCCCTGTGTCCCGCATATCTCTGATTTTGGAGGGATATGCGGGAGGGATATTAAAACCAAATGCTGTTATTCAGTTGAAAATATGCTGTAACGCCAAGGGTTTTACAAAAACGCCTGTGGATGGACGAACAAGATTTTGAGTCCACTACGTCTACCAATTCCATCACACCGGCAAAGGCAACATGTATTATACACGAATTTACCCTGATTTGCAAGAGAAAAATAACCATAGGGATTGGAAGCTAAAAGTCAAGAGAAATTTGCATAAGTCAAGAAAAAACGGCAATCAGCACAAATAAAAAGCGCCCCTATTGGGCGATTTCACAACAAAACAACATGGCAAGCCAGCCGGATGGGGTCAAGCCCATTCGGCTGGCTTGCTTTATGCGCCGTCAAGCGGACAGGAGCTCTTTCTCAAAGAGCATGGCCGCCGATTTCCACCCCAGCAGCTTGCGGGGGTAGTTGTTCACCCACCTCTCTGCCGCCCTCACCTCCTCCGGCTTTACGGTGTCAAAGCTGGTGCCCTTGGGGAAAAACCGTCTAATCAGTCTGTTCATGTTCTCATTGGACCCCCGCTCAAAGGCGCTGTATGGGTGGCAGAAAAACACAATGGTCCGCTTGCCCTTGCGCCGGTGGGCGGCCTCGATGCCCTCGAAGTCTTGAAACTCACAGCCGTTGTCCACCGTGATGCTCTTGAACAGCTTATAGAACAGCTTGCCAAAACGGCGCTCCAGGCTGTTGATGGCCTTGACCACGCTGGCCGCCGTGTGGTCCTCCAGGAGCATCACAATGCCCATGCGGGTCCGGCGCTCGGTGAGGACCAGGAGGGCTTTTTTAGAGCCTTTGCACCCCATGATGCTGTCCATCTCCCAATGGCCAAAGCTGCCCCGTCCTTTGACCTCCTGGGGGCGGGTTTCAATGCTTTTTCCGTGGGAGCTCCTGGCGGCCTGCCGTTTGCTGTTTGCGGCATAATGACGGCGGCCTTTATTGTACAGGTGGTCCGGTGTGAGCTGGAGGAAAACATCTCCTCGGTAGATATAATTATAAAGCGTGTTTTCACATATCACGGTAGCTGTGTCCATAACGGTATTCAACTTTTCTTCTTTTGACAAGCGGCGCTGCTCCGCACCATAAAAATAACCACACCAAACGGTGTGGTTATTTTTACCCTAAGAACTGAAAATCTTCTGTGTTCAAATTTCCGTACACCAGATCTGCCACGGTAATGTGATCAAAATATCCGTTGACCAGATCATAAAACTTCTTCCACATGGCGATGGTCTTACAAGTATCCTGCCTGCTGCACGGCTCCGCGCCGCACTCCAGACAGGCCACCGGGGCAAGGCTTCCCTCCACCAGGCGCAGAATCTCTCCTGCCGTATAGTCCTCCGGCTTTCTGCTCAGGCGATATCCGCCGCCCTTTCCATGAACACCCTCTACCAGGTTGTTTTTTGACAGAGCAGGCATAATTCGCTCCAGATATTTTAACGAGATCCCCTGTCGCTGCGCAACCTCTTTCATGGGAATATAGCCGTCGTCGGCGTGTTCTGCAAGGTCAATCATGACGCGAAGGGCGTATCTGCCTCTTGTTGAAATCATTGCCGTAAAACACCTCGTTTTCTTGTTTCCCATTTTACTGCGGAAGGGGGTACAATGCAACTGCGTCCGGCATGGAAAAGCAGCCTGCAGAACGCTTACTTCTGCTCCTGGGCAGCCGCCGCTTCATCGGACATCCCGTTTCTTTCATAGTAGTCCTGCAGCGCCTTTTTGATCGCTTCCTCCGCCAACACCGAGCAGTGGAGCTTGTGGGCGGGCAGCCCATCCAGGGCCTCAGCCACAGCCCGGTTGGTCAGCGCCATGGCCTCGGCCACCGGCTTGCCTTTGATCATCTCCGTGGCCATGGAGCTGGATGCGATGGCGCTGCCGCAGCCGAAGGTCTCAAACTTCACGTCGGAGATGATCCCCTCATTGATCTTCAGATAGATCTTCATATCAAGATAAATCTGCATGGTGTTCTCCTTTGCGTCCTGAATAGACGCCACATCTCAGTTACTCTTGTCTTGGAAGTAAAACTCCGGCAGCCGCATCCCGCAGCTGCCGGAGTAGTTCTGTTACTCTGCAAACAGCGGGGTGGACAGATACCGGTCTCCGGTGTCCGGCAGCAGGACAACGATGGTTTTCCCTTCGTTTTCCTTCCGCTTTGCTACTTCTATGGCGGCCCAAACCGCAGCGCCGGAGGATATACCCACAAGGATCCCCTCCTGCTTGCCGATGAGATTTCCCGCGGCAAACGCATGTTCATTTTCCACGGGAATGATCTCGTCATAGATCTTGGTGTTGAGCACGTCGGGAACAAATCCCGCGCCGATACCCTGGATCTTATGGGCTCCCGCAGTACCCGTGGACAACACCGGGGAAGCGGCAGGCTCCACCGCAACGATTTGAACCTCCGGCTTCTGGGCCTTGAGGTATTCCCCCACGCCAGTAATGGTGCCGCCGGTTCCTACACCGGCAACAAAAATATCCACCTGTCCATCGGTATCTCTGAAAATCTCAGGTCCGGTACTCTCCCGGTGCGCCTGAGGGTTGGCTGGATTGACAAACTGCCCCGGAAGAAAGCTGTTGGGGATCTCCGCAGCCAGCTCCTCTGCCTTTGCAATGGCGCCTTTCATCCCTTTTGCCCCTTCTGTCAGCACCAGCTCGGCCCCGTAAGCTTTCATAAGCTGGCGGCGCTCCACAGACATGGTCTCCGGCATGACCAGGATGACCCGATAGCCTTTGGCCGCCGCCACAGAGGCAAGGCCAATACCTGTGTTTCCGGAGGTGGGCTCAATGATGACAGAGCCGGGCTTAAGCCGCCCTGAGCGCTCTGCATCGTCAATCATTGCCTTTGCAATGCGGTCCTTGACAGAACCGGCGGGATTCAAGTATTCCAGCTTTGCCAGAATACGGGCTTTCAGTCCAAACGCTTCTTCTATGTGTGTCAGCTCCAAAAGCGGAGTGTTTCCAATCAACTGGTCTGCGGATGTATAAATACGGCTCATGGGTCATTCCTCCTTAACGGCATCAAAGCCGCGCTGCAAATCTGCCAGAATGTCGTCGATATGCTCGGTGCCGATGGACAGCCGAATCGTATTGGGCTTGATCTTCTGATCGGCCAGCTCCTCCTGCGTCAGCTGGCTGTGGGTGGTGGTCGCCGGATGGATGACCAGACTCTTCACATCGGCAACGTTGGCAAGGAGAGAGAAAATCTGCAGGCTGTCAATAAACTGATGGGCCTGCTTCTCTCGGCCCCGGATGTCAAAGGTAAAGATGGAGGCACCGCCGTTGGGGAAGTACTGCTCATAGAGCTCATGGTCTGGGTGCTCCGGCAAAGAGGGGTGGCTGACCTGCTCTACCTGGGGATGGTTAGCCAAAAATTCCACCACCTTCTTGGTATTCTCTACATGGCGCTCTATGCGCAGAGAGAGGGTCTCCACGCCCTGCAGCAGCAGGAAGGCGGCAAAGGGAGAAATGCAGGCGCCGGTATCCCGCAGCAGAACCGCCCGGACATAGGTGACGAACGCCGCCTTTCCAGCCGCCTGGACAAAGGACACTCCGTGATAGCTGGGATTTGGTTCGGCAATGGCAGGATACTTGCCCGAGGCCGCCCAGTCGAAGGTCCCGGCATCTACGATGATGCCGCCCAGCGTGGTTCCGTGTCCGCCGAGGAACTTGGTTGCGGAGTGAACAACCAGATCCGCGCCGTGCTCAATGGGCCGGATCAGGTAAGGTGTACCAAAGGTATTATCCACCACCAGAGGCAGGCCGTGGCGGTGTGCCAATTCAGCCAGCGCATCGATGTCGGGAACATCGCTGTTGGGATTTCCCAGGGTTTCAATATAGATGGCCCGGGTGTTTGGCTCAATAGTGCGCTCCACCTCGTCCAGGTCGTGGATATCCACAAAGCTGGCGGTGATGCCGAAATTGGGCAGCGTATGAGCCAGCAGATTATAGCTGCCTCCGTAGATGGTCTTCTGCGCCACGATGTGCCCCCCATTCAATGCCAGGGCCTCAATCGTATAGGTAATAGCGGCTGCGCCGGAGGACAGCGCCAGGGCGGCTACACCGCCCTCCAAGGCCGCGATCCGCTTCTCCAACACATCTTGGGTGGAGTTTGTCAGTCGGCTATAGATGTTTCCGCCTTCCTCCAGGTTAAACCGGGCCGCGGCATGGGCGCAGTCCTGAAACACATACGACGCAGTGGCATAAATAGGGACCGCCCGGGCGTCCGTCGCAGGGTCGGGAGTCTCCTGTCCCACATGCAGCTGGAGCGTCTCAAATCTGTAATTGTTCATTGTCATCCATTCCTTTCGTTTTGTGTAGTCGGTGTTCACTTATTCATCAACACAGACACATTCGCCCAAAACGAAAGTTGGCTCTGACCAGCGTCTCAAAAAAATGCCCCATGGTGTTCCCTGCCTTCTCTTGTAGGCCAGAAGAGGCACCCTGTCATTGGGTCCCTTATTTGCCTACTATTTAGGTCGGTATAATCATATCCATATTTACCTACTATGTCAATAGGTAAAATAAATTTATTTCTCCTTAAGCTCTTGAACCTATTCCTAGCTTTACATCAGAAGTGCCGGACTACGATCTCCTCTTTTCTTTTTTCCAGAACGGAAAAAAGGAAGATGCGACTGCATCGCATCTTCCTTCTTCTCAAAAACAATGATTGGAGGAGGTCGCCCGCCGAACCGCCGCGATCCCGGCCTTCTGGCCGGCGGCGCAGATGCGCCGTACAAGCGTTTTGGCCTTTGTCCAAAACCTTGGCGCAGGCAGAATTCACTTCTGCCGAGCACTGTAATCGCCGGAGGGTGAAGGCGGCAAAGCCGCCGAAACCCAAAACAAAAAGCAGTTGCTTTCGCAACTGCTTTTTGTTTTGGTGGAGACAACACAACTAAAATCTGCGACCTGACCCGTTGGAGGCGGTCGCCCGCCGAACGGTCAAGAATAGCAAAAGAACCACACCTTTTGGTGTGGTTCTTCGCATGGTGGAGACAACAGAACTCGAATCTGTGACCTTCCGCGTGTGAGGCGGACGCTCTACCGGCTGAGCTATGCCTCCATATTGAACGGCTGAAAATTGGTGGTGACCCGGACGGGACTCGAACCCGTGTTGCCGCCGTGAAAGGGCGGAGTCTTAACCGCTTGACCACCGGGCCGTTGCTATATGGGAACGGACAATGTCCGAACTTTATGAATGGTAGCGGCACCTGGATTCGAACCGGGGACAACTCGGGTATGAACCGAGTGCTCTAGCCAACTGAGCTATGCCGCCGTGATTTGCTGTCCTCTCGAACAGGACAAGTGAGAGTATACCCGATTTCTCTCTGGTTGTCAACGGTTTTTTCAAAATTTCTTCAAAAAATTTTTCGCGTCAAAAACCGCCCCATCATGGCCGAAAAAACACCCGCACTCCCCTCTTTCCCAACCAGGAAAGAGGGGACTTGCGCGGCGAGAAATGAAACCTGAATCAGCCGGGCTGCTTGCTGAAATTCTTGCGGTGGTTGATCATGATTTCGGAAAACAGCTGTCCGGTGGTAGGCGGCGTATATGTAATCGCATTGGCTCCCGCCTGAATGGTACGCAGGATATCCTCCTCCTTGGGACCGCCGGTAGCAATAATAGGCACATCCGGGAATTCAGCCCGGATCTTGGCTACGATCTCCGGTGTCTTGGCCGCGCCGGATACGTTGAGGATATCCGCTCCTGCCGCCAAGCGGCCGGCAATATCCATATCGCCCGAGACAATGGTGGTGATGACCGGGATATCCACCACCTGCTTCATCTTTGCAATGGTCTCGTTTGTAATGGGCGCGTTGACTACCACGCCGGAAGCGCCCTGATGCTCAGAGTACTCCGCCAGACGCACCGAGCGGTCTCCGTTGGTCATACCGCCGCCCACTCCCACAAACACAGGCACCTCAGAGACACTGATGATGGCCTGGGTGATGGAGGGCTGGGGCGTAAAGGGATAAACCGCAATAATGGCATCCGCATTTACATTTTTGATAATGGCTACATCGGTAGAAAAAACCAGAGATTTAATCCGCCGCCCAAAAATACGGATCCCACTGCACTCGGAAATGCACTTGGGAACCGTAAGCAGATGGCTGCGGAGAGTACCACTATACTCCGGTATTGTTTTCATAGACATTCGCTCCTTCTCGTGACATGTTCGATAACCGTTTCTGTTTCTTTTCGCAAACCGCTTTGTGCATATTATACCACACCTTCTCGTCGTGTTGTAGAAGCATTTGTAAATTTTTTGTTAGCCATGCGGTTTCTTGATATAAAAAAGGCGCAGGCAAAGCCTGCGCCTTGAAGCAAGAGAATTATTTGAAATACTCCGCACCGGACTCGAAGAGAGGCTGGTGCTTCTCGCCGGGGATGTTCTTGCCCACCAGGGGACCGCGGCGCTCCAGATGGCCCATCTTACCAAAGACACGGCCGTCGGGAGAGAAGATGCCCTCAATGGCCTCCAGAGAGCCGTTGGGGTTGACGTCGATATCCATAGAGGGATTGCCCTCCAGATCCACGTACTGGGTGGCCACCTGGCCGCCCGCAATGAGCTGCTCCAGCACGCTCTGAGGCGCCACAAAGCGGCCCTCGCCGTGGGAGATGGGGATGGTGTGCAGGTCGCCCACGTTGGACTTGATCATCCAGGGAGAGTTGACGCTGGCCACGCGAGTGGTGACATAGCGGCTCTGGTGGCGGCCGATCAGGTTATAGGTCAGGGTGGGGCAGCTGTCATCCATCTCGCGGATCTCGCCGAAGGGCACCAGGCCCAGCTTCACCAGCGCCTGGAAGCCGTTGCAGATGCCCAGCATCAGGCCGTCCCGGTTCTTCAGCAGGTCGTGGATGGCGTCGGTGAGGGCGGGAGAGCGCAGGAAGGAGGCAATGAACTTGCCGGAGCCCTCGGGCTCGTCGCCGCCGGAGAAGCCGCCGGGCAGCACCACCATCTGGGCGGACCGGATGGCCTGCTCCAGGGCCTGAGCAGACTCAGACAGCAGGCTGGTGGACAGGTTGCGCACCACAACGATCTCCGGATCGATGCCCGCCCGCAGGCAGGCCTTAGCGGTATCGTACTCACAGTTGGTGCCGGGGAATACGGGGATGACCGCCTTGGGACGGGCCACCTTGTGTTTGCACACGGCGATGGACCGCTTGTCCCAGGAGATGGCCTTCACCTCTTCGGAGGAACCCGCCTTGGTGGGGTAGACGCTCTCCAGCACGCCGTCGTTGAGCTTGAGCAGCTCGTCAATGGACACGGCCTCGCCGGGCAGGGCCACGAAGGGAACCTCATTGGTCTCACCGATGCGGACGGCGCAGGGATCGTTAATGTCCTCAGACAGCTCAGCCACAATGGCGCCGGTCATGGGAACGTACCAATCCACGTTCTCCATACCCGCCTGGAAGCCGATCCGGTTGCCGAAGGACATCTTCATCACAGCTTCAGCCAGGCCGTTCTCCACCGCCCAGGCGGCCTTCACCTTGCCAGCCTCACACAGGGCGTGGAAGGCTTCCCAGGCGCTCTTGGTATCCTCGGAGCGGAACAGGTACACCGGGTGATCGGCGGCCTTGAACTCAGGAGAGAGAACCTGCTGACCCTGGATAGGAGCGATGGCAAAGGAGATGAGGGTGGGGGGCACATCCTTGTCCAGGAAGGAACCGGACATGGAGTCCTTACCGCCGATGGCGGCGGCACCCAGCTCCAGCTGGGCATCCAGAGCACCCAGCAGGGCGGAGAAGGGCTTGCCCCAGCGCTGAGGCTCGTTGCGCAGCTTCTCAAAGAACTCCTGGAGGGTGAGATAGGCCTTCTTGTAGTCAGCGCCGGCGGCCACGATTTTGGCCATGGAGGTATAGACTGCGCTGTGGGCGCCCGCATAGGGATCCACAGACAGCTGATCGGGATCACAGCCCCAGGCCATCACGCTGGCCTGGTCGGTCTCCTGATTGGGCTCCACAGGGAACAGGGCGGCCATGGCCTGAGCAGGGGTGCGCTGAGTCTTACCGCCGAAGGGCATCAGGACAGAGCCCGCGCCGATGGAACCGTCAAAGCGCTCGGTAAGACCGCGGCGGGAGGCACTCTTCAGGCTGGCAGCCAGTTCCTTCAGGGAGTGGACGGAGGACTGGGCCAGAGCGGTACGGTCCTTCTTCTCCACACAGAGGTTGGCGTGCTTGACCGCGCCGTTGGTGTTCAGGAACTCACGGGACAGATCGGCGATCTTCTGGCCCTTCCAGTGCATAACCATCCGGGGGCTCTCGGTGACCACGGCCACCTGATAGGCCTCCAGGTTCTCGCTCTGGGCGGCGGCGATGAACTTCTCCGCATCCTCAGGGGCGACAACCACCGCCATACGCTCCTGACTCTCAGAGATGGCCAGCTCGGTGCCGTCCAGGCCCTCATACTTCTTGCGCACGGCGTCCAGGTCGATCTCCAGGCCGTCGGCCAGCTCGCCGATGGCCACGGACACACCGCCCGCGCCAAAGTCGTTGCAGCGCTTGATGAGGCGGGTGACCTCGCCGTTGCGGAACAGGCGCTGGATCTTCCGCTCCTCGGGGGCATTGCCCTTCTGGACCTCGGAGGCCATGGTGGTCAGGGACTTCATGTTGTGGCTCTTGGAGGAGCCGGTGGCGCCGCCGATGCCGTCACGGCCGGTACGGCCGCCCAGCAGGATCACCACATCGCCAGGGGCAGGGACCTCACGGCGGACATGGTCGGCGGGAGCCGCACCCACTACCGCGCCGCACTCCAGGCGCTTGGCGATGTAGCCCTCGTGGTAGACCTCGGCCACATGGCCGGTGGCCAGGCCGATCTGGTTGCCGTAGGAGGAGTAGCCCGCCGCGGCAGTCTGGGCCAGCTTGCGCTGGGGCAGCTTGCCGGGAATGGTCTGGTCAAAGGGCACACGGGGATCGCCGCCGCCGGTGAAGCGCATGGCCTGGTGGACATAGACACGTCCGGACAGGGGATCGCGGATACAGCCGCCGATACAGGTGGCCGCGCCGCCGAAGGGCTCGATCTCAGTGGGGTGGTTGTGGGTCTCGTTTTTGAACATGAGCAGCCAGTCCTGCTCCTTGCCGTCCACCTTGGTGGGGACATGGATGGAGCAGGCGTTGATCTCCTCGCTCTCGTCCAGCTCGGGCAGCAGGCCGCGCTTTTTCAGGGTCTTGGTACCGATGGTAGCCACGTCCATCAGGGTGCGGGGACGCTTGGCAGCCTTCTCCTCCCCGTACACCTCCACCCGGGCGTCCAGATACCGCTGGTAAGCCGCGGCGATCTGGGGATCGTCAATGGTGATTTCGTCCAGATGGGTGGAGAAGGTGGTGTGGCGGCAGTGGTCGGACCAGTAGGTGTCCACCACGCGGATCTCGGTGATGGTGGGATCCCGCTTCTCCTGGTCCCGGAAGTAGGTCTGCAGGAACTTCAGGTCGTCCAGGTCCATGGCCAGACCCAGGCGGGACAGCAGGTCCTCCAGAGCCTTCTCGTCCATGGCGATAAAGCCCTCCACGGTGTCCACGTGGTCGGGAGCGGCGTGGGTGCGCTCCAGGGTCTCAGGCTTGTCCATGGAAGCCTCCCGGCTCTCCACGGGGTTAATGAGGTACTTGCGGATCTTCTCCAGATCCTCCTGGCTGATGGTGCCCATCAGCAGGTACACCTTGGCGGTGGCAATGATGGGGCGGTCCACACCGGACTGGAGCTGGATGCACTGCTCACAGGAGTCGGCCCGCTGGTCGTACTGGCCGGGCAGGGCCTCCACCGCCAGCACCTGATGCTCCCCCTGAGGGGCAGGGAACTGCTCGTCATAGATCACGTCCACCTGGGGCTCAGAGAACACCACGCTCTTGGCGGCCTCATAGACCTGGGGATCGATGCGGTCGGCATCGTAACGGTTCAGGATGCGAACCGACTCCAGCCCCTGCACACCCAGCTGCTCCCGCAGCTGGCGGCACAGGCCCTGGGCCTCTACATCAAAGCCCGGTCTCTTCTCGGAATAACAGCGGTAAACACTCATGTCCATTCCTCCACACGATATCCAAATTCTTTTTTATTTTACCGTCCACTGGGACAGATTGGAAAACACATTTCCCTGTACCGGGCTCAGATTCTCTACCCGGTCATACTGGGTCAGCACTGTTCCCTCCCGGAAACAGATGGGTGCGATGGGGGCGTTCTGATTTAAGTAGCGCAGCAGGGTAGCCATGGTGGTGACCCGCTGCTCTCCCTGTGCCTTGCGCACATTTTCCAGCAGGAGAGGCACTGCCGCGTCATTCCACCCACCGTAGTTCAGCTCGCCCTGAGGTGAAACCAAGGAGGTCAGATCAAAATCCGCGGTGAGATATACCTCCGCCAGATACAGATCAAACTGCCCGCTCTCCAGCGCCTTGACATAGTCCTCCCAGGCCAAGCGCTCCACGGTCACCCGCAGTCCAGCCGACTCCAGGTCTTCAGCAATACGGTTGGCGGCGGCACTCTTGGCCATATCCTCAATGTTAACAAGTAAAGTCAGGGATTTTCGGTTCAGCTCCAGGGCCTTAAGCGCAGACAGGTCATACTCCAATTCCTGAGCCAGCTCCGCGTCATACAATGCGCTGTCCGGGTGGACCGGCAGCGTAGACGCTGTGGCATGGCGGGCATAGACGCTGTCCGTCACATAGCTGCGGTCAATGGCTTTGGCAATGGCCTGGCGCACCTCCGGGTCCTGACACACACCATGAGCCGTCTGGAACCCAAGGTAAATGAGGCCCGTGGTATTGTATTCCCACACCTCGTAGCTGCCGGAATAACCCAGCTCATTGCTGCCGGTAATATCCGCATCGATGAGCGTCACCTCACCGGAGCTGAACGCGGTCGCCGCCTGCTCCTTCTGCGTCATCGTTGCCAGAGGGATCTGTTTTAAACTCAGGCTGTCCGCTCCCTGCCACCAGTCCGCCCGGGCATTGAGGTACAGCTTTCCCCCCTGCTCCGACAGAACATAGGGTCCTGTCCCCAGTGGGCGGTTGGAGCTGTCCAGGGCGATAGGAATATCCAGCAGCGTGGGCAGCGCCCCGTTGGGGGTCGTTAGAGTAATGGTTACCTGCTCTCCGGAGCCGGACACCCCGCTCACATTGGCCAGCCGTTTGGCGTAGCGAGAAGCGGGGTCCTTGGCGGTCTGAAGGGCCTGGGCCACGATCTCCCCGGTAAGGGGCGTGCCGTCGGAAAAGGTCACTCCGGCGCGCAGCTGGAAGGTCCAGGTCAATCCGTCCTCGCTGACGGTGTAGCTCTGGCACAGCTGAGGTGTGGCGGTAAAGGTGCTGTCCACCGTAAACAGGCTCTCGTACAGCAGCGGGGCCAGGGTCAAATTGGCCTGACTGGTGGACAGCGCCGGATGAAAGCTGTAGGCGGGATAGGCCGCCAGCGTAAAGGGTTGTGTATTCTTTTCCTGCTCCTCCTGAGAGGAAGAACTGCTGCTGGAGCTCTGGGAGCCGGAGGAGGAGCTGCTCACGTCCCCCGTGTTCCCGCATCCGGCCAGCAAAAGCGCCAGTGCCAGCAGCAGGATGCCAAATCGTCTCATGTACACCTCTCGGTCATCGGATCTTGATCACCGTGGCCAAACTGCCCCGGCGCACGCCCAGGCGGCGGTGAGACCAGAACAGATCCCCCCGGCAAGCGGTGCACACCTCGCACACGGCGATGTGACTGGGATCGACTCCCGCGTCCATCAGCCAGCGGCGGTTGGCCCCTTTCAGATCCACGTGGTATTTCTCGGGGTTTTCGGGAATGGGGTGGATAAATTCCTCCGCCCGCTCCCCCATCCCATTCCGCAGCCCATCGGGCACATCGGCATGGGTCTCAAAACAGCAGGTGGAGATTCCCGGTCCAATGGCCGCCAGGATATCCTCCCCCCGGCAGCCGTAGTCCTTCTTCATCCGCTCCACCCCCCGGGCGGCAATGCCCAGTGCGGTACCCCGCCATCCCGCATGGACGGCACAGGCCACCCGCTTTACCGGGTCGCACAGCAGCACCGGGATGCAGTCGGCGGTAAAAATACAAAGACTCAGTCCCTTTTCCCCTGTGATCAGACCGTCGGCCTCCATCTGGCCGCCCTCGCCCGGGAAAGAAACCTGATCGCCCCATCCCGCTTGACGCACAACGTCCGAGTGGATCTGATGGTTCTTCACCAGGGTATCCGGATCGGCCCCGATGGCATGGCAGAAGCGGCGGAAGTTCTCGCTTACCCGCTCAGGCTCGTCTCCCCGGCCAGCACCCAGGTTCAGGCTGTCCCAGGGAGCGGGAGACACACCTCCCACCCGGGTGGAAAAGCCGTGGGCAAAGCCCGCCTGCTCCATCTCATCACAGGAATAAAAAAGGACGCCATGGCGCTCCTTTTGAGTGACTTCCACAGCGTTCCCTCCTTACGGTCCATAGCGGCCAAAGCCGCGCTCCAATTCCAATAGAGTTTTATTGTATCCCAAAATATCCACGCTGACAACCCGTTGCAAGAGAGAAATGTACCTGTCTCCAGAAAGAAAATAGCCGCGGATATACCAAAGCGCCCTTCACAGCAGGATGATGGTCACCCCATTGTTGTGCCGCTCCAGATCCGGGTCCTTTCGCAGGGCACCGCAGCGCCGGAAGGCCGCCAGGGTGGCAGAGTTGAAAATAGAAAACTCCTCTCCCGGGATATAGTCCCGGATCTCCCCTGCACCCTTCATCCGCGCCAGGCGGCTGCGGGCTTGAACACGGATCTTGCCGCCCTTGCCCGAAGATCCGTAACCGTGGATGATCTTCAGGCCGGTACAGCCCATGGAGCGGGTGCGGCGCAGCTCCAGGGCAAGCTGGCTCAACGCCGTCTGGACCGTGGGCATACCGTGCTCCAGATTGACCTCCCGCAGCTCACTCATACCAGTCCCCGTCCGTCTGCCGGAAGGCCTTGGTGAGACGGTGGATGAGCACCAGGTCGCTCACGCCATCAAAGACCAGCGAGATCCCGATGGTCATCATCAGCACTCCGGAGGCGCCAAAGGGGTTGAGCAAAATCAAAATGCCAAGCACCAGCGTAAGGCCTGCCAGCAGCAGATCCATCCACCAGCGCTCCCAGCCCTGGCGCATGAGGCTCACCGCTCCCTGCAGGTCGATCACGCCATGGAAAATCAAAATGGCGGCAAAGATATACTGAATCAGCACAATCACCGAGGCAGGGTTGGTAAACAGCCACAGCCCCAACGCCGTCAGGATCACACCCGGCAGAAGAAACCAAACCGGGAAGTCGCTCTCCCGCCGCTTGGAAAGCCAGCCGAAGATGTAGATGACCCCCGTCAGCACCAGAGCACCTCCCAGCAGGGCACACAGAAGCTGAGCCGAACGGTTGGGAACAAAGATGAGCAGCACGCCCATCAAGATGGTCACCACAGCAGCCACCATACTGCTGCGCCGCTGCTGACGTAAAATATTTTTCATGTTTTTCCTCTCTTTCTCTAACACAGCCAGATCGTCCGGCCGTCCTTGATGGTCTCCAGCACCGGGATATCCCGCAGCGCCATGGGGTCAGCCGTCAGGGGATCCTGCCCCAGAATGACAAAATCCGCCGCCTTGCCCACAGCCAAGGAACCCTTCCGGTCCTCCTCAAAATACTGGTAGGCGGCATAGACCGTTACCGCCTTCAGCGCCTCCAGGGTGGAGATCCGCTCCTCCTCCCCCAGCAGGCGGCCCGTCTTGGTACGGCGGTTTACCGCACACCACACAGTCTCCATCATGTTGGGCTGGATCACCGGGGAGTCCTGGTGGAAGGTGAACGGAATCCCCAGGGCGCAGGCTGTACCGGCAGGGCTAATGTGCTCTGCCCGCTCCAGGCCAAAGTTCTTTACATGGACCTCTCCCCAGTGATACACATGGGCCACAAAGAAGGAGGGAATCATCCCCAGTGCTTTAAGCCGGGGGAGCTGGTCCCGTCCCACCAGCTGGGCATGGATCATCACCGGCCGGCGCAGCCGCCGTCCGGTCTCCCGCTCCAGGCGCTCCATGACGGACAGATACTGCTCCGCCGCCCGGTCGCCATTGCAATGGGCCAGGAGCTGCACATCCCGCTCCAAAGCGCTTTTCATCCGCTCATACACCTGCTCATCGGTGAGAGTGGGGTAGCCCCGGTAGTCGCTCTCCCCCGCATAGGGCTGGCGCATCCAGGCGGTGCGTCCCTGGGGAGAGCCGTCCAAAAAGATCTTGTCGCCGCCGATTTTCACATGATCCTTGTAGTGCCCCACCCGGTCGCCAAACTGCTCCATGATGTTTTTGCAGTCCCGGGGATCGGCATAGGCCACCACATCCAACTTCAGAAGCTTCTGCGCCAGCATAGCCTGGTAAAGGGGAAGCATGGTGTCCATGAACATGCCCTCCTGCACCGTGGCGATGCCGTAGGAGGCATACCGGTCCTGAGCCCGGACCAAGGCGTCCATCAAATCCTTCAAATCGGGCATGGGCACCTTTTGCAGCAGACTCAAAAAGGCGTTTTCCTCCATATAGCCGGTGAGCCGCCCCTGGTCGTCCTTCTCCATCACGCCGCCCTGAGGGCAAGGGGTATTTTCATCCACCCCCAGCAGTTCCATGGCTTGGGAGTTAAATACTCCTACATGACCTGAGGCGTGCTGAATGACCACCGGGTGGTCCGGACAGGCCCGGTCCAGCATCCAGCGGTCCGGCGGACATCCCTGAGCCAGATCATTCTGGTCATAGCCGGTGCCGCGCACCCACTCTCCAGGCTGGAGCTTCTCCCGCTGGACAAACTCGCCCAGCCGCCGGCAGAGCTCCTCCTGGTCGGCGCACTCTCCCAGCTGCACCTGGAGCAAGGAGTTGGCGCAGGCCATAAAGTGGCTGTGGGGGTCCAGAAACGCGGGCATCAGGCACCGTCCCTCCAGGTCCACCTTCCGGGCCTGAGGGCCTGCCAACTCCAGGGCATGCTCCAGCTGGCCCACATAGCGGATGACGCCGTCCTCTTCCACCAGGGCCTGGGCATACAGCGGCTCCTCCATGGTCAGGATGGGACCGCCGAAATAGATGCTTTGTGCCATATTCACACCTCGTTTTCTCCGTCTTTGGGGTGATTGTATCATCCTTTTCCGCCCCCTTCAAGGGCATAAATATGAACAGTGTGTTTGCGGTTAGTTTTCCCTTCTAAGCCTTCCCTATGCAAAAAGC
>OLRK01000745.1_pt1 | contig 33718 bp, 35 predicted proteins | sample 1672911 | NCBI WGS metagenome assembly OLRK01 (sample SAMEA3136736, study PRJEB25190) | human gut metagenome | biome: human gut; feature: human-associated habitat; material: faeces | place: Austria | collected 2013 | reverse complement strand
GCGCCCTGCTGGCGCCCGGCCTCCTTGCCGCGTATCCTTCTTATTTTGATGATGTCCAGCTCTGCCTCCTATTCGTACCGCAGGGCCTCGATGGGATCAGCCTTGGCCGCCTTGGAGGCGGGATACATTCCAAAGAAGATTCCCACCATGGCGGAAAAGGTGACCGCCATCACCACCACCGACGGTTTGACCACCACATCCAGTCCCAGAGCGGTGCCGCCCAGCATGACCACGCCGCCGCCGAGGAGAATGCCGATGGCACCGCCGCAGGCGGACAGAATGGCGGATTCCGTGAGGAACTGGATCAGCACGTCCCTTGTGGTAGCCCCCAGCGCCTTTCGGATACCGATTTCCCTGGTACGCTCCGTAACGGACACCAGCATGATGTTCATGATTCCAATGCCGCCTACCACCAGGGAAATGGCCGCGATGCCGCCCACCGCCATGGACAGGCCGCCCATAATGCTGTCCATCTGGTTCATCTCCTGAATGGCGGTATAGATGTAGAAATCCTCCGGCGACCTGCTTTTCATTTTCGCCACGTAGTATGCCAGATCGTCATAGAACCGGTCAAGCTCCGCCGTGGACATGGACTCGTCCGCAAACAGGTGGCACTGATAAAACCGGTCGTTGGGCCAGGTGAGAAGCGTCCACGGGATAAAGGCGGAACCGGTGTCGTCGCTGCCGCCCATCATCAGTTTCTGGAAGGCGTTCATCTCCACCTCGTAGACTCCCACCACCGTAAACTCCACCATAGTGCCGTACACATCGGAGCGGAACGTCCGCCCCACGGCGTTTTCCGTCCCAAAGAGCCGTTTGGCGCTGTCCACCTCCAGGACGGCATTTCCCCGCCGCCCCTTCACGTCCCCTTCATTCAGATAACGGCCGTACAGCACCTTTACCGGCTGGACGTCCGTATAGTTGTAATCCACACCGGTGAAATTAAATTTCATAGTCTTTTCACCCGCCCTGGCGTCGGCGGAGAGATAGGCGGAACTGTCTATGTAGGTGATCTTGTCGCCGAACACGTCCTTGATCCGCTCCAGCTCATCCATGGTGAAATAATCGCTCTCCCGCACATCGTCCACCCAATAGCCGATGCTCATATAGGTCTGGGTCAGGCCGATGTCCTGGTACAGGCTGGCAAACAGAGAGCGCATGGTGTCTCCGATGGAGACGATGGAAATCACGGAGCCGATGCCGATGATGATTCCCAGCATCGTGAGAAACGAGCGCAGCTTATTGGCCCGGATGGCGTGGAAGGCCATCTGCATATTTTCAATCAGCATAGGACGCCTCCTCTCCCGCCCGTCTGGGATGGGCATTGATCTCGTCGCTGATGATCTGCCCGTCCCGGAAACGGATGATCCGCCCGGTAAAGGCGGCAATGTCCTCCTCATGAGTAACCACCACCACTGTGGCCCCCTCGTCATGGAGCTTGGAAAACAGCTCCATAATCTCCACAGACGCCGCCGTATCCAGGTTTCCCGTAGGCTCGTCGGCTAAAATGAGAGGCGGCTCATTGGCCAGGGCTCTGGCGATGGCCACCCGCTGCCGCTGGCCTCCGGACAGCTCGTTTGGCATATGGTTATACCGCTCTCCCAGGCCCACCCGCGTCAAAAGCTCCATGGCCCGGTCCCGCCGTTCCTTTTTGGAACGCCTGGCGTAGGTCATGGGAAGCTCCACGTTTTTCAGGGCGGAGGTCCGGGAAATCAGATTGAAGGACTGGAACACAAAGCCGATTTTCCGGTTCCGGACCGCGGAAAGCTCTCCCGGCGTCATCTGCGCCGTGTCCGCCCCGTCCAGGTAATAGTGGCCCAGGGTCGGGCGGTCCAGACAGCCCAGGATATTCATAAGCGTGGACTTTCCGGAGCCGGACTGCCCCATGATCGCCACGAATTCGCCGCGCTTGATGGTCAGATTGATTTTCTTTAATCCCAGCACCTTTAAGGCGCCGGTATCGTAGATCTTTACAAGGTTCTCTAGGCGGATCAGGTCCTCCGTCCCTCTGCCTTCAGGAGGCGCCGGCCGCCGGAACAGATTTTTCAGGTTCTTCATGGCCTCACCTCTCACGCTCCGGGAAGAACGGCCACCGCCGTCCCGTCCGCAAGACTGGTATCCGGAGTGACAATGATCTGCATTCCTTCCTCCAGGGGAATGTCCCCGCGGGCCTTCACCTCCGTCTGGATGTCGCTCTCCACGCCCCGCTCCACCGGGATCCACTGGAGGACGCCGTCCTTTGCCGCCGCGATATAGGCCCCGTCCTCCCGGTCCGCCACGGCGGAGGCAGGCACCACCCACACATCGTGGGCCTCGTTCAGAGTCAGCTCTGCCTTGGCGGTGATGCCGGCGATGAGCCTGGTATTTTTTTCATTGATGCGGATGGTGGTGGGGATGACCCGCTCTGTGGAACCGCCGCCCTTTTCCTCACCGGTGGGAGAAATGGCCGTCACCTCTCCCTCCACGGTCTCCCCGTTTAAAATGTCGGCGCTGATCACCGCTTTCTGTCCCACGGCCACCTTGCCGATGGAATACTCGCTCACATCAATCTCCATCTCCAGGGTGTCCAGGTTTTCAATGACAAACAGCGGCTCCGCCGAATCTCCCGTCTCGTCGGCAAAACGGCCCACTTTTGTGTTTACCCGCACCACGGTGCCGGAGATGGGGCTGGTGATCCTGGTGTCCTCCAGGGCCTCCTGTTTCGTCTCCAGGGCGTACTGGGCGTCCTTGATCCTCAGCTCGTAGGACTGAGGCGGCACTGCCTGGCCGTTTACAACGCGATAGGAGGCCACTTCTCTGGCAGCGTCCTGCATTTCATTCTGAGCCGTCTGCAGCTCCACCTGGGAAATGTCCCCGGACTGGGCCAGCACGGCGCTGCGGTCGTAGTTGCCCTTGGCCGCAGCGTAGTCCTGGGAGGCCTTGGCGTAGCCGTTTACCGCCGCCGTGACCTGTTCCTCGTAGTCTGCCACCGCCATATCATAGGCGTTCTTCGCCACGTCCAGCTCTCTCTGGGCGTCGCTGGTGTCCAGCTCCGCCAGGAGATGGCCCTGCTCTACCTGGTCGCCCTCCTTCACGTAGAGGGACTGTACCTGGGAGTGGAGGTTGGAAAACACGTCCACGCTGTCCGTACCGGAAACCGGCCCGGTGAGAGACAGCTTTTCCGCCACGTCTCCTTTTGCCAGCGCTGTGGTCTGCACCGGAACCACTCCGTTTCCGCTGCTGCCGCAGGCGCGGAAAAGCCCAAACACCACTGCCGCCGCTACTGCCGCGGTGATGATCTTCCGTTTCCGGCTCCATTTTTTATGTACCCGTTTCTTTTTCTTTCCTCCCGGAGCGTCCGGTTTCATCAGCTCTGCCAGCTGCGCGTCAAATTCTTCCTCTTTCCGTTCCGTTTCTCCCATACTGCTTTGCCTCCAACTGCGTTTCTCATTTCCGGCTCGCCGGTTTTCCTGATACCGGACCGTTTCGCGCCGCGCGCGTTTGCGGCCCTTAAAAACATTCATATTCCTCCCGTTTTTCTTTCAAACGGTTTCTTCATTTGTGTTTTGACAGGGCAGAAGGTCAAAATTCTCCCGCAGGCAGGTCTGTGTTCGTTTTCCCGCCTTTTGCCCCTGGTATCTTACATAACGACCCAGGAAGGACACAGTCTTCAAAAAGTTTTATAATTTTTCCAGCCACTCTTTTTCCTTAAAGCCGGGAATCACGAATCCGTCGCCGATGAGCAGCGGGCGCTTTACCAGCATCCCGTCGGAGGCTAACAGATCGTACTGTTCCTCCTCGCTCATGGTGGGCAGGCGGTCCTTCAGGCCCAGCTCCTTATATTTCATCCCGCTGGTGTTGAAAAAGCGCTTTAAAGGCAGGCCGCTGGCAGCCACCCACTTCTTCAACTCCTCCTTCGTGGGCCGCTCCTCCACAATGTGGCGGTCCTGAAATTCTACCTTTCGCTCCTGGAGCCATTTCTTTGCCTTCTGGCAGGTGGAGCACTTTGGATATTCGATGAAAAGTATCATAATTTTTCACTGTCCTTTCTCATTTTGTCCGTCATTGGCGGACACTCTGACCCTCAAATCCCGTAAGATCCACAGGGGCCGTCACCTCCAGCTCCACGGTACACACCGTCCGCTCGCCGCCGTAATAGACGGGGATCTCATAGGTGCCCGGCACATCCAGGTCACAGCCTGCCAGATCGAAGGTGAATTTTCCGTAATCCAGATCCTCATATTCTTCTTCGTCCCGGGGGAAATACGTCTCCGGAGAAAGGTCCGGTTCCTTTCCCACCGGAGTGGCGGCGTAGAGGGTCACCGATGAATTCCGGTCAAACAAAGGATTTTTCTTTCCCCCTCCCAGGCCAATGGCCGCCAAAATGACGGCCAAAAGCACCAGTCCCCCCAACAGGGTCTGAGGGAAAAAACGTCTCTTTTTCATACTCAAAGCCCCCTACTCGCACACCACGGCCGTGCCGCTGACGGATACCATAAGCATACCGTTATCCGCCCCCAGCACCTCGTAGTCCACGTCCACGCCCACGACGGCGTTGGCTCCCAGGGCCTTGGCACGCTGTTTCATCTCCTCCAGGGCCTCCGTCCTGGCCTGCATCAGCTCCTCCTCATAGGAGCCGGAGCGGCCGCCGAAAAAGTTGCTCAGGCCGGCGGCGAAATCCTTTATAAAGTTTACGCCGGAAACGACCTCTCCAAATACGATTCCCTTGTATTCCACGATTTTTCTGCCCTCTACGGACGGTGTTGTTGTGATAATCATGCCGTTCCTCCTTCATATTTGTGGTGTGGCAGCCCGGATTTCGAATGCCGTAGGCGTGGAGCCATCTGGCTTTCATGATTTGTGAGGACTGCGTTAGCGGTCATGTCCGTTTGCTGCCAAAATAATAGTAACCTAGTAAAAAGGGTGCTCTGCTGCGCACACTTGCGCCGGGGCGCGGCTGCGCCAGCAGCCATCTTCCTTTGCGCGAAACGCGCCTCCCGCCGGGGGAGCGGTTTTGCCACAGGAAATGTTGGTTTCTATGTCACAACATTATAACACGCGACACCGCCGCTGCAATTCTTTTCTGAATTCTTATGGAAATTGTAAGATATTTTACAGAATGTACGGACCAGAGAGATGGCGGCCGGAGGAAGGCCCCGCGCCTTCACTCCACCGGGCATTCCAGCACGAAATCGTCCATGACGAAACCGCCGCCGATGTCATTTTTTTCCTCCCTCACCTTCCGGAATCCCAGATGCTCATAGATGCGGATGACCGTTTCGTTGTCCCGGTTTACGTTCAGGAAAATGGACGGGAGCCCCTCTTTTTTCGTCTCCTCCAGGAGAAAACGAAACATTTCCCTGGCGATGCCCCGTCCCCTGGCGCAGCTGTCCACGTAGAATTTGCTGAGATACATTTTCCCGTCCCTGGGGTAAAAGGCCAGAAAGCCTTCCATTGTCCCATCTCCGTCCTCCGCCAGGTAATAGCGGTAGCCGGAGTCGATCTGTCCCTGGATGGCGGAAACGGTCTGGAACCGGGCAATCATGTAATCGTTCTGGGCTGCCCCGATGATGGGGTCGAAATGTTCTTTTACGATGTGAGACGCGAAAGCGGAGAGCGCCTCAATGGTGGGGCGGTCCTCCGCTTTTACTGGAATCAGTCTGATTGATTGTCTACTCATATGGTCTGCCTCCTTATGGGTTCATGGTTTTCCTCATTTTACCATGATTTGGGAGGAAGATACAGACAAAATACAGAAAATGTATGGACGGTATACGGGATGCTCCGGCGGAGCGGAACGTCTACACCCGCACCTCCGGCTCCCGCCGCCGGCACACCAGTTTCTCCACAAACTCGGTAGCCGGGGCGGACAGGACGCGGCTGGGGGCGTCGCACTGCTGCACCACGCCCTCCTCCATCACCAGCGTCCTGGTGCCCAGTTTCATAGCCTCCTCGATGTCGTGGGTGACAAAGAGTACGGTCAGGCCCCGCTCCCGGTGAATCCGCAGGATCTCGTCCTGGAGCTGTTCCCTGGTGATGGCGTCCACAGCGCCGAAGGGCTCGTCCATAAGCAGGATGTCCGGGTCAGCGGCCAGAGCCCTGGCAATGCCCACCCGCTGCCTCTGGCCGCCGGAAAGCTCCCTGGGAAACCGCCTGCCAAGATCTGCCGGCAGGCCCACCAGGGTCAAAAGCTCCTCCGCCCGTTTCCTCCGCTCCGCCTTCCCCCACCCGGCGGCGCCGGAAATGGTGGGAACGTAGGCGATATTTTTCTCTACGGTCATATGGGGAAAGAGGCCCACATTCTGGATGGCGTAGCCGATCTGACGGCGCAGCCGCACCGGATCCGCCTGGGCCACGTCCTCCCCCTTTACCAGCACCCGGCCGGAATCCGGGCTTATGAGGCCGTTTACCAGTTTCAGCGCCGTGGTCTTTCCGCAGCCGGACCGGCCGATGATGGTGAGGAATTCTCCCTGGCTGATGTCCAGGGAAAATTCCTTCAAAACCGGCTGGCTGCCGTAGGCTTTCGATACCTTTTCAAACCGAATCACCGGCTCTCCCATGAATTATTCCTCCAAAAGTCCCTTCTGTACCAGGAACTCCCTGGCCACATCCTTCTCGTCCTTTCCTTCCACCTCAACCTGGTAGTTGAGTTTGGCCATCTCGCCGTCGCTTAAGATGCCGTCCATCTCCATGAGCACGTCCTCCAGTCCCGGAAACTTCTCCAGGGCGTCCTGGCGCACCACGGTGGAGCAGAAATAGTTCACCTGCAGATGCTTGTCATCCTCCAGAGCTTTTACGTTCATGGCCTCATTTCCCAGCTGGGCGTCGGTGGTGTAGGCGTTGGTCACGTCGATGTCCCCGGAGGCCAGAGCCTGGTACTTTAAGCCGATGTCAATGTCCGCCACCTTGCCAAACTCTAGGCCGTAGGTGTCGCACAGAGCTGGGAAACCGTCTTCCCGCTCCAGATAATCCGGGTTGCCGCCAAAGGTCAGATCTCCGGCCACAGCCGCCAGATCGCTGGTCTTTTCCAGGCCGTACTCCTCCGCCACTTCCCCGCGGACCACCACCGTATAGGTGTTGTTAAACCCGTAAAGACCCAGCCAGGTCATGCCGAATTTATCCTCGTACTGCGCCTTCAGGGCCTCGAACATCTCCTCGTCGCTCATACCTTCCGCGGAGTTTCCCAGCACCAGCACCCAGCCGCTGGAGGTGTACTCCGGATACAGGTCAAACTCCCCCTTTTCCATGGCGGGCTGAATATTGCTGGTGCCGCCGCCGATGCCCTTGGTGATCTCCACGGAATAGCCCGTCCCATCCTCGATGAGCAGGCCCAGCATTTCTCCCAGGATGTACTGCTCCGTCATGGGCTTGGTGGCGATGCGCACCGGGCCGGCATTTTCCCCGGCGGAAGACTCCGCCTCTGTTTCCTGCGCGGACTCCGCCGCCGCGGCAGTCTCCTCCGATGCCGCAGAAGTCCCCTCTCCAGCTCCTTTTCCGCCGCAGCCCGCCGCGGAAACCATTACAGCCGCAGCCAGAGCCGCGGCAAACCACATTTTTCTGTTTCTCATTGTCAGCTACCTCGTTTCTTAAAATATTTTTCCAGTTTTCCCAAAATCAGATCGAAGACCAGGGCCAGCAGGGCGATCAGGATGCTGCCGGCCGCCGTCATGGCCGGGTTGTAGATCGTGATGCCCCGGTAAATGGCCACTCCCAGGCCGCCGGCTCCCACAAAGGAGGCGATTCCCGCCACGGAAATGGTCATCACCACCATGTTCCTCACCCCCGCCAGAATCACTCCGGCAGCCATGGGCAGCTTGACCCGCAGAAGGGTCTGGAGCCTGGTGCTCCCCATGCCTCTGGCGGCCTCCAGAATGTCTCCGTCCAGGGTGGTCAGCCCCACGTAGGTGTTTCGCACCATGGGCATAATGCCGTAAATGGTCAGGGCGATCACCGCCGTTTCATTTCCGATGCCGCTAAAGGGGATCAGGATTCCCAGAAGGGAGATGGCGGGGATGGTGTAGAGCACGTTGCAAACTCCCATCACCGCCGGAGCGATCCGTGGATGCTCTGAGATCCAGATCCCCAGCAAAAGGCCAATGGTAAGGGACATGGCAATGGCGCAGAGCGCCAGGGTGACGTGGTCGGCTAGAAGCCCGGCAAACCAGTCCGCCCGTTCCTCATACAGCCCCAGGATCGACGAAAGCAGTTCCATCATCTCTCATTCCTCCGTCACAGCACCTTGCTCAAAAAGCTTTTCAGCCTGTCATTTTTCGGGTTTCCGAAGAACTCCTCCGGCGGCGCCTCCTCCACGAAGTTTCCTCCGTCCATAAACATCACCCTGGTGGCAATCTCCCTGGCAAAGCCCATCTCGTGGGTCACCACCACCATGGTCATCTTATCCCGGGCCAGATCTCTCATCACGTTTAACACCTCGCCCACCATTTCCGGATCCAGGGCGGAGGTGGGCTCGTCAAAGAGCATGACGTCCGGTTTCATGCACAGGGCTCTCACAATGGCGATCCTCTGTTTCTGCCCGCCGGAGAGCTGGCTGGGATAGGCCTCCGCCCGGTCAGCCAGGCCCACCCGGGCCAGCAGCTCCATGGCAGCCCCCTCCGCCTCCTCCCGGCTCTTTTTCTGCAGCTTCATAGGAGCAATGGTGAGATTTTTCAAAATGGTCATATGGGGAAACAGGTTGAAGGACTGGAACACCATGCCCATTTTCTGGCGGTGCCGATCGATGTCCGTCCCCTTGTCCAGAATGTCCACGCCCTCAAAGTAAATATTCCCCTCCGTAGGCTCCTCCAGACGGTTCAGACAGCGCAGGAACGTACTTTTTCCGGAGCCGGACGGCCCCACCACAAACACCACGTCCCCCTTGTGAATGTCCACGCTGATGTCCTTTAACACCTGGGTTTTGCCAAACGCCTTTCCCAGGCCCCTTACCTGGATCAACGGCTTTCCTTCCTCAATGCTCACTCTGTCTTAACCTCCTCTCAAGTAGTTTCACGCCCTGGGTCAGCACAATGACGCAGACCAGGTAAATCGCCGCCACCGTCAGCAGCGGGAAAAACGGGTTAAAGGTCCGGCTTCTCACAATGTCTCCCGCCTTCGTCAAATCCTGAAGGGCAATATAGCCGGATACGGACGTCTCCTTCAGCAGGGCGATAAACTCGTTGCACAGGGCGGGAAGCACGTTTTTAAAGGCCTGGGGCATGATCACGTACCACATGGTCTGAATGTAGTTAAAGCCCAGGCTGCGGCCGGCCTCCATCTGCCCGTTGTCGATGGACATGATGCCGCTGCGGAAGATCTCTGCCACGTAAGCCCCGGAATTGATGCCGAAGGCCAGCACGGCCACGGGAATCTTATTTCTGGCGCTGGCCAGGATGATGTAGAAAATGATCATCAGCTGCACCACCACCGGCGTACCGCGGATAACGGTGAGATAGATGCCGCAGAGGAAATTGCAGAATTTCAGCTTGTGCGTCCGCTCGTGGGTGGCGCGGATGGTTCCCACCACCAGACCGATGAATACGCCCAGCAGCACGGCAAACAGGGTGATGATCAGCGTCACCTCCAGGCCGTCCGTATAGTATTTCCAACGGTCATCCTTGATAAAATTCAGATAGATGGCTTCTGAAAAATTTTCCCACATGATGCTCTTTGTCTCTCCTCTCTCCGGCTGTAAAAGTCCCTTAACGCAGAAAGAATTGCGTCCCTTCCGAAACGCAATTCTCATCAGCTCTCTTTGCTTTACTCTGCCGGAATGTACTTATTCATGATTGTATCAATTTCTCCGGATTCCTGCAACTCTGTAATCGCCGCATTTACTTTTTCCAGCAGCTCCGTGTCCTCTTTTGCCAGCACAGCCGCGTAGGACTCAGTGCTCAGGGCATCGCCCACCTGCTTGATCTGACCCTCGTTCTCCGTTAAGAACACCTTCGCCGGCGCTCCGTCGATGATCACGGCGTCGATCTTGCCCGTAAGCAGGGACTGAACTGCCTCAAAGTAGGAATTGTAGCGCTCCACATTCTCGTCTCCCACCATGTCCGTAGCGGTCATCTCGCCGGTGGTTCCCGTCTGAGCGCCGATCAGCTTGCCCTCTAAATCGTCAGCGGACGCGATCTCGCTGCCTTCCGCCACCAGGATCACCAGAGAAGATGTGGCGTAGTTCTCAGAGAAATTGACGGAGGCCGCGCGGTCCTCGTCATAGCTGATGGCCGCCAGGCCAATGTCTGCCTTGCCGCTTACAACGGAAGGGATGATGGCGTCGAAGGCCATATCCTCGATATGCAGCTCCATGCCCAGTTTCTCAGCGATCGCCTGAGCGATCTCCACGTCAATGCCGATGATGGCGTCTCCCTCGTGGTACTCCCAGGGAGAAAACTCCGCGTTGGTGGCCATTACCAGCACGCCGCCCTCTGCGCTCTCCTCCTCAGACGCTGCCTCGGTCTCCTCTGCGTCAGACTCCTCCGCAGCTGCCGCCGTGGTGGTCTCCTCCGCAGCCGCCGTAGTCTCCGCCGCGTTTGAGCCGCAGCCTGCCATAGACGCGGCAGCCATCACTGCCGCCATTGTCAGTGCAAATACTTTCTTTTTCATAATGTTTCTCCTCCGCTTTAAATATCTATGCACATTTTTGCATATTTATTAATTTGTGTCTTTTCTTATTATAACCTTAGTTTCAAAAAAATCAAGTCCTTTTTCCGAAATTTCTTGCGCCGTCCCATCCTGCATATTATAATAACACCCAGATTCCACAGACAAGGAGCGGCAAAAACTATGAAAATCATCGTAATCGACGGACAGGGCGGAAAAATGGGGAAATGCGTGGTAGAGCAGCTGAAACGGGCGAGGCCGGAGCTGGAGCTCATCGCCCTGGGCACCAACAGCATCGCCACCTCGGCCATGCTGAAGGCGGGGGCCTCCGCCGGAGCCACCGGGGAAAATCCGGTGATTGTCAACAGCCGGGACGCGGACATCATCATCGGCCCCATCGGCATCGTGATCGCCGATGCCCTCCTGGGGGAGATCACCCCCGCCATGGCCGTAGCCGTAGGCAGCAGCCCTGCCCAGAAAATCCTTATTCCCTCCAGCCGCTGCCACCAGTTCGTGGCCGGCTGCCGGGAGCTGCCCCTGGGGGACTACATAAAGGATGTGGTGGCGCGGGTGGAAATGCTTTTGGACGGCAAAGGCTGACGGGCTGACGGTGCCGTTTTCGCCTGAAGAAAAGCTGCTGTTTTCCACAGGCGGAACGGGACGCGGGACCGTTTTCCACAACACTGCGCAAAATCCGTAGAAAAACCGGGAACCATTCCCTGGCACGCCAGGACGAATGGATTCCCGGTCTTTTTTTGTGTCTCTGTCCCGTTTTCTGGTATCCGGCTCCTACAGTCCGGCGCCTGGACCAGCGGGAGATTCCCCGCCGGAACCCTGGGCAGACTCTCCCGGGCCGGCCGGCCCGGAAGGCTCCGGGGCCGGGGCGGTGGGCGCCGTTTCCGCGGGCTGGGTGGGCCGGGTCTCCGCAGGCTGAGTGGGCTGGGGAGCGGTGGGCTGAGTCTCAGCGGGCTGGGACGGCTGGCTCTCTGCCGGTTTCGTTTCTGCCGGCTGCGTCTCCGTGGGCTGGGTTTCCGCGGGCTGAGTCTCCGCCGGCTGGGTCTCCGCAGGTTTCGTGCTTACCGGAGTGCCGTCCGCCCTTGTGGTGACGGTCTGCTCCGTCCCCGCCAGCTCATAGCAGAGCACCGGATCCCCTTGGGAGATGTTCTCGTAAATCACCTTCGCCACAGACGGCGGCAGGTTCACACAGCCGTGGGAGCCGCCGGTCTTATAGAGGGTGCCGCCGAAGGCATCTCTCCAGCTGGCGTCATGCAGGCCGATTCCGCCGTTAAAGGGCATCCAGTAGGAAACGGGCGTGCGGTAGCCCTCGCCCTTCAAGGTAGCATTTCTCTCCTTATAAGTCAGGGGATAGGCCCCCGGCGGCGTGGTCCAGCCTCTGGAAGTGTTTCCGGACACGAAGTCCGACTCCACTAAAAGCTTTCCGTCCTTATAAAAGAACAGATGCTGGGCGGTTAAGTTGATTTCCACATAGGTGCCGCCGTAGTCGTTTTCCCCGTGGCTAGCCCCCTTCTGGGAGTATACCGGCTCTCTGGAAACGCTCTCTCCCGCCCGGATCACGTTTAACAGCTCCGTCTTTTCCTGGGCCTGGTTGATTCTCCAGCCGTAGTTTCCCTTGGAAATGGTCACTGTAGGGCCGTAGGAGGTCTTCAGACTCTTTGCCCGGTAAGCCGTATTGTATTTCGTGGCCAGGGTCTGGACGTACTCCGCGGCCGCCTCGTCGGAGATAATCACCTGGCTGCCGTCGTCGTAGAGCCACTGGCTGATGGTCTCACCGTTTAACACCTCCGTCTTGTCCCCGAAGGTGTAGGTCACCGTCACCCCGGCATAGCGCCTGTACTCCTCCAAAAGGGCAGCCAGGCTCTCGTCCTCTGCCGTCACCGACGGGGCGGTGTATACCCCCGCCTCGTCCAGGGAGAGGCTGGTCTGCAGGCTGGTGACCGCCGCGGCCACCGCCGTTTTCAGCAGCTCCTCATCCGCCTCATTTCCCTCCGTTTCCGGCACAATGGTATAGCCCGTTCCCGGCTCATACTGAGAAATTCTGGCGTTCTGCGGTTTTTCCGTTTTCGTCTCATCCAGGCAGTCCAATGCCTCGATGGCGGCGTCAAGGGCGCCCTCGTCGTAGGAGACGAGAGCCTTGATCTCCCGCTCCGTGCCGCCGATCCAGGCAGGCAGCCAGGCATAAGGGTTCTGGGCCTCCAAAAGGGCCTCCAGGCTGCCGTCAAAGCCGGCCTCCAGGCCGATGGACGCTCCCGTAATGCTCTCCGTCCTTCCGCCCCGCTCCTCCAGCACCAGCACGTAGCCTTCCACGCCCTCGGCGATCATGGATTTTACTTCGTCCACCGTCTTTCCCGACACGTTCATGCCGTTGATGACAGTGCCGTTGAAAAAGGTGCTGCGGTATGTGGTTCCAATATATATGTACGCGCCCGCGGCCACCGCCAGCACCGCGGCCGCGGCAATGGCCGCTTTGCGTCCCATCCCGCGGGAGGGCCCGGAAGAAGGCTGCTGGGACGGCGCAGGAGATGAAGGCTCGGCCTTTGCACTGACGCCGGCAGCCGTAGCCTCCGTCTTCCTCTCGGGGTTTCCGGCAGCGGCCGGGGTTCCAGCGGTCTCTTTTTCCGGTCTGGCTCCGGCGGTTTCCTTTCCGGCCGGTTCGTTCCCGCGGGGCTTTTCCCCGTCTGCCTCCCTCTGCTGTTCCGCCCGCAGCGTCTCTCCGCCCGTCCCCGGCTTTCTCCGGCTCCGTCCTCTGACTCTTTCTGTCTCCGCCGCCTGGGGCGTTTCTGTCTTTTTAAACAATGAATCCATCCTCTCTCTTTTCTTTTATCCCTCCATCAGATGAAGGTTGCGCAGCGCCCCGTCCCGGATGCGCTCCGTCACTGACAGGGCGTGGGGCTCCAGGTATTCCCAGTCTCCCGACGTCAGGCCCTGCCGTCTGAGCTCTTTCGCCACAGCACCGCAGATTTCTTCAATCAGCGGCCCGCCGTCTCCTCCCTCCGTCAAAAGCCGCTCCATGGACGGACGCAGCCAGCCAAGGACCGGCAGCTCCCCCATGGCCCGGAGCATCCACTTGTAATAAGGAGTATAACGGTTATTTAACAAAAATACCATGGAAATTCCTGCCTTTACAAATTCTGCCGCGGCCAGGGCGGCCGCTCCCGCCTCCCCGCGTTTCCGGCAGCGGCCATAATTGTACTGGCCGGACTGGGCCATGAGGGCGGCTCTGGCGGCAATTTTTTTCAGCCGCACATCCTCCGGATACCCTTTTTGCAGAATGTTCCGGATCCTGGAAAATTCTCCCAGATCGTCCCGGAACACCTCCCCGTTCACCGCCTGTGCCAGGGCATACTCGGGAATGGCAAGCCACTGCTCCGCCTCCTCCGGCACGCCGGGACAGCCGATCATGTTCCCGTAAAATTCTGAAATTTCCATAACGCCCTTCCGGCGGCCGCCGAACAGGCTGGTTTTCTCCTTTTTCACGCCCTGAAACTCCTCCGGCAGCTTTCCGTAAGCCCGGAACAGACGAAAGCCTATGGCCTCCCCGTCCTCCGGCGTAAGCCACAGGCAAAATCCCGCCTCAAAGTCGTGGTCCCTGGACAGCTCGTCGTCAAATCCAAAGCACTCGGAGCCTTCCCCCGCCAGTCCCACGGCGATCCGCCCCGCGTACTCCGCGAATTCCTTCTCAATCATGGGTTTCCCGTAGGCCTCATAGTAGGCTCTGGCCAGCTCAAGCCCCTTCATGCTGTTCATGGCATATTCCTCCGTAAATGGCCTCCGCTCGCCTTTTCAGCTCCCGTTCCGCCAGAAAATATCCAAAATGCCCGAAGGTGGGGGCGCATTTTGTGCAGGTGAAGGCGTAGTAGCCGTCCCGTTTGCAGTCCGGACCGTCAAGACAGGCTAACGCCCGGTTCAGACAGTCCCCGGTCCGCTCCTCCCGCCTGAAAAGATCCGTCTCCTTTTTTTCATACAGGCAGGCCAGGTTTACCCAGGTCACCGCCAGCTCCATCTCACTTCCCGGCAGCTCCTTTAAAACCGCCATCGCCCGCCGGTAATAGCTCTCCGCCTTCTCGTACTGTCCCATATCCGTCCAGGCCAGGGCCAGATTATTGTAAAGCCCGGCAAACCGGTAGTCTCCCGGCTCCAGAAGGCGGTTAAAAATCCGCTCTGCCTCCCCGTAGTAAGGAAGGGCCTTCTCCGTAACCCCAAAGGCCTTCATGGTGGTGGCCGCGTTTAAAAAGGTAGTTCCTCCCGTCACCGTCCGCTCCATCCCGTGGTCCCGCACCAGGCGGATCCCCTCCGCGGAGGCCGAAAGCCCTTTCTCCTTTTTGCCGCTGCTCCTGTGAAATCCCATAAGCTCGTTTAAAATGGTGAGCCTGGCCCGCCAGTCCCCCATTTCCGCCGCCCGCTCCAGCCAGGCCTCCAGATGGGCCTCCGCCTCGTCTGCTCTGTTTTGCTCCAACAGCCGGTCCAGCTGCCGGATCACGTCCTGAACGGGGATCTGGCCTTCCTGGTGGCTTTCGTGGCGCGTTCCCCCGGTCACGGCTGTTTCACCGCCCAGGAGAGCACCGCCGCCCACACCGTCTCATTCTGGGGCCACACCCGGCTCCATTCGCTCACCGGCATGGGACAGGAAACGGAGCCGACCTCCACCGTAACGCTGGGGATGGGCCCTTCCTTGATCTGCACCCAGTCCTTGTAGCCACCGCCGCCGCTGGAGTCTATCAGCCGGTAGCCGGTGATTCCCGCCACCAGATCCGCCAGCTCCTTTGACTGGGGCTGCACTTTATTTCCCTCGTAATCCCAGTAAATCACCTCTCCCATGGAGTGGTAGTTTAAAATCAGGGACCATTGATGCTTATTCGCCAGGTTTACTAAAGCCATGGACTCCGGTTCGGAGCAGGCCCCCGTCCCCCGGTAGCCCGCGTAAGACGGGTGGCCCAGATCGTTTAAATTCTCCCATCCGGCATCAAAATTGCTGTTTAAGTCCACGCCCCGGCCGTTGGCTTTCCAGTAGGTCAGGTAGCGGTCAATGCTCATGGCCGTCCTTCCCTCCGCCAGATCTTTGTCGTAAGCCTCCTGGATGGTCTGCCGCAGCTGGGGAGAATTGATCCCCTGCAGTCCAAACTGGCTGATGGAAACGCCGTCCGGATTCACCATGGGCAGAAAATGAACCGCCGCCTGGCTGAAAAGCTGGGAATAGGAAACTCCGTCCCAATTCCCCGTATAATACTGGGCCAACGCCGTTTCCAGCTGTTTCATCACCAGCAGGGGGGTCATGTACTCCCTTCCGTGGATGGCCCCCTGAATCATCACGTGTTTCCCGGCGCTCTGATTGCCCACCACGATCTCGTAGAGGTTGCGCCCATCGCAGGAGGTGCCGATCACGTTCACCGTCATCAGGTTGCCGTACTGTCTCTGCAGCTCCCAGATGTCCTGTTCCATGTCGGAGTAGGAATATTTTTCCGCCGCCCGCACAATGCCCCAGTCCGCCGTCATTTCACTGGGGGTAGCCGTTCCCGCCGGCCGGGTCTGCCCCGTTTCCAGCGTAATCAGCCCGTCTCCGGGGCCCGCCAGAGCGGAAACCGGTGTACACAGGGCCATAGCCACTGCCAGAGCCGCCGCTTTTATCTGTAATTCGCCAAATATCTTCATTTCTCTGCCGCCTTCCGTAAATGTAAAATCGTTAGTTTTTAGAATACCACATTTTTCCGCAAAAAACTCTTACACTTCTCTTAATAAATCGCGGGCATCTAACTTTTCGGGGAAACGAAAGGACAGAGGCTGTCCCCGGAGTCTCCGGTTTTTGCCTCTGTCTTATATGGCTGATATTCCCTTTACTTTTCGCTCTTGGGAGCTAAGTCAGCGGGACGCATACTTAAGTTTACTCTGCCCATCTTGTCGATCTCGATCACCTTTACGGTCACCTCGTCGCCGATGTTCACCACATCCTCCACTTTGCCCACTCTCTTATCGGACAGCTTGGAAATGTGCACCATTCCGTCCTTTCCGGGAGCCAGCTCCACGAAGGCGCCGAAGTTCATGATGCGCACCACTTTGCCGTTCATCACCATGCCCGGCTCCAGCTCGGTCACGATGTTGCGGATAATGGAAATGGCCTTGTCGATCATCTCCTTGTCGGTGCCGCACACATTTACAGCTCCGTCGTCGGTGATGTCGATCTTCACGCCGGTCTCCTCGATGATCTTGTTGATCACCTTGCCCTGCTTTCCTACCACGTCGCCGATCTTGGACGGGTCGATCATGATCTGCTCGATCTTCGGAGCGTAGGGGCTTAATTCTTTTCTCGGCTCCGCGATCACCGGTTTCATCACGTTGTCCAGGATGTGGAGTCTCGCCTCTCTGGTGCGGGCAATGGCCTCCTCGATGATCGGGCGGGTCAGGCCGTGGATCTTGATGTCCATCTGGATGGCGGTGATGCCCTTGTGGGTTCCGCCTACCTTAAAGTCCATATCGCCGAAGAAGTCCTCCAGGCCCTGGATGTCGGTGAGAACGATGTAATCGTCGTCCGTCTCGCCGGTCACCAGTCCGCAGGAAATGCCGGCTACCGGTGCCTTAATGGGAACGCCGGCTGCCATCAGGGACAGGGTGGAGGCGCAGATGCTGGCCTGAGAGGTGGAGCCGTTGGACTCCATGGTCTCGGACACGGTGCGGATGGCGTAGGGGAATTCCTCCTCTGTGGGCAGCACCGGCACCAGCGCTCTCTCTGCCAGTGCTCCGTGGCCGATCTCCCGGCGTCCCGGACCTCTGGAAGGTTTCGTCTCGCCTACGGAGTAGGACGGGAAGTTGTAGTGGTGCATATATCTCTTGGACGTCTCGTTTACATCCAAGCCGTCGATCTTCTGGGCCTCAGAAAGGGGCGCCAGGGTGCAGGCGTTTAAAATCTGGGTCTGACCGCGGGTAAACATACCGGAGCCGTGTACTCTGGGCAGAAGGTCGATCTCTGCCGCCAGGGGACGGATCTCCGTGATGGCGCGGCCGTCAGGACGCTTGTGGTCCTTTAAGATCATCTTGCGGACGGTCTTTTTCTCATACTGGTAAATGGCGTCTCCCAGCAGAGCCAGCCACTCCTCGTTCTCGGCAAACGCCTCCTCCAGCTTTTCGGTGATGGCGGCGATGTTGCCCTCTCTCGTCTGCTTGTCGTCGGTGAAGACAGCTGCCTCCATCTCCTCCGGGCTGACGATCTCTTTAATAGCAGTAAACAGCTCCTCCGGAACGGCGCAGCTCTCATAGCTGTGTTTCTCCTTGCCGCACTCTGCCACGATCTGGTCAATGAATTTGATGATCTCCTGGTTGACCTCGTGGGCCTTAAAGATGGCGTCGATCATGGTCTGCTCCGGCACCTCGTTGGCTCCGGCCTCGATCATGATAACCTTCTCCCTGGTGGATGCCACGGTGAGGGCCATGTCGGAAACCCGTTTCTGCTCTGCGGTGGGGTTGATGATGAACTCGCCGTCGATCATTCCCACCTGAGTCATGGCGCAGGGGCCGTCAAAGGGAATGTCGGAAATGCAGGTGGCGATGGCGGAGCCCAGCATGGCGGTCAGCTCCGGGCTGCAGTCCGGGTCCACGCTCATTACCAGGTTGTTTAACGTCACGTCATTGCGGTAGTCCTTCGGGAACAGCGGGCGCATGGGGCGGTCGATAACGCGGGAGGTGAGAATGGCGTTCTCAGATGCCTTTCCCTCTCTCTTATTGAAACCGCCGGGGATTTTGCCCACGGAGTACATTTTTTCTTCATATTCCACGCTTAAGGGGAAGAAATCAATTCCCTCTCTCGGTTTCGCGGATGCGGTGGCCGTGGAAAGCACAACCGTATCGCCATAGTGCATGAATGCGGCGCCGTTTGCCTGAGCCGCCACTCTGCCGATGTCAACTGTCAGCGTTCTGCCTGCCAGTTCCATGGAAAAACTCTTATACATGGTCTGTCTCCTTTTCCTTGATAAAAACAATGTTTCCTGCCGGTTCCTTCAGGCAGAAGACGCCGAAACTACTGAGCAGCCCAGGAGACAGTTCCTGTCCTCCTCAGCGGTCTCGGACCATGCTTCTGCCGGATGCCCTCGCGCTCTGCTGCAGAACCTTCCGGTCCCGGCGGCCCGTCCCGTATAAAGCCTTTATACGAAACGTAGGGTGGAGTCTGTTCTCCACCCTAAGCCTTTGTCCTATTACTTTCTGATGCCTAACTTCTCGATCAGAGTACGATAGCCCTCCAGATCGTTCTCCTTTAAATAGTTTAAGAGACCACGTCTCTGTCCTACCATCTTCAGAAGTCCTCTCCTGGAGTGATGATCCTTCTGGTTCTTCTGTAAATGCTCGGTCAGCTCGCTGATTCTTGCGGTCAGCAGCGCGATCTGCACCTCCGGTGAACCGGTGTCTCCTGCATTTCTTCCATACTCTGCGATAATAGCAGCCTTCTTCTCCTTTGAAATCATGTCGATTTCCTCCTTATTCTTCATAGATTCTCACCGCTTACCAAGCCTCCGGTTGGAGCCTCCAGGAAACCGGGCAGACGGCGTTTGCCTGTTTGCATACTTAGTGAGTGTAGCATAGGAATGGGGATTTGTCAATTTTAAGTTTTTGGGGGAAGATCCTTTGGGAAGAAATCTCTCTTTCTATATTATTTCTATTTCATGCCGAAAAATCCGATCCATTAGCCTGCCATTCTTTTACAGGGCTTTGTGAAACAGAAAGCAAAACAAGAAAGCAAAAATCGAACAAATGTTTGTTTTTTTACTTGACACGGCTGTGATTCGATGGTACAATGCGTTTAAGCAGTACCGGTATTCAATATGGCAAAGACCGTTGGATACGGTTCGCATTTCTCTCTGGACGTGCTGATGGGCTGTTCCAGTGGAAATCACTTGCGTGCCATCACACACCTCTCCCGGTAGTCTTGGAATCTGATTCAATCATTTCTGGAACTTAGACGCGTATTTACGCTATATCATCCGGAACTCCCCCTTCCCGAACACCAGAAATGATCTCTTTCCAGTCTGGCTCATCCGTTTTCCAGATCAGAGACCGCTCACCAGGCTGCGGGCCAATTTGGCTCTCGGCGAAACGCAGATGGCAAGCCGTTCCCACCTCACGGATTCCCCACAATCACCCCGCACCCAATCTTCTCCCCCGCGTCTCCCGCCGGCTGGCTGGTGAAATCGTCCCGGTTCCGGTGGATGACCACGGAGCGGCCGAGAATGTCCTTAATCTGAAACCGCTTGTCGTAAAACGCGCCCCAGGCGTAGCCCTGGTTTCCCAACAGGGGCAGAAGGTCGCCGGCGTGCTGCGGGTGGGGAAGGCCCGCTGGATTGTAATGATTGCCAGTTTTTGCAAACTGATGGGAACAATCTCCTGTTTCATGAATGTGAAGGGCATAAAAATCTGAGGAGCCCTGACTGGAAATATTCGGCAGGCCAAATATTTCCGTTTCAATCAGAACTCCTCCATAAATCGTATCATAAAATTTCACCAATCCGCTTAACCGCGGCGCGGCCGCTCCTCCCCGCACCCAGGCGGCCGCCTGAGGGCGGTTTTCCGCAAGAAGGCCGGCAAATGTGGTTCCCGGTGTCTGAGACTGCTGCATAGATTGCCTCTGAAATCAGTTTCTTCCCTAAAGAATATGCCGGTCAGGCGCCGTTGGTTCCGGCCTTTTTCACGTGGACGTCCATACTGCCGGAGCGGAATCCCTCCAGATCCAGGGTAACGTACACAAATCCCAGACCTTTTAACGTCTCCACCAGCTCCTTCCGCACGGAAAGCACCTGCTCAAAGCGCTCCGGATCTGCCTCAACGCGGGCCACCTCCCCGTGCAGGCGCAGGCGGACATTTCCTCCCACCAGCTCCCGGAGCACAGCCTCACCAGCCTCGATCCGCCTCAGAATCTCATAGTCCAGCCGGGCGCCGTAAGGCAGCCGGGTGGCCATACAGGGCGTGGACGGCCGGGTGGCGGCGGAAATCCCGTATTCCGCCGCGAGCCGTTTCACCTCCGCCTTCGTAAAACCGGCCTCCGCCAGAGGGCTTTTTACCCCCAATTCTTTCACAGCCCGGATTCCAGGGCGGTATACGTGGAGATCATCCTCGTTCGTCCCTTCCATTACTATGGACGCCTTTTTTTCCGCGGCAAAGCGGAGCAGATGGCTAAACAGCTGCTTTTTGCACAAATAACAGCGGTCCGGGGGATTGTTTCGGATCTCGTCTATCTCCAGCTCGTCCACGGCGATGACCTGGTGGATGCCGCCAAGCTCCATTGCCACCCGTTTCGCGTTTTCCAGGTCACAGGCGGGATGGAGACGGCTGTCGAAGGTGACGGCGTACACCTGCCGCCCGGTTTTGCCCACGCTGTCCACCGCCAGCTTTAAAAGAAGGCTGCTGTCCACCCCGCCGGAAAAAGCCAGGCAGATGTCCTCTTTTCCATATTCCCCCACGATGGCGAGAAGACGGTGTTTCTTCTCCTCCCACAGGGCGGCGCTCATCGGTTTTCCTCCCTACCGCGCTCTGCCGCTCTCTTGATCCCGTCGTAGGCCTCCTGAAAGGACAGCCCGCTGTTTTCACAGATCGCACGGACGCTCTCATATTCCGGATAGCAGAACCAGCGATCCCCGCGGCCGCAAAGCTTTGCCTTCGCCTGGCCCCAGGCCGTCTCCACCGTCAGCTCCCGACGCTCCAGCACCGTGCGCTCCACAGGATAGCGGCGGATGCCGATGGTGGTCGTGTGACAGAAGATGATCTCCTCCAGCATTTCCCGATCCCTTTCCCGGCACATAACAGAAAGCTCGTAGGCGGGACGGTTTTTCTTCATCTGAATGGGGGTGCAGTAAGCATCCAAAGCTCCTGCTTTCATCAGCTTTTCCAGGGTGTAGCCCAGGGCTTCGCCGGTGCAGTCATCAATATTTGTCTCCAGTTTCCAGAGCACATCCCGTTTTCCCTCCTGGGGACGCAGGATCATAGCCCGGAGAATGTTGGCGTTTTTAAAGTCCTTATTTCCCGCGCCGACGCCGATTTTTTCTATTATATACCGTTCCGGAAGATCTTCTCCGCAGCTTAAGGCGGCGGCAATGGCAGCGCCGGTGGGGGTCACCATCTCCCCGTCGTTATCCGTAAGGCGCAGGTTCAGGCCGTGGGCCGCCGCAATATTAGCCGTAGCCGGAACGGGAACCGGCATCACGCCGTGCTGGCAGCGGACGTAGCCGTGGCCTTCCGCCAGAGGGGACACAATGACCTTTTCCACTCCCAGATCGTCCAGCAGCACCGCGGTGCTCACAATGTCCACGATGGAGTCCACCGCTCCCACTTCGTGGAAATGAACCTGCTCCACCGGAAGGCCGTGGGCCTTGGACTCCGCCTCCGCCACGATCTCAAAAATCCGGCGGGCCATGGCTTTCACCGCCTCTTTCTCCTGGAGACGGTCGATGAGAGCGTAAATGTCGTAAAGGTTGCGGTGGATATGAGGGTGAAGGTGGCTGTGGCCTTCTGCCGGCTCATGGCTGTGGTTATGGCTGTGGTTATGGCTGTGCTCATGGCCATGGTCTTCTGCTAACTCATGGCTGTGGCTATGGCTGTGCTCATGGTGCTCGTGGCCGTGGCCTTCTGTCGGCTCATGGCTGTGGCTATAGCTGTGCTCATGGTGCTCATGGCCGTGGCCTTCTGCTAACTCATGGCTGTGGCTATAGCTGTGCTCATGATGCTCATGGCCATGGCCTTCTGCCAGCTCATGGCTGTGCTCATGGTGCTCATAACCATGGTTTTCCGCCGCCTCATGACTATGGCTGTGCCCATGATTCCCATGGCTATGACCATGTCCGTGTCCGTCTCCGTGCCCGTGCTCATGTCCATCCTCCTCCAGATGGACGTCAAAGTCGTAAGCGTCAATTCCGCATTTCAGCTTTCGTCCGAAGTGGAGATGATACCCGCCGACGCCCATACTCTCCAGTGCCCGCTCCAGCCGGGCGCGGTCGGCTCCCAGATCGAGGAGGGCTCCTACGGTCATATCGCCGCTGATTCCGGAATAGCATTCCAGGTATAAAATTTTTCCTCTGTTGTTTTCCATATTATTTCACCGCCAGTCTGTTGATTTGTGTGCTGAGATAGCCTGCGCCGTAGCCGTTGTCGATGTTGACCACGCTGATACCGTTGGCACAGGAGTTGATCATGGTAAGGAGGGCGGACAGCCCGTTAAAGTTGGCCCCGTAGCCCACGGAGGTGGGAACGGCGATCACCGGATTTTCCACCAGCCCGGCGATCACCGTCCCCAGGGCCCCTTCCATTCCGGCCACTGCCACCACGCAGTTGGCTTTCTGGATCCGTTCCCGCTGGGACAAAAGCCGGTGAATTCCCGCCACGCCTACGTCGTAAATCCGGTCTACAAAACTGCCGAAAAACTCCGCGGTCTGGGCCGCCTCCTCCGCCACCGGAATATCCGCGGTCCCTCCGGTACATACGGCGATGCAGCCGGTCCGCTCTTTATCCTCCCGCTCCACCTTTAAAATCCTGGAAACCGGGTCGTACACCACCTCCGGAACCGCGGCACGCACCAGCTCATACTGCCGCGCATCCGCTCTGGTGCCCAGTACCTCTCCGTTTCTCTCCCACAGGTTTTTAAAGATCTGCACCAGGTACTCATCCGGCTTTCCCTGGCAAAACACGGTTTCTGGAAATCCAGACCGCAGTTTCCGGTGGTAATCCAGCTTGGCATACCCCAGATCCTTGTAGGGCAGATCCTTCAGCTCGGTTTCCGCCTGCTCCAGGCTCATCTCCCCGGACTGTACCTGCAAAAGCAGCTCTCTTATCTCCATTTCGTCTCCTCCAATCTCATTTGTCCAAACGCTCCACCCGCGTGCACACCTGTTTCAGCAGGCCGTCCGCGTGACTTACCACCAAAAGGCCGATTCCCCTGGCGGCGGTTTCCTCTAAAAGAAAGTTCCAGATCTGGCTCTGAGTAATGAGATCCAGCATGGTGCTAATCTCATCCGCCAGCAAAAACCTGGTTCGCTCTCCCAAAGCCCTGGCAATGCAGAACCGCTGCAGCTCGCCTCCGGACAACTCGCCGGGAAACCGGTTTTCCCAGTCCTTCTCGATTCCCAGGCCACGGATCACCCGCTCCGGGATGTGATCTCCCTCCGCCAGCACCGTTTTCATCCTTCGCCTGGGATTCACCGACAGCTCCGGGTGCTGCCACACCATCTGCACCGGGCAGTAGGGGCCATAGCTCTCTAAAGGACGGCCGTCCAGCAGCACTTCCCCGGCGTCCGGGCGCTCATACCCGGCCAGGATTTTGCAGAATGTGGTCTTTCCAAAGCCGCTGGGGGCCGAAAGCCCCACCCGCTCCCCGCTGCCCACGGATAAACTGACCCGATTTAAAATCTGCCGGTTTCCATTGTCATAGCGAAAGGAAATGTTTTTTGCCTCCAATATCACAGCGCAGCCTCCTCTCGTAAGGAAGGTTCTTCCTGCCCAAACGCCCACTCCCTCCAGCGCAGGCAGCGCACGCCTCCCCGGTCCGTCCGCTCAAAAGGCACCTCTCCGGCACACTCTCCTTTCGCCCGTTCGCACCGCGGCCGGTAGGGGCAGCCGGAGGGCAGCTCCTTCACATAAGGCTGGTTTCCCGGCACGCTGGAAAACCCGTGCTCCGGCATAGCCCGGTAAAGAGCTCTGGTATAGGGGTGATAAAGGGTCTCCTCCCGGCCAAAGCTGCGGCTGTCCGTCTCCTCGATGGCTGTGCCCGCGTAAAGCACCACTACCCGGTCCGCCACCTGGAGAGCCAGCTCCAGATCGTGGGTGATGAGCAGCACTCCAGCACCCTGTTCCGCCATTTCCCGAAAATGGCCCAGCACCCGCCTGGCCGCCTCCAGATGCAGTCCTGGCGTCGGTTCATCGGCAATCACCAGCTCCGGCTCCTCCATAACCGCCGTAGAGATCAGCACCCGTCTGGTCATGCCCCCGGAAAGCTGAAACGGATAAAGAGGTTCCGTTTCCGGCCCCAGGCCGTAACTTCCCAGCACCCGGCGGCATTTTTCCAGGATGGCAGGCCCTTTTTGGCCCTTTCGTACCTGTTCTCCCACCTGCATCAGGGGATCCAGATAGGATACGCTCTGGGGCACCAGCACGATGTTTCGCCCTCGCAGTCCCCGTTTCCAGTTTTCCGTGAGAGGTTCGCCCTGATAAAGCATTTCCCCAGATGAGGACGCGTTGTAGGGGAGAAGGCCCATAACCGCATGGGCCAGCAGGCTTTTTCCGGAGCCGCTGGAGCCGATTACCGCCACCAGCTCTCCCCGGTCCACCGTCACGCTCAAATCCCGGATGACCGGCAGCTCCGTCTGATGCAGCCCTTTTTCGTATTGGGTAAATGAGATGGAGAGTCCCCTCACCTCAAGCAAATGTCCTTCCATGTCCTCTCCTTTCTAGCGGTGGGCGTTTTCCGGGTCCAGTAAGAGCAAAAGCCCTTCGCCCAGGAAGTGAAACAAGAGCACCACTCCCGCCAGCAAAAGTCCCGGAAACAGGGCCAGCCACCACTTTCCCATAACCAGGTATTTCATACTCTCCGACAGGATAATTCCGATAGCCGGCTCCTCCGGCGGCAGCCCAAATCCCAGGAAGGTAATGCTGGCCTCGTGAAGGATGGCGTGGGGGAACATGAGCACCAGCCCGGTCACCAGCTGAGGCAGCAAATGTGGCGTCATATGGGAAAATGCCACCTTCAGTTTCCCGTGGCCCAGCCGGGCGGCGATTTTCACGTAATTGCTCTCTTTTAACTGCAGAACCTCCCCCCGGATCAGTCGGGCCAGAGAAGTCCAGTGGGTGAGGGAAATTCCCACCACCACGCCCCAAAATCCTTTTCCGCAGGCGTAGGAAATGAGAATCAGCAGCAAAATGTGGGGAATCCCCATGACCAGATCAATCATGCCGCTGATCACCCCATCCGCCGCCTTCCCGAGCACCGCGGCAGCCAGACCCAGGATAAAGGCGATCACAGCGCTGACAGCGGCGGTGAGAATTCCCAGGCGGATGCTGGAGGAAAGGCCAGCCACAGTCCGCAGAAACATATCCCGCCCCATAAAATCCGTGCCGAAGGGATAGGACAGGCAGGGCGCCAGATTTTTTCTGGAAAAATCCGTAGCTGAGGCCGTTTCCCCGAATGCCCAGCCCGCCGCGGTCACCAGAACCAGCAGGAAAAGAGAAACGGCCATAAGCACCGCCATCCTCTGGCGGCGGTTTCGTATCTTCATGATTTCCGCCTTCCTTTCCGCATCCTTGGGTCTATGAGACCGTATAAAATGTTGGCCGCCGTGTTTCCTCCAAACACCAGGGCGGCGCTGATCACCGTAATTCCCATAAGCAGGGGCACGTCGCTCCCCAGTCCCGCCGTCACCGCGGCCTGTCCCAGGCCTGGATAGGAAAATACCTGTTCCACCAGTACCGAACCGCCAAAAATCTCGCTGACAGAGCCAAATTGCAGAGTCAGGGCAGGCAGGGCGATGTTTCGCAGGCCGTGGCGCAGGAGAATGGAGCCTTCCGACTCTCCCCTGGCCCTGGCAAAGAGCACGTAGTCGCTCTCCATCACCTCCGCCAGCTTTTCCCTGGTGTGCAGGGCAATGTTGGAAATCCCCGTCAGGCTCAAAGCCAGGGCCGGCAGAATCATATGGATCACCCGGTCCCCCAGGCTCACCTCCGCGGCAGCCGTTCCAATGGGCACCGCCAGCCCGATGGGCAGCCATTTCAGCCACACCGCGAACACCATAAGGAGCACCATGGCAATCCAGAACGCCGGTGTGCTGGCGGTCATCAGGCAGTAGCCCGTCACCAGCTTATCTGCCAGCCCGCCCCGTTTCCGGCCAGCCAGGATACCCAGAAGAAAGCCGATGGCGCCGGACAGCAGCCAGGCGGCCGCCATAAGCCACACGGAGTTTACAAAACGCTCGCCGATTACCTCAGCCACCGGCCTGCGGTACAGAAGGGAAACGCCCAGATCTCCCCGCAGAACGTCCTTCGCCCAGCCTGCGAAACGGGAGAGCGGCGGCACGCCCACACCCCAGTATTCCCTCAGCTTTTCCACCTGCTCCGGGCTCATGGCGCCCAGGGCGGTCTGGCCCACGTTGGTGGTCAGGGGGTCCACGGGAGAGATGGACAGCAACAGAAATACTGCCGCAGCCACAAAAACCAGCAGCACCATCATACGTATGAGCTGTCCGGCGATCCATTTCGCGTTGTCCATGTTTCTCCCCTCCTCGTTCTGTTTTGTGATTCTGTCCGGTGATCCCGCTCTGTGCCGGTTCCGGACGCTGGTACGCTCACGGATTGGCCGGCCGTTTCACCGGTGAGGCCTCCCAGGCTCTACCATGCTTTATCATGTTCTCCCTGCTTTGGGATTCACCGGGCCGCAGGATATTCGTCCTACTCCCAGCTCCACTGATCCACATTATTTACAATGCTCCAGCCGTGACCGTGGGGGTGCAGTTTCTGCTCCGCCACCTTCAGGCCTTCGCGGCTCCAGTAGAGGTGGTCAATGTTCACCAGCCAGATCCACGGGATGTCGCCGTCCACCGTCACGCCCGTTTCCCCGTCCCACTGGGCTTTTTTCCAGAGCTCATAGGATTCCTCCAAACTGCTGCTGGCCAGGGCCTCGTCCATGTACTGATCCACGGTTTCGTTGAAATACGGGGAGTACTGAGCGTATGTTCCGCCTGGGGCAGTGTGGTAAATGTTATAAAGTTCCATCGGGGTGTGGGCGCCCCAACCCCAGAGCATGGGGGTGGACTGAGCCCTGTCATAGGCCACATCCCAGCCAACGCCCTCCACCGTCACATCAATGCCCAGCTCCCTCAGCTGGTTCGCCGTGTCCTCGGAAAGCGCCTGGCGGACGGAATCTCCCGCGGAATACATAAGGGTAAATTCTGCCTTTACCCCGTCCTTTTCCCGGATCCCATCGGTTCCCATGACCCAGCCGGCCTCATCCAGCAGGCGGGCCGCCTGTTCCGGATCATAGGTTACCTGGGCCGCCTCGTTGTACCAGGGCATTTTGTCGCAGATGCTGTAGGCAGCGGTTCCGTAGCCGTTCAGTACATTCTGGATCATTTCTTCCCGGTCGATGGCCAGATTGATGGCGCGGCGCACATTGACATCACAGGTAAAATCATTTCCCAGGGGGACGCCGTTTTCATCCGTGGAACCTGCCGGGATAGCCGGAAGGTTAAAGCCCCGGTTGTCCACCGTCTCAAACGCCAGCAGGTTGTAGCCGTCCACCGTCAGATCTCCGTAGGAGGCGGCTGTGTAGGCCAGATCCGCCTGACCCGCCATCACCGCCGCGAAGGCCGCGTCCTCCTCCATAAACAGGATCGTCACCTGCTTCATCTTCGGCGCCTCCCCGTAGTAATCGGGGTTGGCCTCCAGGATCACCTGCTGGCCTTTATCCCATTGTTTCAGCATATACCGTCCGGAGCCCACAGGATGCTGCCCGTAGCCCGGGCCGTAGGCGTGTTCCGGTACGATACCCACAATCGCCATGGTGTAGGGCCAAATGGAATACGGGCGGTTCATGTGAAATTCCACCGTGTCGCTGTCCACAGCCACCGCCTCTTTTAACATAGTAAAATCGTTGACAGAGCTGGTGTCCCGCAGTGTGTTGTATGTAAAGGCCACGTCCTCCGCCGTCAGAGGCTCTCCGTCTGTAAACGCCACGCCGTCCCGGATGTCCACCGTCCAGGTGAGGCCGTCCTCGCTGACCTTCATGTCCGTCGCCAAATCATAGGCAATCTCCAGATCCGCTGTGGTCACCGTCAGCGTGCTCTGGATCAGAGGCTCATGAACGTGCTCGCCAGCGCCCCAGCCGTAGGCTGGATCAAATCCTGATTCTGGCTCGGAGGTAGGGCCCATGACCACTACCACGGAGTCTTTCGCGGTGCCTTCCCCGGCCGCGGCTGCTCCGCCGGAAGACGAACTGTCGCCGGATTCCGCCGCCGCACCGGGAACTCCCGATTCCCCTCCAGGGGTCCCGATATTTCCGCCATTTTCCGTTCCTGTCCCGCCGCAACCTGAAAGCAGCCCAGCCGTCATGACCGCGCAGAGGGCGATCCCTGTGATTCTTCTGTATTTCCTGCTGTGTCGTTTTGTCATCTTCATCCTGTCCCCTTTCCGTCCGCAAATCTCTGCCTGTGTCCGATGGCGGATCGCGGGATAGTTCGCCGGAACCGGCTCTGTGCCGGCGGTCCCGTTTTCCATGGAACCGCCATCCTTGCCAGACCCTTAAATGTCATCCGCAGACGGCGCCGTTTCCTGCCGCACAAAGAGTGTGCTCACCGGCACACACCGGAGTCTTTTGCGTCATAAAAAACACCATGCTCCATGACATAAAAAGTGTGCGCAACAGCGTACACTCGCGCCGGAGCGCGGCTGCGCCAGCAGCCATCTTCCTCCCCGCGAAGTGCACCTCTCGCCGGAGGTTTTTGTGTTATAGGGGACGCAGTTTCCTACTATGACACAAAAAATACCAGAAAAAGACGCTCTCTCCGAGCAATTTCCCTTCCTGGTACAATTTCTTTCCTATAAAATTTTAGAATGACATCCTATATTCCGTTTAACAATCCCATTTCACGATGGCTGTATTTGGAAACAGCGCTTTGTAAATCTGATCCATTTTATGTAGTGATAACCGATGCGGAATCCCCCTCTCGTTTCACGTTCCAAAGAGTTCGATTCCAGGCCCTTCTGGACCTTTTAGACCGCTTGTGCGGACGAATTGTTTTTTATTATATAGGGAATTTTGGAAATTGTCAATTCAGTTTAGAAACTTATACTTAAATCTCACTTTAAGTTCATTTTAGCATTTGAGCAGATTCTGTATCTGAGCAGATTCTGTACATCCGCCCCCGTACCCTCACCCTCCAAAGCTTTATTCAAATCACCAAAACCTGTTTCTCCGCATAACCCCTCTGCCAGGGCATTTCCCCGACGAGACCAGTTTCCGCCAGGCCAAAAGGGCCGGGGCATTTCCCCGGCTTTCTGGCCCTCCGTCTTCTCCCCTCTGATCGTTTTACAGCCCTTCCTACAGCCGTTCCATCTCCTCCGCCAGATACTGCCGCAGCAGCTCCCGCTGCCCTTCATCCACCACGATCTTCCCGTGAACCAGAGACACCATTCCCTGTTCCTTCAGCCCGTTCACCACCCGGTGGCAGGTGCGCAGGGAGCATCCGATCCGGGCTGCCAGGCTTTCCCTGGTCATTCGTAGCAGGGCGATCCCCTTTGCGTCCGGGATGGCGTACTGCAAAAGCAGAGACACCAGGCGCCCCGTATAATCCAGAAAAAAATACTGGCGGCTGGCAGCTGCCTGACCGCCCAACTGGTTCATCAAAAGCCCCATTCGGTAAAACAGGGCCCCCGCGTCCTGGGAAATCCATCCCAGGTACAAATCTGCCGGCATAGCGATCAGTTCGCAGTCCCGCGCCGCCATAATGGTGGCATAAGAATCCTCCATATCGGAAAACAGCTCATAATCTCCCACAATGTCCACCGGCATCAGCTCCGTAAACACGTAAGGAAGGCTCTGCACCCGTTCCTCCATGGCAAACAGCCTCCCTCTCATGAGAAAATACACCGTCCCGGATTTCTTCGCCGAGGAGATCAGCACCTCCCCACAGCCGCTGTTTTTGACATAGAGATAAGGCATCAGTTCCTCCGGCATCCGACTCAAAAACCGTTTCCAAAAATCCCGGTGCCGCTCCGTCCGGTAGCGGCTCTCAAATTCCCTTTTCTCCATAAGGTTCCTTTCAAAATATGCCATTTGGCATTTTCTATTTCCTGCTCTTAGTTTAATATGGAACCAACCAACACGCAAGGAGGAAATCACATTGAAGGAACGTGTAAAGAAATCCCTTTTCATCTTCGCTGCCATGAACCTGGTGGGTGCCGCCGTCGCCCTCTTTCTGGAGAGCGGCTTAGGCTGCGATTCCATCGGCCTGCTGTGCGACGGAATCAGCCGCGCCTTTCGCCTCTCCTACGGGAACGCGTCTCTGGCCTATAACCTGACCATCATCCTCATCGCCGCCTGCGCTGCCCGCCGCAACCTGGGCGCCGGGACCATTATCTATGCCCTGTCCTCCGGATATTTTATAGACGCCTACCGGTTCCTTCTCTCCCCTCTCAGCCTGGGAGAAATGGCCCTGGCGGCCCGTTTCCTCAGTTTCGCCGCCGGACAGATCTTCCTCTGCCTGGCCCTGGCCCTTCTCATCCAGCTGAAACTGGGCATGAACGCTCTAGACGCTGTCCTCTGCAAGCTGTCGGAACGCACCCGCCTGCCCTACGCCTGGCTGCGGACAGCGGCGGATCTCTCCTACGTGATAGCCGGCATCCTGTTGGGCGGGGTATTTGGGATCGGGACCATTCTCTCTGTTCTCCTTACGGGGACGATGGTAAAGTGGTTTGGGCTGTGGATTGGACAGGTTCGTTTCCCATCAGCCCTCACCCATTTAGCAGCTCCTCATAAATCTTCAAATCCCGCTCTGTAAACACGTTAAAAATCACCTGCTCCACCGGGCTGCCCTTCTCCAGAAACTGCTGTACCGTTTCCACCGCGATCTTTGCCGCTCTCTGCTGGGGAAAGCAAAACACGCCGGTGGAAATGCAGCAGAAGGCCACGGACCGGAGTCCGTATTCCGCCGCCAGCTCCAGACAGGAGCGGTAGCACCCAGCCAGCAGATCGCAGTCCTCCTGACGCAGCGAGCCGGAAATGATGGGCCCCACTGTATGTAGCACGTATTTGCATGGAAGGTTGTAGGCGGGGGTGATTTTTGCCCTTCCCGTCTCCTCCTCATGGCCCTGGGCCTCCATGATCTCGTTGCACCTGATCCGCAGCTGAACGCCGGAAAGGGTGTGAATGATGTTTGCTATCCCTATCTCGATTACACATTTGAGGTTTACGGGTATCTGTCAAAAACTCAGGTGACAGATACCCTCCGACAAAAAAATCATCGTATTTATCCTTGGGTGTCCCTTTCACAAAAATGTGACAAATCTGCTCGTTGCCGTGATCTAAAATAACGATACGCTCAATCACAGTATTAAGCAAGGACAATTTTTCTTCGTAAGCACTGGACTCGATAAAAGCTGGAAAACTGAAAATGATTTTTTTGATTTCACCCAGCCCTTTCGACGCCTTGCTTTCGGATTTTTTTGCGTCCTCAAGCCTAACAATCAAGTCCCTTGTTTTCGTGAGTTCTTCCGATAGCTGTGATATGTCCGCCTGAATGAAACCACGAACATTTTCATCAGCCTCTCTCATGTTGCGAACCTGAGCAGCAATATCGGCTTGTATCTTTTCCATTTTCACTTTGGCAGAAGCAAGGTCACGTTCATTGCTGTCAGAACGGATTAAGCTCTCCATCTTTGTGTCCAGAATTTGCGTATAATATCCGCTGGCTTCGTCCGCGACTGTTGCCATTTTCTCAAGAACAAAACTGTCCATTCTGTTTCCATCAATCGGTTTGAACGTGCAAGACTTTTTATACCTCTGGTTTGGGCAACCATACTTGAAGCGAGGTTGTCCATTGGTCCAGCGATTGGACTCAGGAAATACGTTCAGCCGATGTCCGCATATTGGACAATACAGAAGGCCAGACAATAAGGCGTTGGTTGCTCTGTGCGGCCTATTATATTTATCCTCAATGGCATCTAAGATCTCTTGAACCTCAACCCACTCTTTTCCTGAAATAAATCCCTCATGTTTTCCAATGGACACAATCCATTCATCAATGGGTTTATCTGTATGAACCTGTGCGAACTTTGGCTCAATAAAGGTGCTGTCCTCATCTTCCAGCTTTTCTTGTTCTGTACGATTATAAACAGCGAAACCATGCGTTCCATCAAACTCTGATTGGTCTTTGCATATATTCCCATTGCGCTCATAGAAATACTCATAGGCATCCTGATCGGCTGTACAGTAATTGGGGTTTCGAGCAATATCCTTCAAACTCAAAATAGTATGGTCTTTCCCGTTTTTAGTTTTGTATGTTTGACTGATAAATTTCAAAGCCCCGCTCAAACTGCGTAATTTCCTGATCGACCTAAAGATGGCTAAGACCATCGTCTTTTCATCTTCTTCGGTCTGAAGATATGTAATAGAGGTTTTGTTTTTTCCTGTCCCCATAGTGACACGGTAAGTTGAAAAGCCAGTCGGGGCACATCCCCCCATCCATCGGCCATCTTTTGCAAGCTCGACCAAGTTATCAGAGATACGCTCCGCAATGATGTCTCTTTCAAATTCTGCTATTATAGCAAGGAAAGAAATCATTATTTTGGATGTGCTAATCATGGTGTTAATATTGTTCGAGCAAACCAGCAGGGCAACATCATATTTATCTAAGAAATCTACCAATCTGAGTAGATCGCTTGTTTTGCGGCTTATCCGATCTAATTTGTAACATACTACCGCTCGAATTTTGCCAGCCTCAATATCGTGAAGCATCTTTTGGAAATCAGGCCGGTCAGAGTAATAGCCACTCAGTCCCTTATCCTCATAGATCGTAAACTCATAATCCGGTGGAAGTTGGAGCTGACTGCTGGCAAAATCTGCACTTTGCTTAATCTGTATTCCGGTACTATCTCCTTTGTGCGTTATCCTTGATTTTCGAGCATAAATGGCAACACCTCGATTATCAATTTCTTTTTTTTGACGAAGTTTTTTCTTCATGGCTATCCCTCCTTTACTTCAATTATATTGTGGACAGCCAGAAGCATCAATGATGCGGCCTTTTCGTCTCTTTCAGCTCTTTCTGCAAAAGCCGAATATCCGCAGCATCATACTTTTTTATGTGATCGAGCACCATCGAAGCCCATTTATCAGCGAAAGATTTTAAGGCTTTATCACATTCAGTGCTCGTATAGATCATTTCTCTTGCCTCAAACAAACAGCTACCACCTCTTGAAATAAAAAAACAGCCGCGCCGATCAGGTTAGAGCCGTCATAACATACGGCGCACATCGGCGCGGCTGCCTTGATTTTCAGTGATTTCAATCCCGCTGTATTTGCCACGCATCCCCAGCGGTGGGGATATTGCAGGCCGCCCCTGGCAGAGCGTCATAACTCCGCAGCATCGTTCAAAGCGTGTGCCGCAGGGTTCCCCCTCAAGTC
>OLRK01000740.1_pt1 | contig 33986 bp, 30 predicted proteins | sample 1672911 | NCBI WGS metagenome assembly OLRK01 (sample SAMEA3136736, study PRJEB25190) | human gut metagenome | biome: human gut; feature: human-associated habitat; material: faeces | place: Austria | collected 2013 | reverse complement strand
CAATGGTTCCACGATATGCAAATCCACATCTTTCATATAAACGGATTGCTGAAAAATTTTTTTCATATACATCAAGCCGTACTGCACCTACTCCATTTTCTCTTCCCATACTGCACGCATAGTTAAGAAGCGCGGTTCCTACTCCCATTCTGAAATAGTCCGGATGAACTGCCAACACATGAATCACATAGACATTATTACTCTGTATTTCTTTAGGCCACTTCACCTGATTGTAAACCTCGCCCTGCTCATGAAGATAAATCACACTCCCTGCCAGTTTTCCATCGACTTCCGCCACATATAGCCAGCCTTTCTCAAACCCTTCTTCAGCATTCGCCTTAGTCGGATAAATGCCTCGCTTCCATCTGGGATGATTTTCATGAGTCTCCAGATAATCATGAAGTCTCTCATATAGAAAAGACACACGTTCCACGTCTTTTTCTTCTGCAATTCTCACCTTTATTTCCATCCCTTTTCCTCCCATTCTAAATAAACTCGTTTACAGCAGCTTTGATAAATCTTTTATCTAATTTGATGATTTTACAATACCCTCTTTTCTTCTGAATAATCCAAATAAGGTTGCTTATATCATTCAATTACATTAACCCCTGTAAATCCACTAAAAGATATATTCCCTGAAACATCATAGGAATCTATTATTTTATAGGGACCGTTAATCTTAATTGCTAGGTATTCATAATACCCTTCCTTTCGTTGCCTTTCTTCATATGGAATTACTGTTTTCATGTTCGGTTTCGTCGTAGTATATAAAAAATTCTTTCCAAATAAATTGACTTGTTCAAGATTCCTCAATAAAATAACTACACACTCCCCCTTCTCCATGCCCTTATCCCATGTTAAATTGGAATCATCTAAAATAATATCAAAATTAAGCTGATCGTTCTTCTGTAATTCTATTATCTGATACTGTTGAAAATCTTGCATTTCATCCCTTATGTATATTCCACTATCTTCCCCCTTTTCAAACAACACTTCTGTTGAGTTAATAGTTGGAACAATTACTTCATCATAATCATAATCATCACCGACCAAAATAGTACACCTTAAATATAATGGTTCTATTGCCTGAAATCGTAATTCTGCTGTGCGCTTACTATTGCTTGGCGAAGGAATGATTAAAAAAATAATGTCATTATACCCCTCTTTCAATTCATTTAATTCTATAGGCATAAACAATTCTTTCTCATTTAAAACAGTCACTTCACCAAGATGCGTTTGTTTACCATCTAACCGAAAATCAGATTGTATATAATTTACAAAAATAGTAAGTGCAAATTGACAATCATAACCTAAATAGTTTTCTATGTTAATGAATCGTTCAAACGATTCTCCTTTTTTTAAAAGATACACTTCGTTTGTCTCTACAATACCATCTTCATTTATAATCCCATAACTGATACTCCCCATCTCTTTAGAATGATCTAACTTTTTTACCTTTTCCGTATTTTGAGGCTGCTGAGAATAATCTGGCATTGTTTGGTCATTACATCCTAATAAGCATATGCTAATCATAAATACAATATAGAAAACACTGATAAACCCTTTTTTTACTTTCATAATTCCCAAAATCGAAGTACCAATAATAAGAAGTGCAATGATATTATAAATTACCATTTCTTTCACGCTAACTCCTCCAAAATTTCGCTTTTTACATTCCATTTCTTTTATTTTACCACAATTCTAATATCATAGGAATACGATCTGAAAAGAACCAGAGGGGATTACCACTCCAGTTCTTCCTGCACATTTGACATCCTTTTAAAGGCTGTCTCAATATATTCTTTTTCGTTATCGATTCCAATAAATCTCCGTCCAAACCGCACAGCTGCCACTCCAGTGGTTCCAGAGCCGCAGAAAGGATCCAGCACCAGATCGCCTCTTTTTGTGGATGACAAAACAATATTCTCCATCAAATACTCCGGCTTCTGTGTGGGATGCTTTCCCACCTTCTTTTCCGAAGGTCGCGTTCTGCTTCCCGTCCACACATCCTTCATCTGATGGCCGCCATTTCTCTGCTTCATTAATTCATAATTAAAGGTGTGCTTTGCCTTTTTCTCATTCTTTTTCGCCCAGATAATGGTTTCTGTTGAATGAGTAAAACAGCGGCAGGCCAGATTGGGCGGAGGGTTGGTTTTCTGCCAGGTAATACTGTTAATAATTTTAAACCCTTCCTGCTCCAGAGCCATACCAATCGAAAAAATATTGTGCATGGTTCCGGAAATCCAGATGGTTCCATTGGGACTTAAACACCGTTTGCACAGCCGGATCCATCGTCTGTTAAACCTGTGGCGGGACTGAAAATCCATTCCCTCATCCCAGGAAGCCTTGTTCACTGATACCAAATGACCGCTTCGGCAGGTCACTCCGTCATTGCTGAGAAAATACGGCGGATCTGCAAAAATCATATCCACTGATTCCGGCACCATCCTCTTTAACAGCTGAAAGCTGTCCCCCAGATACAGCTGTCCAATGTCATTCTCAAAATATGGCTCTGTTTTCCCTTTTATCAGTCTTTCCATATTTGTACACCCCGTTTTATCTTCTGTGTTTTCCTTTCTCCAATTACAGCAGAGCAGAACAAGCTGCTCTCTTACTCTCAATTCTATCACGGAATACCAGGGAGTATCAAGTACAGGTTCATCCTACACCAAAATCTGTAATCTCGTAAAGCACCTCCACAGACGGGTCATCCAGAAGCCACCGGTACTCCTCCATAAACCAGGCAACCAACTCCTCATCCCGGCAGATTGATGTAGTGTTATTGTTGTATACATTAACCGTTCCCAATTTAAAGTACTTCTTCAGGCACTCAATATCATAACGGATCATATCCTTTGTCTGTCCTTTGATCCCCACCATCAGACAGGGAGAATCAAAATATCTTGCCACCTGTTCCGGCTCTGTAAACTCTGCATGCTTATTCAAAACCCGTTCCCTAAAATCATTATCAAAGGTCTCTACTCCTGTCTTAAATACAATCGGAACCGGCATCCTGCGGCGCATCTCTTCCAGGTGATTTCGATACATCCAGTGGGCCTCAAAAAACAGCTTCTGAATCTTCTTTTCCCGGATTACCTTCGCAATCTCGTCCAGGGTTTCCTCCGGCAGTTCAAAACAGCTTCCAGAATTAATTACCTCAAGGACACCAAACTCTCCCGTCACCTTCTGAAGAATCTGATGATTCAGGGAAACCATAGCCTGCGTATCCCTCCCGTTATCCTCAATATAATCGCAGAATGCACATTTTCCCCAGGCACAGGGAAAAGCCCTTAAAAGACAGATTTCCCTCTGATTCTTTCCAATAATTTTGCTATACCGTTCTTCTGGCACGCCCATGACTATTTCCTCCCTTCCATCGATTCTTTAAATCAGACGGCAGCGCCTGCAGAAGGCAGACTGCCGCAAACAGGCTGATCAGCCGATCCATATAATCCGTCACAATCTGAACCACAAACACACTTGCCGTCATCCCAAGTGGAGTCTTTGCCAGCAGCTGTACCAGAATTGTTGAACCAGAGGAGGTAATTCCTCCAAACAGTACCGCACAGATCAAAGAGCTGATCACCGTTCCCGGCACAGTAATCGCCAGCGCCGGAAAAAACAGATTTTTCTTGTTCAGAGTGCAGCGTCTTCCGGCCAGTCCTGCCATAAAACCAGTCACCATGCCCACCGGTGCAAAATACAAAGAATACACATCGGTTGTCAGTCCCAAAATCACTCCACTGACCAGATTGGGTACCATACCAAACACAGGTCCCATCCAGATTCCTGCCAGAATCGTTCCAATACTGTCCAGATAAACCGGCAGACGAAGAGTCAGGGCAAGCTGCCCGCCTGCTACATTGATACAGGCCGCCATTGCCGCCAGACACAGCTGAAATGCCGTTATTTTTCGATTCATAAAGCTCATACTCCTTTCTTCTTTCTGCCTCCAGCTTCCCTTACCGCCCTTTTTCAATTCACCCTTCCTCAACAAGAGTGTCCAGCAGATCCAGCTTTTCCTCCTCTATTCCCAGAATCCGAGAGAAAAACATACGGAAAAATCGTTTTGCATCAGTATGGGTCAGGATCAGTGCATTGGCTTCTTTTCGATAAAATCCCATAGAATCCACTACTGTCTGTCCCATAGAAATACCACCCGTTTCTACTGCTGTATAGGCCTCAAATCCGCTGCACAGGCTTGGATCTGCAAACCAGGCAACTGCCAGAGGATCGTTAATTACACAGCCAATCAGATGCTCCCACTCCCAGTGAAAATCAAAATAAAACTTTGTAATTGCCTGCACAAACTGACCTGTTTCTGGATTCAGACGCTTCATATATTCCAAAAGATTCGGCGTCAGCACAATCTTTCTCGTCACATCAAGGCCTACCATCACTATTTTCTTTCTCTGACTGGCAGCTGTCTCATAGACAAGAGCTGCCCCATCCGGATCTGCCCAGTAATTATACTCAGCAACAGGGGAACAGTTCCCATGACTTTTGAAGCTTCCTCCCATAGAAACAATCTCTTCTATCATAGAAAAAGCCTCCGGATCTGTCTGAATCAGGTGAGCCAGATTTGTCATAGGCCCCAGAGCAATCACAGAACATCCTGTTTTATCATCGGTTCTTTCTCTGATTGTCCGTGAGAGAAATTCCACTGCATTCATATCCTGCTTCATCTCCGGCACCTCAGGCAGCCAGCTCTCGCCCAGACCATCCGCTCCATGGGTATCCAGGGCGCTGACATATTCCCGTTTCAAAGGTTTTTCTGCACCCAGATATATCGGCACATCCAGCCGGTTCATCTGTTTTAACACCTTTCTCGCATTTCCAGCTCCCATTTCCACTGGACTGTTTCCACATACAATCGTAATCCCCTCTACATGAATTTCCTCCAGAGAAAGGGCAAGCATAATAGCAAGACTGTCATCAATGCCAGGATCACAGTCGATAATCACATTTCTTCTTTTCATTTTTCTCCTTCTATAACAAGAATATGTCTTGTACCTTCCCGCACCAGCAGCCATTTTTTTCGCCTGCGTCGGGTCGCTTCTGCGGCAAAATTCTATTCCGACACATGGCAATCCCCGAGGAGCGTTTTTATGTCATAGGCCACCCGAATCCTATGACACAAAAAATGCTGCTTTTGTTCCTGCCCGAACCTTCAGACAACAACAAAAACAGCACCCTGACTCTCAGCGTGATTCCGTTTGGTTGGCCTAGTTTTTTATCCTGGGAGGTTCACGAACCAGTCGGCCGTCCGGCCATTTTTCTATTTTCATGGCTTACCGCTTCCGCATATTCCTACTTCACATCGCCATGTTCTATTTTCCCTCCGGCGTTGTATCCTTCCCGCCCTCAGCTCCGTCAGTATAACACATTTGCAGACTCAGCGCAATGGCTTCTGCCTCTTCCATTGTGTTTTTCCAGCCAAATTTTTTTAAATCCACCTTCCATCCATCTTCTGTCCACAGAACCTCTACCCCCTCGCCGGTGAGAAGCTGTTTTTGCATATCCCAGGTTTCAAAGGCAGCTGCTCCGCTTAATATTCCCTTTGCATTGACTACCCGGTGAGCTGGTATATCCTCTCCCGCCAGATCATGCTTCAACCCATAGCCTACCTGTCTGGCATGAGTTGGAGCTCCGCACAACAGGGCAATCTGCCCATAAGTAGCTACGGTTCCCCGGGGAATCCTGCGGCAGACAATCGCCATTTTCTCATAAAATGTCATTTTCCTAAAAAACTGCGGCGGATTATCCAGACAAAAGCCAGAAAATCCACCGCATTCTCATCCTTTTTTATTTTCTGTTGCTGATTCAGCTGCTGACTTGCTGATTATTTCCAATCCATCATGTAAGCCACTGCCAGCTTTACAGTCTCTACTACGCCGTCTAAATGAGTTCTCTCCATTCCGTGACTGCAATAGCAGGCCATACCAAAAGCTGCGCCTCTCACATTATTTCCAGCTCTCACAGCTGCATTGGCATCTGTGCCGTACCGGTAGAAAATATCAATGGCATGCTTAATATTATTTGCCTCTGCCTCAGCAATCAGCTTTCCTGTCAGATTTCTGTCATAAGGAGAGAAATTATCCTTTACGCAGATACTTACAGTCCGTTCATTGCCGTCATAATCCGGTCCAATCAGGCCAATATCGATAGCCACAAACTCCTCAACCTCAGGTGGGATATATGCGCCGCCATGGTTGATTTCCTCATAAAATGGGAAGGAAAGAAGGGTGCGGTACTTGGGCTTTAATCCATTCTCTGTCATGTATTTCAGAGCTGCAAACACCGCTGCCACTGCCATTTTATCATCGATAAAACGAGATTTTACATAGCCGTTTTCCGTAATCGTGCAGTGAGGATCAAAAGAAATTACATCTCCATGCCGAATGCCGAGAGCCAGTACATCCTCTCTGGTCTCTACCTTCTCATCCAGGCTGATCATCATAGTATTCTCATCCCGCTCCAGACTTCTTGCATCATCAAATACATGGGTGGAATGAGACTGGCAAACCATCAGACCAGTATAGCTCTTTCCGCTTCTGGTATGAACCGTCATGTTTTCTCCCTCAATACTCTGGAAAGAAACTCCGCCCAGCTGGCGTACCCGCAGGGTTCCGTCCTTCTCAATTTTACGAACCATCAGACCCAGGGTATCCATATGTGCGCCTACCATAACGGTTTTGGAATTATCCTCTCCCTCCAGGGTAATGTAGGGAGTATTCTTTCTGTCATAGGTAACCGGATATCCGAACTTTGCTGCATACTTCTCTACCAGAGGCAAAATCTCATCATAATAGCTGACCGGGCTTGGAACGTTTACGAAATCACGAAAACAGTCTGCAATAAATTGTCTGTCAATCTTAATGTCCATTGTTCTTCTCCATTCAAACTATGAAAGCCTATTTACAAAACTCATCACTGAAGTGGCATGCCACTTTATGTCCGTTTCCAATATCCTTAAGCTCCGGAGACTCCTTAAAGCAGCAGTCCTTCGCATATGCACAGCGAGGTGCAAAACGACAGCCCGGCTTCGGGTCGATAGGAGAAGTGATCTCGCCCTTCAGCAGGATTCTCTCCTTCTTCTCACGCAGCCTCGGTACTGGAATTGCAGAAAGCAGCGCTTTTGTATACGGATGAACCGGATTCTCAAACAGCTCCTCAGACGGTGCATATTCCACCATTTTGCCCAGGTACATAACCATAATATCATCAGAGAAATAATTTACAACAGAAAGATCGTGGGTAATGAACATATAGGTCAGACCACGCTCTTTCTTTAACCGCTTTAACAGGTTCAGAATCTGTGCCTGAATGGAAACATCCAGGGCAGAAACCGGCTCGTCACAAACGATAAACTTGGGATTCAGTGCCAGGGCTCTGGCAATTCCGATTCTCTGTCTGCGGCCGCCATCCAGCTCGTGAGGGTAGGTATTTACCAGACGCTCTGCCAGTCCTACTACCTCCATCAGCTCCAGAACATGCTTCTGCCGCTCTGCTGCTGACTTGTAAATTTTGTGGAGACGTAAGGGCTCTCCGATAATCTCGCTGACGGTTTTTCTCGGGTTCAGAGAAGCAAAGGGATCCTGGAAAATGATCTGCATCTCAGAGCGAAGCTTTCTCATCTCCTCTGTGGAAATCTTTGTAATATCCTTTCCCTCAAACAAAACCTCACCGGAGGTCGGCTCATGAAGCCGCAGGATTGCACGTCCCATGGTAGACTTTCCGCAGCCGGACTCTCCTACTACACCGAGGATTTTTCCCTTTTCCAGAGTAAAGCTGACATCATCCACCGCATGAAGGACGCCGCCCGGGGTATTAAAATATTTTTTCAGGTTTTTTACCTCTAAAATTGCATTACTCACTGCGCTTTCCTCCTAACACAACTCCTGTGCCTTCCTCATAGGCCAGACAGGCAACGGTATGGGTATCTGACAGCCGTGTTTCCACCGGACGCCTTGTTTTGCACAGCTCTGTGCAATAAGCACACCGGGGGTGGAAGGGGCATCCGCTGGGCAGATCTGTCGGATCTGGCATCAGACCCGGAATGGGATGCAGCTCCTCTGTGCGGTGTTCAATGTCCGGAAGAGAACCAAACAGGCCCTCTGTGTAGGGATGGCTGGTATTCTCAAAAATATCCTCCAGATTTCCATGCTCTACAATTCGTCCTGCATACATAATGCTGACTTCATCGCAAACCTCAGCCACAATTCCCAGGTCATGGGTAATCATCAGCATAGAGGTATTGTACTGCTCCTTCAGCTTCTGCATCAGATCCAGCACCTGCGCCTGAATCGTTACATCCAGAGCCGTCGTCGGCTCATCAGCAATCAAAAGATCCGGATTGCACACAAGTGCCATAGCAATTACTACACGCTGCTTCATGCCGCCGGAAAACTGATGAGGATACTCTGCCGCACGCTGTCCCGGAATGCCAACCATTTCCAGCATGGCCTTTGCCTTATCCAGAGCCTGCTTTTTATCAATCTTCTTATCGTGAAGCTGAATTTCCTCTGCGATCTGATCGCCTACGGTCATAACCGGATTCAGAGAGGTCATTGGATCCTGGAAAATCATAGAAACATGATTTCCACGGATGGATTCCATCTCATGCTCACTATATTCAAAAACGTTCTTTCCCTGCAGCTTAATGGTTCCTCCGGTGATTTTTCCCGGCGGGTTGGGAATCAGGCGCAGAATAGAAAGAGCCGTTGTGGTCTTTCCTGCACCAGTCTCTCCCACCAGACCCAGAGTTTTTCCTCTCTCAATCTTTAAGTCAATGCCATTGACCGCCTCTACAACTCCGTCAGCCGTCTCGTACCGTACAGAAAGATTCTCAATATCAATGGTATAATTTTTCTCGTCCATCATGTACCTCCTACTGTTTTAACCGCGGATCCAGTGCGTCACGCAGTCCGTCACCCAGCAGATTCAGTGCCAGAATGGTAATCACAATGGCAAGGCCGGGGAACAGTGTCAGATGCAGTGCGTCTCTTAAATAGTTTCTTCCGCCGGACAGCATTGCGCCCCACTCCGGAGACGGCGGCTGTACGCCCAGACCAATGAAGCTTAAGGACGCAGTAGACAGGATTGCTCCTGCTACAGACAGGGTTGCCTGAACAATGATCGGAGCCAGACAGTTCGGCAGAATCTCACGGAAAATCGTAGTGGGACTCTTTGCACCAATAGCACGGGATGCCTCTACAAACTCCTGATCCTTAATACTCATAACGGATGCCCGGACAATTCGAGCATATCCCGGAATACCGGAAACACCGATAGCCAGCATTACGTTGATCAGACTGGTTCCCAGAGCTGCCACAATAGTCATGGCCAGCAAAATACTGGGCACTGCAAGGAAAATATCCATGATTCTCATGATCACGTTATCCACTCTGCCGCCATAGTATCCGGCAATTGCTCCAAGAGCTCCGCCCATCAGAAGAGAAATACTTACAGAAATCAGGCCCACAACCAGAGAAACTCTGGAACCATGTACCAGACGGGCAAAAATATCACGGCCAAACTCATCTGTTCCGCACCAATGCTCCATACTGGGTCCCTGAAGACGGTTTTTGATATCCTGGGCAATTACCTTGGTATCGTAATCGGCAATGACATCTGCAAAGATTGCTGTCAGAGCCAGCATTACCAGAATCACAAGGCCTAACATTGCCATTTTATTTTTTCGCAGACGACGCCAGATTTCCAGTGCCATACTGCGCTTTTTCTGTGTTTCTACTGTTCTTTCCACTTGACGTCACCTCCTATTTATATTTCGACTTAATTCTCGGATCAATGTAAGCATACAGAATATCTACCACCAGGTTTACAATACTGAAGCAGATACAGAAAATAATAACACATCCCAGTACTGCAGGGGTATCCTTTGCCTTAATGCTGTTTACCAGGTAGGTACCAACACCCGGCCATGAGAATACAGACTCAGTAAGAACTGCACCGCCTAACAGAGAACCAAACTGCAGACCAACTACCGTAACTACCGGAATCAGGGCATTTTTCAGAGCGTGTTTGTAAATAACCACACGGCTGCTGACACCCTTTGCCTTAGCGGTACGGATATAATCCTGACGGACAACCTCCAGCATGGAAGAACGGGTAATTCTTGTAATACTTGCCATACATCCGGTTCCCAGTGTAATAACCGGAAGAACCAGAGATCTCCAGCCTGCATCACCGCCGGAGGGGAACCATTTCAGATGCAGAGAAAATCCGATAATCAGCATCAGACCCAGCCAGAAGTTCGGGGTTGCAACACCCAGAAGTGCCAGAACCATGCTGACGCTGTCTGTAATGGAATACTGCTTGGTTGCAGAAATAATTCCAATGGGAATGGATAAGGTTACTGCAAACAGCATTCCCCAGAAAGCAAGCTTTAAGGTTGCCGGGAAACGAGCCATTACCTCAGAAAAAACCGGCTGACCAGATTTGTAGGACTCACCCAGATCGCCATGAAGCAGATCTACCATGTAATGATAGTAACGCACCAGTACCGGATCATTCAGTCCTAATTCCTCACGCAGGGCTTCCACCGCCTCCTGAGGAGCCGTCTCACCCAGAATGCTCCGGGCTGTATCACCGGGAGCCAGGGACATAATAAAAAATACCAGGAAAGATACACCAAGAATAACCGGAATCAGCATTACCAGCCGTTTAAAGACGTATTTGTGCATCTCACACTCTCCTCTCTGTTGTTTTAGTCCTTTATCGCAGGAGAGCACATACCCTCCGGCATGTGCCCTCCCATCTTTCATTCAGCAGCAGAAGTTTTCCGTTCACTGTCCGGAAACTCTGCTTTCACTGTCAAACAATTACTCGTAATGAGCGCCGCTTAAAACATGCATGCTGAAAGTAGAAATCTCCACTCCCTGCAGATCCTTGTTTCTTGCAACAAAACCGGTCTGAGAATACAGGGGAACCCAGATAGCATCGTCAGATACGATCTCAGTAATCTTCTTGTAATCCTCGTCAATCTTTGCTGCATCTCGGTTGGTAGCTGCATCGTCAATCAGAGCATCTACTTCCGGATTCTTATAGAATGCACGGTTTCCGCCTGCACCTGCATTTTTGCTCATAAACAGCGGACGGTAGGTGTTATCCGGCTCAGCGTTCTCTGCCCAGCCCTGCATACATGCATCATGCTCACCGTTTCCGGTTCTCTCATAGAAGGTAGAGGACTCCATCTGCTCAATATTCATGGTAATGCCAACCTGCTGCAGGTTTGCCTGAATTGCAGTTGCTGCTCTGGAACGTCCGTCACTGGAAGAAAATACAGTAAAGGTAAATCCATCTGCATAACCAGCCTCAGCCAGAAGCTCTTTTGCCTTCTCCGGGTTATACTCATACTTCACTGCAGTATCCTTTGCACCAATTGCAGCCGGAGCCAGGTATCCGTCAATGGTAGTTCCCTCACCGTTGATTGCAACGATCAGTGCGTCCTCTTTATTTACTGCATAGTTTACAGCCTGTCTTACCAGCTTGTTGTCAAACGGCGGCTTCTCAGTATTCATAACCAGCATCTCGTTCTGTGCACATTCAAACTCATCCAGAATCAGGTTGCTGTTCTCACGGATCTTCTGAGCGTCGTTGGTACCTACATTCAGAAGCACGTCAATCTCACCGTTCTCCAGAGCGATGGTACGGGAGGTCTCTTCGGTAATTGCCTTCAGGATCAGACCCTCGTTCTTTGCTGCTCTTTCCGGATCAAAGTAGTTAGGATTCTTCTTCAGCTCTACGCTGGTGCCTGCCATCCAGGAAACAAAGGTGTATGGGCCTGTTCCCATGGGAGCGTCTGCCAGCTTCTTGCCTTCGCTCTCCAGCTTCTCGGTGTAGCTCTTGCAAAGGATTGCTCCGCCTGCATGAGCCAGAGAGGTCAGCAGTGCGTTAGACGGCTGATTCATATGGATGATAAAGGTCAGATCGTCCACAACCTCAACAGTGTCGATCATAGCTACCAGATGACCAACCTTTGCAGATGCCTTCTGTCTCTCCAGGGAGAACTTGACATCCTCAGAGGTTAAGGGGGTTCCGTCAGAGAACTTAACGCCCTCCTTCAGCTTGAACTGTACGTTCATATCATCCAGAAACTCCCAGCTCTCTGCCAGATCGCCCAGAACTTCACCGTCATTGGTTACACGAACCAGGTTGTTGTAGATATGACGGGTTGCGTTGGATGAGTTTACATCATTGTTTGCATGAGGATCCAGAGACGTAATGTCAGAACTCATACCTACACGGATAATTCCATCCTTTTTTGATTCTCCGCCAATTGCTGCTGCCTGAGTTGTTGTTCCTGCAGAACCTGCTGAACCGGTATCTCCGGAACCACCGCAGGCTGTCAGCATTGTAGATGCTGCCAGAAGGCATGCAAGAACCATTTTTCCTGTTCTTCTCATTTGATACACTCCTTTTGTTCTCTTTTTAACGTGGCAGGGGAAATCCCCGCCTTTATCTAAAACGCATGACTTTCCTTCAAGCAAGTGCCGCGTTCTATTCTTTTTTCATCAGTCCTCCAGCACATAGGCCGCCAGAAGTCTTGCTGTATTCTTCACGCCGTCCATATGGGTACGCTCTATACCGTGGGAAGAAAAAGTTCCCATTCCAAAAGCTCCTGCTTTCAGATTATTTCCGGCACGAACCGCTGCGTTTCCATCGGTTCCATAACGGTAGAATACATCTGCTGCATAATTTAACTGCAGAGCTTCTGCCTTACGAACCAGACGATCCGTCAGCTCCCTGTCATAAGGAGAGAAGTTATCCTTTACACAGATGCTTACCCGGTCTTCTCTTCCGTTGTGATCCGGTCCTATCACAGCAATATCAAGAGCCAGATACTCACTGACCTCATCCGGCACATAAGCGCCGCCATGGCCAATCTCCTCATAGTGAGGGAATACAAACCAGGTATCGCAGGCCGGTGTCAGATTCTGCTCCTTCATTGCCTTTAACAGAGCCAGACTGCAGGCTGCGCAGGCCTTATTATCAATAAAGCGGGATTTGATAAATCCGTTGGGTGTTACGGTAAAATGAGGCTCCAGAGATAAAATATCTCCGTTTTCAATGCCCAGAGCCTTTACCTCTTCCTTAGAATGCACATCCTCATCCAGAATCACCATCATGGTGTTTTCATTTCTCTCCAGAGTTCTTGCATCATCATACACATGAACAGAATGAGACTGACAGGCTACCAGACCGGTATAGGTCTTTCCGCTGCGGGTATGAACTGTCACCGTCTCTCCTTCTATATTGTTGAAATTGATTCCGCCCAGATTTCTCACACGGATCATTCCATCCCCGTCAATTCTCTTTACCATCAGTCCCAAAGTATCCAGATGAGCTCCTACACAGACGGTCTTCTCCCTGTTCCTTCCTGGAACCTTAATATAAACAGTATGCTTACGGTCATACGTAACCTCATACCCCAGCTCTGCTGCCAGCTTCTCCATCAGAGGATTGATCTCTTCATAATAGCTGACCGGGCTCGGAGTCTCTATGAGCCTTCTCATTACCTCTGTCAGATACTCCCAATTCCACTGCAGTTCCATATCTATCGTCATCCTTTCTTTCAACTGTCTTTTGCTGCCCTATTTCCACTCTGCCGGCATTTATGCCTCTGATAAATTTTACAGAAATTTTTCATAAAATAAACAACAGCAAATTTTAGTATAATACATAAATCCACAAAAATCTACGTTTTTTTAGGATTTTGAACATCTTTTATATATTTGAAGATATTTTTTGTGATTTCTGCTGCAAAAAAATGCGAAACTTTTTCCTTTTTTGCATCGTCTATAGTATGAAAGCTTCAGACGTCTGTATCATTCCAGTTTCCGGCCCTGCTGCTGGAGCTGGTCTATACAGACGCATACATCAGGATGCACAAAAGGAGGCAGTTATGGTTTTCAGCAGTCTTATTTTTCTTTTCGGCTTTTTGCCTGTATTTTTATTCCTTTATTATATTTGTCCCGACAGATGGAAAAATCTCTGTCTGTTTGTGGGCAGCCTGATCTTCTATTTTTATGGAGTCAAGGATCAGCCTCTGTATTTTTTTCTTCTGATTTTGTCCATCTGGGTCAATTACCGGATTGGCATTCTCCTTGGACGGCGCAGAAAAAAAGAAAATCGAAAAAAATGGCTGGCAGCAGGTATTGTGTTCAATCTGTTCTGGCTGTTTTTGTTTAAATATTCCGGTTTTTTTGCAGAAAATCTGAATATTCTGCTGACATACCTTGGACTGGAACTCCTTCTCCCAGTCTGCCGTCTGCCCCTTCCTATTGGAATCAGCTTTTATACCTTTCAGGCGATTTCCTATCTGGCAGACGTTTACCGAAAGGATGCCTCCTATGAGCCTTCCTTTATTGATTACGGAATGTATATTACCATGTTTCCCCAGCTGATTGCCGGTTCTATTGTCACCTACAATTCCATCCGTCAGCAGCTGCACAGCCGTGTTTGCAGCCTTCAAAATTTTGAAAATGGACTTCGAGAGTTTACTCTGGGACTTGGATTTAAGGTTCTGCTTGCCAATCAGGTGGGACGGCTTTGGAGTCAGGTAGAAGCCATCGGCTTCGAAAGCATTTCCACTCCCCTTGCATGGATGGGAATCATCGCCTTCAGCCTGCAGATTTACTTTGACTTTTACGGTTATTCTCTGATGGCAAAAGGACTGGGACAGCTGATGGGCTTTTCCTTGCCTGACAACTTCGCCCATCCCTATCTGTCTCTGTCCATGACTGAATTCTGGCGCAGATGGCATATCACCCTGGGAAGCTGGTTTCGTGATTACATTTACATTCCCCTGGGAGGAAACAGAGCAGGCAGCCTTACCATGATCCGAAACCTGCTGATTGTCTGGCTGCTTACAGGCTTCTGGCATGGAGCCAGCTGGAATTTCCTCCTGTGGGGACTGGCACTGTTTCTTTTGATTTTTATAGAAAAAGCCGGACTGGGGCGGATTTTGCATCGGTTTCCCCTTCTGGGACATCTTTATATGATGCTTGTGATTCCTCTCAACTGGCTGATTTTTGCAGTTACGGATCTGGGACAGATGAAAATTTACTTCCTTCGTCTTTTCCCCTTTATGGCGCCCCACGCAGAGTTTACCTTTTTCTCCGGCGATTATCTGAAATATGGGCAGATTTACCTGGTTTCCCTTATCGCCGGACTGATTTTCATGACCGGACTGCCGGAAAAGCTTTACAGGCGGTACAAAAGCTCCCTTTTCACAGCCGCCCCTCTTCTGGCAGTTTTCTGGGGCTGTGTGTACCTGATGAAGCTGGGCGCAGATGATCCTTTTTTATATTTTAGATTTTAATGGAGATGTACATTATGAGAAAATACTGGTATACCATACTTTTAACCATCAGCCTTTCCGGCGCTGCTGCAGCGCGGATGATTCCGGATTCTGTGGCGGAAGCCGTAGCCGCTGAAATCATCGATATCGGAACCGATCTCCGAATGACTGCAAAGGCATACGCCGATGGAGGACAGACATTGGCCGAAAAGCCTCCTGCTGCTGAGGAATCCAGCACGGTTTCGTCAGCCACAGAAGTTTCAGGGGACAGCCATCCCTCCGCTCCCCCAGAAACCTCCACACAGAACGCCCTCTCTATCCCGGAAAATCCCGATTTCACCAATGTGCTTTTTATTGGAGACTCCAGGACTGCCGGCCTTTCCGAATATGGAGATCTGGGGCAGGCTGAGGTTTTTGCAGATTCCGGCATGAGTGTATTCAACCTGTTTGATTCCCGTGTAAAAACAAAAAGCGGGAACAAGCTGACATTAAGGGAAGTTTTGTCTCGAAGGCAATTTCAAACCATTTACCTGATGCTGGGAATCAATGAGTTGGGCTACGAATACAGCAGCATTATCAAAAAATACCAGTCTGTAGTAGATACCATTCAGTCCCTGCAGCCGGAAGCAATCCTGGTTCTCCAGGCCAACCTTCATGTTACCGGAAACAAATCAGCCTCAAGCAGTACCTACAACAACGAAAAAATCAACCGCCTCAACAGCGGAATCCAGACCCTTGCCGAAGAAAATAGCTGCTTCTATCTTGATGTAAATCCAGTATTTGATGATGAAAACGGCAATCTGAAGGCAGATTACTCCACAGATGGTTCCCATGTGCTGGGAAAATACTATTCTGTGTGGGTAGACTGGCTGAAGGAGGCCTCCGAAACAGGTACGGGTATGTAAAGAAGCTGCATTTTTCAAATTATCTTCCTAATTCATTGAAAAAGGCTGACAGCCCTCCAATTTTCATTTGAAGGGTCATCAGCCTTTTCATTTTCTTTTTTACTTATTCAAAATATGTTTTGCTGCTTCTTTTCCAAACGTAATATTGATATTCGTCGGCGCACAACCAAAAAGCCCGTCATCTGCACACTCTCCTACTGCATACAGATTTGTAAAGCCTGTTCCGTCCTGTTTCTGAACCAGAAGATTCTCATCCACCAAAATTCCACCAAGACTTACCTGCAATCCCGGACAGGTAGTCACTGCATAATAAGGCGGTTTCGTAAAATCAATACTCAAATTATTAGTTCTTCCAAATTCATCTATTCCAGTCTCCACTGCTTTCTGATAATTTTCAATAGTCTGAACCAGATTTTCTTCTGGTACATTCATTTTCTGAGCCAGTTCCTCTATCGTATCAGCCTCCAGGAAATATCCCTTTTCTTTAAATCCCTGCAAACGCTTTGACTTATCCATAGCAGCCTGATCAATCAGGATATATACAAAATCCCCATCCTGTTCCATCATCCATTTTGACATTACCGTATAATCTGGATAATAGTCATTGCAGAAACGGAGCCCCTCCTGATTCACCATAATACCGCCTTCTGCCCTGGCTGCGCTCAAACTTGAATTTACACCATTTTCACTGTGAACAGACGGATTCAGACGAACCTGATCCATATTGCTTAAAACTCCTCCGATATTTTCTACAATTTTAAACATTTCTCCTGTAGAACCTGCTGCAGAAGTAGATGGAAGTCCTGCCCAGTCAGGTGCATAGGCAGCTACAGCGTCCTCTCCTGACACAAAACCACCGGTTGCCAATACTACATTATCTGCAAAAATAGAATACTCTCCGCCTTTGTCTTTTACTTTGACACCTTTTACAACATTATTTTCTGCAATAATATCAATTGCTTCTGTCTCCAGGCGAAGATCTGCAGATGATTTTTCAAGGGCTCCTGACATTGCCTTTACAATCGATGCTCCCAGAGAAGAGCCATCTTCTGTTGCGACCTGATAATTAGAAATGGGTCTGTTAATTTTCGTTCCCAACCCGTTCAGCCAATCCAGACTCTCCTGAGAATTTTCCAAAAGGCGTTTCAAATTATCTGTATTTATGTTAGGTGTTGTTTTTGCTGTCTGAGCTACATATTTATCAATAGACAGCTGAATTCCGCTTTCTCTCTGAAATGTAGTATCCACTGCTACAAAATAAGTTGCCGCCAGATTGGTTGCTCCACCCACAGCAGCCTGCTTTTCTACCAGGATTACATTCTGACCATTTTCTGCCAGCTCCAATGCCACCTTCATTCCTGCGCCTCCGGCTCCTACTACAACTGTATCACAGGAAGTATCCTCTTTTTTCTCTGCTGTTGTCTCAACCCTTCTGTTTTTCCATTCCTGCGCATCAATTCCTGCGTCCTCCAGACAGAGAGCTGCTGCCTCCAAAATAGCATTACTGGTATTGGTTGCTCCTGAAACCGCATCAATGGCAAGACTTTGATTCTCTACAATCCATGCAGGAATCTCCGCAATCGGCTTATCCGAAAGTCCCTCAGTCTCTTCGTGTTCAACAACCTCTGCCCGAACTGCTTTTCCGTCCTTAATCTCCAGCTCTACCGTAACATCACCATTATTGCCTTTTGCAGAATGGGAATAAACACCGTCCTTAACCGTTCCAGCCTGTGAGCCTGATAGCTGTTCTTCTGCGGAAGCTGAAACAGATTCTGTCTTCTGAACCGTTTCTTCCAATGGAGCGGCTGTTTTCTGTCCACATCCCGCTGCCAATGCTGCCGCCGTCAATACTGCTGCAAATAATTTGTATTTTCTCATGTTGTTCTCCCTAATTTTCTTATTTTTTCAATTCCCATTTTTACTTTTCTGTATAGCTTGCTTTCACATCTACTTTTCCTGCAAATATCAGCGCCAGTATTACAGAAATACCAAGAATACAGCCATTTCCCATAATCTGCTGTGAAGATGTAGTTACAAACAGCATAACAACAGAAATAACTGCAAGAATCAGAGCAATAATACAGATCAGATTCAGCTTCCCATCACTCACATAGAATGATGAATTTTTCCATAACTCAGGCATCTTTTTAGGAAGTCTCATTGCTACCAGAGCAATTACTCCTCGTACTGATGTAGTCAAAATAACCGTACTATTTGCAATTGTACTTAAATCCAACCCAAAAAGTATGGGAAGAACACTAATCAAATAAATTGCCAGTAAAATCCAGTGACACGTTCCGAATTTTTTATTGACTGCTGCCAACCCTTTCGGAAGCCATCCATCCTCACTGGCTTTCTTCAGCGGATAAACCAGCATACCGATATTGAAATTCAAGGTTGTCAAAAGTGCAAACATTGCACCTCCTACAACAAAGAAGGTATACACAGCCTTCGGCATAAACGAAACTGCAGATACACTCAGCGGTTTATTCGCTACTTCTTCTACAGGAAGAACACCTGCTGCAATTGTTGACATCACTGCGTATAAAATAACAATAGCTGCTGTAGAAACAATAATAACAAAAGGAATATCTTTCGTTGGATTTTTGGCCTCCGCACTAAAATTAACCACATAAGTAGCTCCACCTGCTGCAAAGGTCAAATAAATGGATGCCAGAATAAATCCCTGGGCTCCTCCTGTTGCAAATCCCGGCATTTCCAGATATCCCGGCCGGATATGTCCTATGCCAAAGACAATATAGGAAGCAATTCCAAGAGCAAGAATAGCACACATAATATTCTGAAGTCTTGCTGCCTGCTTCATCCCAGCCAGATGCATCACAGTAAGCACAGTTAAAACAACAAAGGAAACCAGCTTTGCATTTGCTCCAGGAAATAAAGACAGAAAATATTCGCTGAAGGACAGCGTATACATGGAAAGAGCCAATGTCATAGCTATCTGAATATAGATAAAAATTCCTGCCAGTTTTTTATTTCCCAAAACCGCAATCTGAGAATACTGCCCCCCGATGAAATTAGCTGTTCCCCCAATAAAAATCTGGGGAATTGCTGATATTACAGTCAAAATGCCTGCAAAAATATACGCAATGTTTACACTTCGTCCAGTAAAGCCAATGGCAATACCAGTCATTGTCATAATCCCCACACCAATAATCTGTCCAATCGCCATAGAGAACAGATCCATTCTTGTTAATTTGTTATCTCCCATATAAACCCTCTCCTTATCCCACTGCTTCTTTGATTCTTCTCAGTGCATTCATCAATGTTTTTCTCTGACATCCGATATTCAATCTTATGTGGTGTTCTCCTCCCGGCCCGAACCAGTTTCCCGGAACACAGACAACCCCTGCTCCCAGATTGATTTGATTCAGCAGTTTCTCATCTGAGATTTTATACTCAGAAAAATCAAGCCAGCAAAGGAAGGTACCCTCCGGCTTTTCCATATGTACCTTCGGCATTTCCCTGTTGATAAAATCAGCTGTTAATTCCATATTTTCCTGCAGGTACCTCAAAAGCTTTTCAAGCCATTCAAGGCCCTCCTGTGTATAGCATGCCTGCACACACTCCACCCCAAAGGTATTTCTGATATCCAGAGACATATTTAATATCATTTCATGAAACTGATGCCTCAAATCCTCATTAGGAATCAAAGCAAAACTCATTTTCAGCCCCGGAACATTAAATGTCTTTCCTGGCGCTGACAAATGAATAAACTGCTCCTGATAGCGCTTATCCAGAGAAAGCAGCGGTGTGTGTGAAAAGCCGCTATATACAATATCAGAATGAATTTCATCCACCACTATCATTACTCCATGTTCCAAGCAAATGTCTGCCAGACGCGTAAGTTCTTTTTTCGTCCACACACGTCCGACTGGATTATGAGGACTGCAAAGAATCAACATTTTGTTTTCTGGTTTTGCTGCCAACTGTTCCAGCTCTTCATAGTTCATCGTATAATGTCCGTCCGCATTTTTCAGGCAGTTAAAAACCGGAGTTCTTCCTGTCCTCTTTACGATACTGATAAACGGATCATACACAGGTGTCTGAATAATTACTCCGTCGCCTTCTTTTGTAAATGCCCGAATTGCTGCATTAATTCCACTGACCACAGACGGCAAAGGCTCTATCCAGGATGAATCTACATCCCACTGAAACCTTTTTTTCTCCCAGAACACGATACTGGCATAAAAATCTTCTGCTGGAGAGCAGTATCCATATATTTCGTGTTCTGCTCTTTTTTTTACTGCATCTGTAATTCCTTTCATGCAGCCAAAATCCATGTCTGCAATCCACATGGGAATCATGTCATCGCGAATCGGCTGTGACAAATATGCCTCCACACCTGCACGACGCCATTTCAGATCATGAGTACTCGCTCGATCAAATTCACGATCAAACATACCAAATTCTTCCATCGCAGTTCTCCTTTCTTTTTATAACTTTAGTTACTAAAGCTTTAGAAGCTAAAGTTATTCTAAATAAAAAAATCTCACATGTCCATAGATCTTTTAGACAATTTGTGAGATATTTTTTTAGTCAATCTGTATATTACTTTCGATTACTTCCGTTTACTTTGTATTGACAGCCCGCTCTCGCAGGCCCTTCTGAAAAATATGCTCCGCCTCAATCAGCCTTTCCATTTCACAGTCAGAAAAAGAAGAAAACATATCGCTGATTTTCTCCATCTGCTTCTGATCATATTCCAAATGCTGACGCCGAAGATAGATCCCATTCTCAGTCAGGGATACCATCGTCCTTCTCCGATCCTCTGGATCGGGAAATCGGGAAATCAAGCCTTTTTTTTCCAACTTGGATGCCATCTGAGACGCAGCTCCCAATGTAACCTCCAATTTCTTTGCAAGAAAAGAAACGGATACAGGCCTATCTGTCTCTGCTGCCACAAGAAAATGAATTTCCCGCATATATAAATCAGTTCCCGGCGCATACTCCCGAAGCGTATTTAAATAGTGTTCATGAACAATCGTTGTATTTCTTTTTTCTTTTATATATTCTTCCATCAATTCTATGCGTCCCATTTTCGCTGTCTCCTCTTATCTTCTTCGATTACTCATTTATTTTACACCATTTTTTCTGAATTGCGAAGCCATTTTTCAAAAACCGGTTGTCCCTTTCCCAGCTCTGATTTATACTGGACTTATCTGTAACCGGGTTTCGTTTTCTTTCAGGAGGCGCTTATGCAGCTTACTTATTTGCACATTCATAACTTCAAATCCATCCGCGACATGGAAATTACCGACATTGACAGCGCTCTGATTCTGGTAGGAAAAAACAACACAGGAAAGACCTCCGTTCTGGATGCCATCTGCGCTGTCTGCGGCTATTATCCTGTCCAGGAATCTGATTTTAACGAAAAGCTTCAGGCCATCCGCATTGAAGCATCGATTTCCATTGATGAAGAAGATTTGAAGCTGTTTCACTATATGGGAATTGTCAGCCAGTACCGCAGATATGAGGTCTGGCTCAGAACCTTTTACGAACGCTTCCCCTCCTATTCTCAGGAAAATCGGGAGCTGACCTTTACCTTTCATGTAAACCGGGACGGAAAAATCCGCTATGAGGACGGATTCCGAAAAAATAACCCTTATATTCCCATGATCCTTCCCCGGATTTACCGCATCACCGCAGAACGGGATCTGGAGCTTCTGCAGAACGATCTGCTGATGTTTCAGGAAAATGTCCAGCTGAAAAAGCTGCGTTCCGGTTCCTGCCTCTTTGAGCAGGCCAAGCAGTGCAGTCACTGCTTTCAGTGCCTGGGATTAATTTACCAGAAAAAACCGGAAGAGCTGACTGCGGCAGAAACGGCCCGTCTTCTGGAATCCAAAATTTATCAGCTGAATCTCAGTGATTTTTCCGAAAAGCTCAATCACAATTTCCGAAAAAACGGAGGATTTGAGGAGATTCATTTTACCTTGAATTATGATATCGATCAGCTTTTCTCCCTGGAGGTCTCCTCCTTTAACCCCCAGACCGGGACCGTGAAACCAGTGGAGCTTATGGGAAAAGGCATGAGAAGCATCTACATGCTGTCTCTCCTGGAAACCTACATTACCGAACCCGGACGAATCCCCAGCCTGATTGTTGTAGAGGATCCGGAGATTTTCCTTCATCCGCAGCTTCAAAAAATCTGCAGTGAGATCCTGTACCGCCTTTCCAAAAAGAATCAGGTGATTTTTAAAACCCACTCTCCGGATCTCCTGTTTAACTTCACCAAACGTCAGATCCGTCAGATGGTTCTGGACGAGGACCGGTATTCCATCATACGCCCCAAAACCGATCTGGGACAGATTCTGGACGATCTGGGCTATGGCGCCAACGATCTCATGAACGTCAGCTTTGTATTCATCGTAGAAGGAAAGCAGGATAAATCCCGTCTTCCCCTGCTTCTGGAACATTATTACTCAGAAATCCACGACAGCCAGGGACGGCTTGCCCGGATTTCCATTCTCACCACCAACAGCTGTACCAACATTCGAACCTATGCCAATTTAAAATACATGAATCAGGTATATATTCGGGATCAGTTTCTCATGATCCGAGATGGTGACGGCAAGGATCCGGAAGAGTTAGCTTCCCAGCTGTGCCGTTACTACGATGAGCGGAATCTGGAAGATGTGGATCAGCTGCCCAGAGTCACGCGGCGAAATGTACTGATTTTAAAATATTATTCATTTGAAAATTATTTTCTGAATCCGAAAATTATGGCTGCCCTTGGCATTGTAGAATCCGAAGAAATGTTTTATTCTGTACTGTACGAAAAATGGAATGAGTATCTGTATCGGCTCCGCAGCGGCCAGCAGCTGATACAGGTTCTTGGCCGGAATTTCACCTCTCCCAAAGACATAAAAGAGCACCTGGAAGAAATTAAAATATATCTGAGGGGCCACAATCTTTATGATATTTTTTATGGCCCCTTTAAAGACAGAGAGCAGGAAATCCTAAAAAACTATATCAAAATAGCTCCCCGCGATGACTTCCGTGATATTCTGGACGCCATCGATCAGTTTCCCTATTTTGACAGCCGAAGGGTTTGAAAATAACTAAGGTTCTTCTATGATTTTTCATTTATCATAGAAGAACCTTTTTCGATTATTTTATAGAAAAATTTTTATGCAATCGAAAATTTAACGGCTGCAGTTTTCAAATTTTACTAAATTATAATTTCCATGAAGAGTTCCTAAATATATATTTCCACTTTCATCTACAGAAATTGAATGGCCTCTCCATTCTGAACCCGAATGGGCAAACTGAGCTATCAATGTTAAATCCATATTGTAGATAGATATTCTTCCATCGTTTTCAGCAACATAAATATATTCGTCATTTATGTCTAGATCACATGGATATAAAAGATTATTTATTGTTTGTAGATACTCCCCTTCGTTATTGAATACCTGAATGCGATCATTGTCTCTATCTGCCACAAAAATTCTTCCATATTTATCCATATTTACGCTATGGACTATAGAAAATTCCCCTGGGCCTTTCCCTGGCCATCCCCATGATTTAATCAAATTAAAATCTCGATCAAATTTGTGAATAGCCGCATTGCCATATCCATCTGATGCATAATAAAATCCATCATTGCCTTCAATCATTCTTGTTGGTTTATTAAAAGGTAGTCCCCTCTTCTTTACTGACAAATAAGCAAGATGGCCTTCTATAGAAGAATCAAACCCTGTATCTGACGGTTTATTATAATTTCCTATCGTATATAAAAGATTATCCTCATCATCTATACATCGAATGACATGTGCACCATCATCTGCTATGAATATTCTGTTTAAAGAATCTTTCCAAATCCCATGCACACGCCCAAATGGAATTTTACTGCCTAATACTTTGATAAAATGACCTTCCATATCAAATACAGCAACAGGACATTCTTTGCATCTAGTGGTTACATATAATTTCTTACCATCACAATATGTTCCACATACTTGATACCCCTTATATTGTTCTGGCCACTTTGCAAAATCGATATGGAGTTTATACACAAATCCACCACTTACAAAAATTTCCTCGCTTTTTATAGTATTTTCTGGATTTGCTTTAGAACGTAATTCAACTGCAAATTTATTCCTTACCATTTTCAATCCTCATTCTTACCTTTTTATTCTGCACTACAGTAAATACAATTGATAATATTGTTGCTGCAAAAAAGGCTAATGCTATAGGCTTCTGGAAAAAGGCAAATATATTCCCATCTACTGCCATCAGACCACGTCTTAAATTGGTTTCAGCCATAGGTCCTAATATAAACCCTATAATCATTGGACCAAGAGGAAAGCTTAATTTTGACATCAAATATCCATACATTCCAAAGAAAATCAAGCATATGCAATCAAATACTCTATTTCCTGATCCAAATGCTCCCACACAGCAAAGAATTACTATAATAGGAAGCAATGCATATTTTTTTATCGAGAGAACTTTTACAAACATTCTCATTCCAAAAAATTCAACCACAAGCATAATTACATTTGCAACCATAAGTGCAGCAAAAATTGTATAAACAAGAGAACCATTCGTTGCAAATAACATAGGTCCTGGATTTATACCATGTATCATTAATCCGCCTATTAATAATGCACTGGCAACATCACCAGGTATGCCTAATGTTAATAGGGGAATTAATGCACCTCCAACACTAGCATTATTTGCTGTTTCTGATGCTACTACACCATCAATGATACCTGTTCCAAATTTTTCTGGATATTTTGAAGTGTTTTTAACCGTTGTATAAGCAACAATATTTGCTGTACCGGCTCCAATACCTGGTAAAATACCAATAAATATTCCGACTATGGCAGCCTTAATGGAGTTAAAAATTTGTGATAAAAATTCTTTTAATGAAAAACCAAATCCGCGAATTTTAAAATCAGCAACTTCTTCATTCACATTTTTTTCTTCCATACTTTCTTTGGCACTTTTAAGGACTTCTGAAATTGCAAATGCTCCCGTCAATACAGCGATCATACTAAATCCTGACATGAGTTCAATTCTGCCATAAGTGAAACGCTCTGTTAAATCTATAGGAGACGTTCCCACCATTGCAATGCAGATTCCCATAAAACCACTGATTAAGCCTTTAACCATAGATTTTCCAGACAAGGTTGCCATTAATGTCAATGAAAAAAGTGCTACAGCAAAATATTCTATAGGAGTAAATTTTATAGCAAAATCGGAAAGCACTGGCGCTATAAAGATCAGCGCAAACATGCTTAATAAGCCACCAATGAATGAAAACACAATTCCGATTCCTAAAGCCTTTCCAGCTTCTCCTTTAAGTACCATCGGATGTCCATCAAAGGTAGTTGCAATGGAAGCTGCTGTGCCTGGGATATTTAACAGTATTGCAGAAATTAAACCACCTGAGGCACCTCCTATAAATAATCCCATAATCATAGCAACTCCATTTACAGCATCCAATGTATATGTGATTGGAAGGCATAAAGCAACTGCCATAGCTGTATTTAACCCCGGAACAGCGCCAAATATAATTCCTAAAATAACTCCTGAAGTTATTAAAAAAACAGTCTGGACAGAAAAAACTGAAGCAAAACCAGCACTAATCATTTCTATCATATTAGCGTTCTCCTCTCTATCCTAGTACTCCTGGCGGAAGCATCAAATAAAAGATTTTAGTAAAACAATAATATACTAATGTTGGAACGATAATTGTAAGAAGCATAATTGCCAAATAATTTCTTTTCTTATTAATCGTTAATAACAACATATGTATAAACATATATATTGCTGATGATAAAAGGAACCCCAATGGCTTAATTGTAAAGACATATAACAACAGAACTACACAGCTGCATATGTCTATATGCTTAACTATCCAATCCTTATAATCTTTATATATAACTTTATTATGTATTACTTTTTTATCTTTTAATATTTTAATTTCTTTAATAAAATCTAATACTCCTAAAACAAATAATGTTATACCCATTATTCTTGGCATAAACCCTGGGCCTAGCGCTGCTCCTACATCTGAATTTAGCATAAAGGAAGAAATGAATATATATACTGCAAATAATATAATCATTCCTGCAGCAATTACATTACCATACAACATATATGTCCTCCCTACTAGAATGTATCGTTCATCACATCATCTTTTAAAGTATTATAAAAATCGCTCATTTCCTTTAAATAATTATCAAGTTCATCATCAACCATTACATGGGGAATAAAGGATGCTCTTGTAAAATCCTGAATTGTCTGTTCATCCTTCATTGCGGCTGTTACTGCATCCTGCATTGTCTTTACAATTTCATCAGGCGTATCCTTGTTCACATAAATGCAGTATGCCTGATTAAATTCACTTCCCATATCGACTCCACACTCTTTAAAAGTAGGAACATCTGGCAATAATGGTGAACGTTCATCCCCAATCACACCTAAAACCTTCATTTTTCCAGAATCAACATAATCTTTAACTGGAGAATATGTTGTAAAGAACATATCCATTTGTCCGCTAATTATTCCAATAGCCTTATCTCCTCCTGAGGATGCATCTAACTTTTTAAGCTGTACACCTGTTTGTTTTTCAAACGCAACTGCCTGAAAATGTGAATTCGCGCCTAATGTTACAGGAAAACGAACGGTTTCCGGATTTGCTTTTGCATCATCAATCACATCTTGTAATGTATTGTACTTTGAATCTCCAGCCACAACACATACATTAGCTTCAGCTTCACTTGTTATTGCTACAGGTTTAAAATCCGTATATAAATAATTCATCTTACCAATTACTCCACTTGTAAGAAGCACTGAATTAAAATACACAAACTGGCTTCCATCAGCTGCACCTTCTGCGATTGTTTGAAGAGCTTCATTGCCTCTTCCTCCATCCATTGTAACCGGCACTACAGTGGTTCCGATATATTTTTCTAAGTCTTTAGACAGTAAACGTCCATTCATATCAATATCTCCACCTGGCCTTGCTGGTAACAGCATTTGTATTGGTTTATTTGGGTATTTATTCTCTCCCTTTGCCTCTGCTGTATCCTTTTCTGTTGTTTCCGCCTGAATTGCTGCAGTCTCTTTTTCATTTTCATTTGTTGAGCATCCAGTTAAAATGCTGACACTCATAACTACACCTGCTAATAAAGTACAAATTCTTTTTTTCATATCTTACCTCCAAATTATTTTTCTAACATTGTTTTTATATCTTTGATAATGTTTTCAAAACCTGCAGTTAATATCTGCACATCTGAGCCAATAAGTAATCCCTTACCGCCTGTTTCATATTCCATTTTTGCTTTTTCTAAATTACCAGCTTGTACACATAAAGACTTACCAGATTGAATCACCTTCTGTCTTGCTCCGGCAATTGCATTAACAACCTCTGGATGATTATATTCTCCTGGATGTCCGTAGGAATTTGAAACATCAGATGGACCAATTGCAATCATATCAATTTCGTCTATCTGTAATATTCTATCCAAATCTTCAATTCCTTCTTTTGATTCAATCATAAGTCCAATAATTGTTTCACGATTCTTTTCCTTTGCATATTCAATTGGATCTATGCCTATTCCAAAGGATGCAGCTTTCGATATGGGGCAGAATCCTCTTTTTCCTATAGGAGCATACTTGACTGCATTCACGACCTGCATTGCTTCTTCAAAGCTGTCTACCTGCGGAGCAAGAATTCCTATTGCACCCATATCCATTAATTTTGCAATATATTCCGGTGTTAAATTACATGGGCGTACCATACATCCAACCCCATGCAGATTAGCCGCTCTAATAATATTCTGTATGGTTTCATCATTGAACGAAAAGTGCTCATTATCTATTGTCATATAGTCCACACCACTTAACGCAATGATTTCTGCAATAGATGGATCTGGTAATCTAAGCATAGCATGTATCGTTACCTCACCTGCTTTTAACCTTTCTCGTAGTTTTTTTGATTGATTCATAGAATTTCTCCTTTTTTATTCGATATTTTTGTTTAAATTATACATCTACATGTTTTTTATGTCAATAATTATATCGTTTATTTTATAATTTATTTAATAAAATATTTTATATAATATTTTGAACACGATAAATAAAATATTTTTATTTATAATTGCTTTTTTTTCCAAACGTGATATACTCTATTTGAGAGGTGAAAATCATGAGTAAATTTTCGAATAAATTAAAAGAACTTTTTTCAATAAAATCCGTAGATAAAAGATTAGTCGCTCAAGCACTCAACATAGATAGGACACTTCTTTATCGCTATCTTAATGATCAGAGTTTTCCTGAAAATTCTGCTTTTATTGAACAGCTTAGAAATGAACTATATCTTACACCTTATGAATACAAAGAGCTTTTAGAAGCTTATGAAATCTCTAAATTAGGGGAAACTGTATATCATAATAGAAAAATTGTTGCTAAAATTTTAGATCAGCTATTTAGCCAAAACAAACCCATAGTTTCTTCACAATATTCATCATTTGATTTTAATAATCAAATGATGATGGCATTATCCGATACTGACACTATATATTCTGCTTTGCAGAAAATTATTATGGATGAAAGAACTACAGAAATTATGATGAATTGTCAGCCAGATAGAGAATTCGTTTATAATAATCTTTTTCAGCTTTTAAAAGAAAAGGTTAGTACACAAAATGCGACCATTCATCATATTCTTAGATTTCAGAGTAAAACAAGTAATGATATAGTTTCCTATAACCTTCAGATTTTCTCTGAATTACTTCCCCTGCTTTATTATTGTACTTATTATACGAATAATAGCTACTACGCAAACTATTATTACAATAATCAAGCAGCCGTTGACGAAAGAGCCATGGATATTTTTCCTAATATTCTTATTACTTCATGGTGTACTATCGTTATGTCATTTAACTATGATAGTGGAATCATTTACATTAACGAAGAGATTTCCAATACTTATAAAAAAAGCTTTGAAGATATTCAAAAGAATACTTTTCCCTTCGTATTATCCTCGGATGGTTCAACCGATTTAACGGACAGATGTAAAACCTCTCCTTATAGAGATTATGTGTTCAAGACACATCCATCTGCATCTCTTGGTCTTGGGGCAGAGTTTTATACTCCAAAATATATCCATATGGATCAAACAAATGGATTTAATGCAGAAATTTTTCAATTTTATCATAATAAGCAAGAGATTTTATATTCATCAAATCATCTTTTAAGAAAAGATTTTTTTACAATTTCTGGATTAAAACATTTTTTAGAAACCGGCATTTTATCTACTTTTTTTTCAGATTATACAGAGCCTTTATCTAAAGAAAATAGAATTGAATTTTTAAAATTATATATTACCAATATCGAAAATAATCCTAATTTTAGTACGCATCTAATTAAAGATACTGTACCTAATAAATATAATGGAAACTTTGGTGTGTTTGTATTTAATGACTCTTCCGTTGTTATTGAGAATTCAAGACGAAAGCTATATAATATATCTTCATTTATTGAAGTTACAGAAAAAGGTATCGTAGATGCATTTATAGACTATCTCAATTTAGGTATAGAGTCAGAAAAATATATTTTAAATAATGCAGAAACTATTGAGATATTAAAAGAAAAAATCAATGAATTAGAGCTATCCATAAAAGCCGATGAAGGTCTGAAAATCAAGTTATAAGAAATTATATAACGTAGGAGGATGTATATGAAGATCAAATTATTCAATGTTCGTAACGATGAAAAAGCAGCTGTTGCCTACTATTCTGATCAGCTTGGAGTTGAAACTGAGATAACCGCAGAGGAACTTGAAGTAGAGGATATCAGAAAACTTGAGGGGTTTGACGGAATTTCTGTATTAACACACAAGAATGTAGACAAAGAGCTTCTGGATGCTTTAAAGGAAGCCAATATAGGCTGTATTTCAACAAGAACAGTTGGATTTAACCATATTGATCTTGATTATGCAAAAAAGCTTGGAATTCGAGTATGCAATGCAAATTATCCTCCTAATGGAGTTGCAGAGTTTACCGTTATGCTTATGCTTATTGCACTTAGAAAGTATAAGCCCGCTATGTGGAGACAGGGTGTAAATGACTATTCTCTTTCTGGACTTCAAGGAAAAGAACTTGGAAAATGCACAGTGGGAATAATAGGAACAGGAAGAATCGGACAGGCTGTGCTTAAAAAACTTACTGGATTCGGCTGTAAGCTTATTGCCTATGATCCCTATCCTCAAGAGAGTGTAAAAGATATTGCAGAGTATGTGGATATAGATACTCTGTTTAGAACAAGTGATATTATTTCACTTCATGTTCCTTTTACAGAGGAAAACCGATATATGATCAATGCAGAAAATATTGCCAAGATGAAAAAGGGTGTGCTCATTGTAAATGCCTCACGAGGAGAACTTGTAGACATAGATGCACTTATTGAAGCTGTTGAATCTGAACATGTAGGGTCAGTAGCGATGGATGTTATTGAGGATGAGGTTGGTATCTATCACCAGAGAAGAATCAATGATATCATCAAAAACAGAAAGATGGCGTATTTGAGACAGTTCCCTAATGTTGTACTTACGCAGCATATGGCCTTCTATACCAATGTAAATGTAGACAGCATGGTCGAATGTAGCATTAAGGGGATCAAGGAAATCGTAGAAACTGGCAACTCTGTACATGAAATTAAACTATAATAATTTTGGATAATGCATTCAATAATTAAGACAAATAGTATGAGTCTATGAAATTTTTCTGTAAATAAAGATTTTAAAGGTCTTCTATGATAAAATAATCAATCATAGGGGGCCTTTTATTGTGGCAAGAGAAAAGAAAATGCTACACAGTAAGTTCCTAAATTTCAGGTATAATAGAAAAATCCCCGACTACTTTTCAGCAGCCGGAGCACCTTGGAAAATCTCCGCCGGTTTTTATACCGGATTCTACTTCTCAGTCAAAAATGCAACATCAGAGCGCCCTCCCTGCCTCAATTCTCATTCCACACATGAACCCGCCGCTCATTTACAAACATTCCCTGATACCGATCTACCTGGAACTTTTTCATAAACCAGTCACATTTGCACAGGAAAAGATAATAAATATTAAGCCCACATCCATGAAGAGCTTCAAAATTCCCCTGTCCTTTGGAAAGAATCACATCGGCTGCTTCAATGGCAGCTGATGCTTCCGGGGAAATCCGTGATAAAATGGTTCCTGCTGCATTATCTCCATTTCCGATTACCTCTGCTTCCCCGGTAAGGCCCGTAAACACCGCATCCTCTACTGTAGCATCGTTAATCACCTGGGCTCCACGGACAACAGCCGTTATCTTCAGCTGAGGATACTGCTCCTTGAGTATGCGGATAACCAGCTTGTCCAGCACAATCTCTCCACAGTTATCCAGAAGATAAACAAGGCGTTCTGCCCCTTCCAGTTCCCTGATAAAATGCCTGTACTCCTCCTCATCAATCGAATCCTTCTCCCGATCCAGAAGGGATAAAAATTCCTCCGGCCTTACATCACTGACTGCAGAAAAATCAATATAATTTCCGATTCTTGCATACCTCATAGCGGTGTAAAGAGGATCTTTTGCACTCCTGATTTTTCCCTCAATCTCCGACTCCATATCCATAACGAGACGATTATAGGACTCCTTTATGGGGCCGTAATCCTCCGGAGCACCAAAGTATTTTTCATAGACCTCTCCAATTCTGGCCGCCAGCCAGGGCGCGCAGGCATCGTCCTTGCTCTCCGCAGTCAAACGCATCAGTTCCTTCATATACCTTGCTTTTTTATCCTCATCCCTGTACTCCCGCAGCTTTCTTTCCTGCGCAGATAACAGGCACATCATGCAGGCTGCATACAATTTCATCTTTCTTTTCCCCCTTTTAATCCCAGGTTTTCCACACATCCGGCTGGTATCCCAGCGTTGATTTCTTTCCGTTTCTGACAACAGGAGTTTTTATCACCTGCGGATTTTCCAGAACTTTTTCCAGCTTATCCTCATCAGCAAGATACCGAATCAGCGCAAGGGTATCATGATCCTTTCCCTCCCACTGAATCATATTTTCCAGTCCGCCATTTCCCTGGGCAACAGAAAGAACCTCTCCCTTACTCATGCCCTTTTCCTTCATATCAATAAACTGATACCGGATTCCTCTCTCTTTAAAAAAACGCTCTGCCTTCTTTGTGTCATTGCACTTCTTTGTTCCAAAAATCTGTATATTCATCTCTTTTTCCTTTCTCATCTCCTTCAGGCTGCTGCTGTGTGTTCGGAACCAGAATCAGCTCACAAGTCGCTTCCTGAAATCTTTCCCTGATTTCCTTATTTACGTGAGTCAATGCAGAAGACAAGATCTCCACCTTCAGACTCTCCTCTTCAATATGAAAATAAACTGCCACCCACACATGACGTCCTGTTTTTGTAATATCAAAAAAGACCGGTTCAAAACCATACTTCTCCATGATCGGGGTGCAGATGGCCTTCACATCATCGGTAAATTCCTGTTCCGGGGAAAACAGAAAAACATCCTTCATTGCTCCCCATAAAACCTTGATACTTTCTGGAAGCATACATACCATAACAAATACTGCCACCAGCTGGTCAAAATACGGAGAAATAAATCCAAGCGGCGTCCTTTCCAGATACCGGGATGCAAAAAATGCAAGAGACATTCCCATACTATAAGCGATATCCAGCTTCCATCCCAAAAGCTCTGCCTGTATGGTTGGCGACGACAAACTGCGGTTCATCCTTTTCATCACCAGAAAAATCAAAACACTGGCAGCGCCAAGACAAAACTGAAACAGAGAAACCTGCGCCGTATTAACAGGATTACCTCCTGACAAAGCAGAATCCAATACCTCTGCAGATACGCCCATAGTTACAGACAGCATCATAACACCTTTAATAATTACAAAAATCGATTCCACCTGGAAATATCCATAAGGATGCTTCTCCGATACCGGCTTATGAAATAATGGCGTCAAAAACAAAAGAAGCGCAATAAATACCAGCTCCGATGCATCGTATACAGCATCCGTCAATGCGGACTGAGAGTGGCTGTATATAGAAAAAATATACTCCACTGCGGCAAACAAAAGCCCTGAAAAAAACGATAGCCGCAAAATCTGTTTCTCTCTCTTTTCTGTTATCATAAAATCCTCTGCTCATTCATTTGAAGTATGATAAAACCTGTTTCCTTCACATACTCTCAAAATTCTTTCCTAAAACATTTCTTTTTTTAATTATTTTTAATTTTAACTTTTCATATGGTAAATGTCAATTTTTTATATTACTTGTGCGGAACATAATATCACTACTTTTTAATTGTTCGTAAGGATATCAAAAAAACGATGTGCATCTTTAGAGAATACACATCGTTTTCTGCAATCCTGTTTGTCAGACGTTAGACTCGTTCATTATCGAAACTTCTTTATCGCATTTATCTAATCTGCTCAGCCTCTTTTTCTTATTCATACTCCCTAATTAAACCGCAGCTTCTTTCTCCAGACTCGCCTGAACCTGTATCACATAATCCGCTCCGCAGCCACAGATTTGTGCGATCTGCTCTACCGAAAGGCTCAACGACAAAGCAGATTGTATTACTGAGCGGATTGCTTCAGACTTCCCTTCGACTCTTCCGAGCTCTTTGCCTTCGGCCCTTCCAATCTCTTTGCCTTCGGCTCTTCCCCTTTCCAAAAATTCATCCTCATACATCTGAAATCCTGTTTTCATATTGAATCTCTCTC
>OLRK01000738.1_pt1 | contig 34002 bp, 35 predicted proteins | sample 1672911 | NCBI WGS metagenome assembly OLRK01 (sample SAMEA3136736, study PRJEB25190) | human gut metagenome | biome: human gut; feature: human-associated habitat; material: faeces | place: Austria | collected 2013 | reverse complement strand
TTGGCACTTTGGGCAGACATATTCATTTTTGAATTACAGTTTGCGGAAACTCAAGTTTCCCTCCAGGAGCACTTCTCCTTCCAGTTCTCCTTGAAAAAAGCCCGGAATAAATCCACGGATAATATTGCACAATGTAGTCTTTCCACTTCCATTCGCTCCAACCACAGCATAAAATTTTCCCTTTTTCAGTGAAAATGTAACTTCTTTTATACTGGATTCTTTTGCAAGAGGATAAGTATATGTAACATTTTTAAGTTCTATATAACCCATAATAGTACTCTCCCTAAAATAATAAGTAAAAACACGCTGAAAATTACAATTGTTACAACTTTATCTATTGGTCTTGCTTCAATATCATATAAATGCGTGGATGGCGTCTCTACTGAAAACCCACGTGCTTCCAGTGTAAGTGCCCTTTCTTCTGTTCCCTGAATAGAACTAAGTACCAATGGAACAATTGTTGGAACAAACACTTTTGCACGTACCCATATACTTCCTTCTGTTTCTACACCTCTGGCTTTTTGAGCATTCATAATTGTCTGAGAACGTTTCTTCAATACCGGAACCATTTGCAGAGTTGACAATACCACATAAGATGCCTTTGCACTCATCCCTTTTTTTTCAAGTGCTAATACAAAATCTTTTTCTGTTGTCACCGCAAAAAACCAAATCAGCGCAGAACCCACACTTGCCAGAATAAATCCCAGTTTTAATGCAAACAGCAAGCCTTCCAGCTTTGCTTTAAATATCCAAAAAGAAAATATTACGGTCTCTCCGGGTGCAAAAAATGTCTGTACAATGAGCAATACCAGAAATAAAATTCCTACTGAGTTTCTGACCCTTTTTATAAAAACCGGATATACACCACTGACAAAAGCCAATATATTCAACGTCAGAAAACATATCACCTTTGATAAAATGCCTGGCAAAACAACTGCAATAATTGCTGTTGCTATTGCCAAGTAAAATTTTGTCATGGGGTATAATTCCACAATTTTATTTTTCGTTTGCGTTGCATTCTCCATTTTCCCTCTCCTGTTACTTGTCTCTTTTTACAAAATTCATACCGTATCTATATTTAGTCAAAGTTCTATCTGGAATTACTTTGATAATAATATAGGCTACAAACACAGAAATTGTTTTTCCTATGGTTTCTGTGACGATATATACAGACAGAACCGCTTCCAAAATCTGCTTGCCTGTTGCCATTAATCCTGCTGCAATCATAGATGCTCCGCCTCCTGTTGCTCCGCCAAAGAAAAATACCGTGATTGGTGTTGCTGTCACAGTTGCTACCAGAGCAATGACAATACCAGATACTATTAATTTCCAAATTTTGTTCATCATATTATATTTGGATAATAATCCAGAGGTAATACCAATAAAGAAAGAACAGAACGCATAAGGAAGCCAGCTAGGATCCATCACTCCGTTAATCAAATTTGTTAATACGCCTGTTACTGCCGCAGGAATAGATCCCGCCAATGCCCCAACTAATATAACCCCTATCATATCCAGATCTACAGGAATTTTTAACATAGAAGTCATCTGTCCGCCTACAATATTAATCGCAATTGCAACTGGAATTAATAAAATTACCATTAATGAAAAAGTTTCTTTTCCCTTATTTTTTGCTGCCATAATACCTTCTCCTTTCGCACCTTAAAATCAGTTTAAATATGCTAATATCTCATCTTTTCGTTCTTCAAATATTGTGGTTAAGAGTAATTTATAAAATTTATTTACATCTACTTCTGCCGCATACAGCGCATTGCATTTTCCATTATTCCAGTGTCCATTGATATCCACAACAGACTGTCCTCTGGCTATTCCCTCTGTGACAATATCTATATTTGCTTTTTTTACAGATAAAATAGTATTGTCAATTAAATATGCCACGGTTAATACATCATGCATAGGAGCCACTGGTTTTCTTCTGGTTTCCCAATTTTCATCTACACCCACTTGTGTAATGTTATAAAGAAAATGGGATAAATCCGTATTGAAAATCCTTAAAATTTCTCTTATATCAGCCCCCAATGCAATTTTATTTGTAACATCCAGCCCAATCATAACTACCTCACGAAAACCAGCCTCCATTACTATTTTGGCAGCTAACGGGTCTGCCCAAAAATTATACTCTGCTACCGGACTCATATTCCCCGTATATTTTGCCCCTCCCATTATAATAAGCTGTTTAATTTTCTTAGGAAATTCTGAATCTTTTTGAATTGCCTTGGCTATATTCGTGCATGGACCAATGGCAAGCAGAGTCAATTCTCCCGGATTCTCAGCTGCTGCCTCAACTAAAAAATCAACTGCAGTTTTTTCTTCCTCTTTCTTGTCAGTTATTATGGTATATGCATACCCCCCTAATCCGTCGTCTCCAAAAGCTGGTACTGTATCCGGTTGTTTATTATTTAAAGCTTTTGCTGAACCCCTGTATAAAGGAATATCTTCTCTTCCACACAACGACAAAACTTTCAGACCATTTTGTGTTGTATTTTCCAAATCTCCATTTCCAGAGACCGTACATACCGCTTTAAGGTCTAATGATGAATGTTTCAGCGCCAAAATAATCGCTAAAGCGTCATCCACCCCCGGGTCACAATCAATAATTATCGGTTTTCTCATTCTCCTTCTCCTCCTTCATAATTTCTATCACCTCTTCCATTGTGGGTATGGAAGTCTGTGCTCCTTTTCGTGTCACTACAATTCGTGACACCACATTCCCGAATTGAATGGCCTCACCATATTCTTTTCCTTCCCCTAAAGCCAGCGCTAAGGCGGCGGTAAAAGAATCACCTGCGGCAGTCGTATCAACCGGATTTACCTTTTTAGTTTCAAAGTATTTTTCCGTATTTTTTGTTACCAATAAAGCTCCATCTCCGCCAAGCGTTACAATGACTGTCTGAATTTTTTTATCTAGTAATTCTCTCGCTCCCATGCTTAATTCCTCATGGGCAAAATTTTTCTTTCCTGTCAAAATCTGAAGTTCTGTTTCGTTGGGTTTCACGATATCTATACCTTCAAAAAAGTCTTCTGTTAAATTTTTCTTCGCTGGTGCAGGGTCTAAAATAACTACTTTATTTTTTTTCTTTCCCAGACATTTGACATACTTCACAACTTCAAGGGGAATTTCTAATTGCATAATAATAATATCCGCATTTTCAATTAAATCTCCGTGTTTGTCTATCATTTCTGTTGTGAGCTTGCTGTTTGCGCCCTGAACAACAATAATACTGTTTTCTCCTTTTTCATCTACACTGATAAAGGCATTTCCGGTATGCGTTCCCTGAATAACTTCTATCCCTGATGTCCCAACACCTACGCTCTGTAAATTTTCTATAAGCATTTTCCCATACAAATCATCTCCTACAGCTCCAATCATTTCTACATTTCCACCAAGTTTCCCTACAGCATAGGCCTGATTAGCACCTTTCCCTCCCGGAACAAGGTTCACATCATCTCCCAAAATCGTTTCCCCTAAAATCGGCATTTGTTTTACACTTATGACAAAGTCCATGTTCAAGCTTCCGACCACTAATATATTGCTCACCATTCACGTCTCCTTTTCTTATTAGGAAATTATTTTCCTAAATTATTTTCCTTATTGAAAATATACCATTTTCTTATTTTTATGTCAATATTTTTTATATATTTTGCACTTTTATACATTTTACCCCATCGTTTTTTGTGCATATATTCCTATTTCATAAAAACCCCCTGCCATTTTCTGTGTTTTATGGTTTCATAATTTTACAGCTTGTCTAAAAAGCTCACTTCTGGTAATCCTCAAATATTTTTTGCCTGTAAAAGAAATTTATGATAGAATGAACTTTAATTCATATGCTTTGCATATTCAAAAGAAAGGAGACTCATTATGGCTTTTGACGGAATTACCATTGCCGGCATGGTGAAAGAATTTAATGAAACCATTGTTGGCGGAAAAATCAACAAAATTGCCCAGCCCGAACCTGACGAGCTGCTGATTACCATAAAGAACAATAAAACCCAGTACCGGCTTCTGATTTCTGCCAGTGCTTCTCTTCCGCTTATCTATTTTACAGACAGGAACAAAACCAGTCCCTTAACGGCGCCCAATTTCTGTATGCTTTTGAGAAAGCATGTGGGAAACGGAAAAATCACGGCAGTAACCCAACCGGACATGGAGCGTGCCATTGAATTTCGCATCGAACATTTAAACGAACTGGGGGATTTGTGTTTTAAAACTCTGGTTGTAGAAATCATGGGCAAACACAGCAATATTATTTTCCTGAATGAAAATCGCATGATTCTGGACAGTATCATGCATGTGTCCTGTAATGTCAGTTCTGTCCGGGAAGTTCTGCCCGGAAGAGACTATTTTCTTCCAAAAACTCAGGAGAAAGCAAATCCACTGACCATGACCCAGGAAACCTTTTACAGCATGGTATATACCAAACCTACGGCCATAGCCAAAGGAATTTATACCTCCCTGACAGGTATCAGCCCCTGTATTGCTGAGGAAATCTGTTTTCGCGCTTCTGTGGACGGAAGTCTCTCTCCCCAGGCCCTTAGCGAAACTGCACGGGAACACCTGTTTCACACCTTCACCCGTGTCATGGAGGATGTAAAAAACGGCGATTTTCAGCCTAATATTGTATACAATGAAAAAGGGGAACCTCTGGAATATGCAGCCATTCCTCTGACTAAGTACACCACAGCGGAAAAAAGAGACTTTCCTTCCATATCCACTGTGTTGGAACAATACTACGCACAAAAAGACCAGATTACCCGAATCCGCCAGAAATCCGCCGACCTGCGCCGAATTGTCCAGACCGCTTTGGAACGCAACCGCAAAAAATACGATTTGCAGACAAAGCAGATGAAAGATACAGAGAAAATGGATAAGTACAAAGTCTATGGGGAGCTGATTAATACCTACGGCTACAATCTGGAAAGCGGCTGCAAATCCTTCCAGGCTTTGAATTACTACACCAACGAAGAGATTACCATTCCGCTGGACAATACTCTGACACCCCAGGAAAATGCCAAGAAATATTTTGACCGTTATAACAAACTGAAACGAACTGCCCAGGCTTTGGAAGAACAGTTAAAAGAAACCCATGAAGAAATCCTGCATTTGGAGTCTGTCAGCACGGCTCTGGATATTGCACTGACAGAAAGCGACCTGTCCCAGATTAAAGAAGAACTGACCGAGTGCGGTTATATTAAAAAGCATTACACCAAAAAGAAAAAAGCTCTGGAAAAATCCAAGCCTCTTCACTATATTTCCAGTGACGGCTATCATATTTATGTAGGAAAAAATAACTACCAGAACGAAGAGCTGACCTTTAAGTTTGCCACCGGCAATGACTGGTGGTTCCACGCAAAGAAAATGGCGGGCTCCCATGTTATTGTCAAAAGCAACAACGAAGAACTGCCTGACAGAACGTTTGAAGAAGCAGGACGACTGGCTGCCTACTACTCCAGCGGACGCACAGCTCCCAAAGTGGAAATCGACTATATTCAGAAGAAACATGTGAAAAAGCCAAACAGTTCAAAACCCGGATTCGTGGTGTATTATACCAACTATTCCCTGATGATAGAGCCCGACATTTCCGGTATCCAACTGGCAAAAAACGACTGATTTCACCAAATAAAGGCCCTGTGATGCCGCTGCTTTTTCCGGCAGCTTCGTCATAGGGCCTTTTCTTATTTTTGAAAACTTTATAGTGTCCATGGAATTTTAATTCCCTGGGTATAATCCCACCTGCCTTTACATTGGTTTTTCCAACTCCAAAAGGGCCTGTTTCATGGGAATACCGCCTGCATAACCGGTTAGTTTTCCATTTGCGCCAACCACACGATGACAGGGAACCACAATCCCAATGGGATTCCGATGATTCGCCATGCCTACAGCTCTGCTGGCTTTGGGATTTCCAATTTTTTCTGCTATCTCTTTGTAGGAACGGGTCTCCCCATAAGGAATTTCTCTCAAAGCTTCCCAGACTTTTTTCTGGAATTCTGTTCCCCGCAAATCTAAAGGCACAGTAAATACCTTCCGGTTTCCGGCAAAATATTCCTCCAACTCTTTGATGGTCTGTTGGACAACAGGGTTATTTTCTTTATCCTCTGCAGATTCCTGCTCTTTCCGAACCCCCAAAGACAGCAATGCTGTTTCTGTACATACAATAAGCAATTCTCCTACCGGGCTTTTATATACAGCCCGACTTAATTTTTCTTTTGTCATTGCATACTCCTTTCCCTATCCCTTAAACGTAAAAACGAAATCACATCCACATCATAAGCGCAAAGCAGTAAATTCCGCTATAATACAGCCCAAGCGCCAGATAGTGAATCCCTTTTGTCTGCTCGTGGAAAAAACTTTTTCCCACCATCATATCGGAAACTGCAAACAAGCCTGCCCCCAAAGCTATCCACCCGTACTCCTTTCCCAAACGGAAAGGCAGAGAAAGAGCCAGCACTGTCATTCCCATCAAAACAGCAGGATACAACAACATGGCATACTGTTTTGGATTTTCCCTCGCACCTTTTACTTCTTCCCGGAAAAGAAACAGGCAAATCCCCATAAGTATCAGCCAAAGAATAATTTCCGCCAGATAGAATCTGCTTTTGGACAAAATCCAGCCTATCAAAAATATATGTCCTGCTGCAAAGGCGCCCATTCCCCAGAAAAATTTCACTTCCAGCAAGGCGTCTGCCAGAAGAAACAACAGCAGTGCAGACAAAATCCACTGCTTTCCCATTGTATGCATATCTTCTGTCTGGCAGAGTCCCCATACTCCGGTAAATACGACCATCCAGGTAGACAAACATTTCGGCAAAATATTCCAATCTTTCTTTTCCCAATCCTGCAATTTCCGATGTAAAAGAATCCCTGTTCCTATAACAGGTACTGCAAACAACGTCCATAGAACAAGCATACGCCACCTTCTCCCTAGATTTTACTTCCTTCCCCATATATTTCATACGCTGTATAAGGACAGTCCAAATGATACCCCAGCTTTTCTGAAAGTGCCAGAGAATTTTCGGTGTGGGCGTCCCAAGAGGGATATCGCCCTGTTTCCAGACAAGCCAATATCAGTCGGGCACAGCAGGCAGAGGCCAGCCCTTGCCTTCGATATTCCTCTTTGGTATCCACTTCTATTTCAATGCCGCCCTTCCAGGCTGAATACGAAGACGCCCCGGAAACAAGCTCTTCCCCTTTTAGAGCCAACACCCCCATTCCAAAGGTACAAAAACTCTCATAATCAGCAAACTGAGCCGTAAAATCCCGGCTCCATTCTTCTTCTCTGCACCGATTGTAAAATTCTTCCTCTATCCACTTAAAAGTATACCCTTTTGGAAGCCGGGCCACTCGTTTCAGGCTGTCTGTATCAAAAGTATTCGGCTCCTTTTTCATGCGGTAACGCATAATTTTCCGGCTTCGCCCCCGGTAACAGTCCTCAATGAGCCTCCCCCACGCTTCATCCGGTGGAACCAGAATTCGAAACTCTGGTTTGCTCTCCTTTGGCAGATATTCCACCAACGCCCTGTCCGGTTCTCCGTCGAAAAATGTGAAGTCTCCCAACACAGCCATAAGAGATTTAAAGTTTCTCTCTCTGGCATAAAAATTCCCCATAATCCCCTGCTTACAAGACCAAAGAAAGGATTCCTGCGTATCTTTGAAAAAGCCAGAAATATCTGTATGTTTAATGGATATGATAAGCTTTACCTCCTCTCCCATAGAACAAATACGCACACCATACCTGCCGCAAATATACCAAGTCCTGTAAAAGCTGCTGCAATGGAATATTCTTTGGCTATCCATCCGGCCACCGGACTTAATACAACCATAAACACACTGTACAGCATACTGCTTACTGATACCATTGTAGCACGTATTTCGCTGGAAAACATCTTCTGATTTTCATTTTCTATACGCAGCATCAACATTTCCTCAAGCCCATGAGCAAGTCCTGCTGCCAGAACAGAAACTATCAATACAGAACTGCCGCTTGCAGAGATAAAAAGACAGGTCAGCAAACCGCCAAAAAACAGCAGTTTTCTCAAATTTACCCTTCCCATTTTTTCTCCCAGAGTTGCCCCTGCCATACTGAAAAGCGAAAGAACCAGCAGCGGAATTCCAACCCATTTAGCGCTTAATCCGCACTCTACCAAATGCTCCTGCATCATCATATAGACAATATAGCATCCGGCAGAAACAGCACCGCAAACCAGCATACGCCTGCAAACCAGAGAATTTTCAACTAAAAATCTTATACTCTCCACAGAATAATTTTTAAGTTCCCTTCCCATATCAGCCAGTGTCAGCTTTTCTTTCTTTTTTTCTCTTCCGATTCTTGTTTCTGAAAGCCGCCAGGCTACAGCAGAACACAGAAGTCCCTGTACCACAGAAATAAGATAGGCTTTTCGATACCCCAGCGTCACCGTGACTACCGTGAGCAGATTCGTCAGCGCGAAAACTCCAAGATAAATGTTTTCCTGTATGCACGACACCTTCAAATACCGTTCTTCCTGTCCGCTTTCCAAAAGACTGTCATAAGTCAACGCTTCCCTTGTACCGGATACCAGATTATAGCTGAACGCATTCAGACCCATGGCAACTAAAATCACGCCAAACAAGTCTGTGGCAATCATGCACAAAGAACCTGCAGCCGATACAAGACCTGCCAGAATCAGTGTCTTTTTCCGCCCTATCATATCCGAAAGCATACCACTTGGGATTTCACAGCACATACTGACCACATGAAAGAATCCTTCTGCAATCCCTGTCTGAGCCAGAGAAAAGCCCCGGCTTAAAAGGAGTAAAACCCATACTGCATCTACAATTTGAAGTCCGCTGATAATTTCATAAAGATATAAATTCTGAAGTTGTTTTTTGATATTCATATTGCACCACTCTTTTCTTATATTTTGTAGAATGATGCCCACTTTTAGAGTTGAAAACGACAAAACTCAACGAGTTTTCAGACAAATATTCCTAAAAATGGGCGCACTTATAGCCTGAACACCAAAAAAGTTTCCTTTTTGAATCATCAAATAAGGTGTTTTCCAGCCCATTTGTGCGCCTCCTTTTTTCAAAACTGCTTACAATATACCATAAATTTCTTAAAAAGTAAATCTGCTTTTACTTGTTTTTTGCATGCGCACTCAGCCTGTTCTCTCCCCACGGAGAACTCAGCAGTGTCTCCCCGCCTACAATTCCGGCCTGCAAAACCTCCACGTCCTCCTCCATTTCCACAAGTGTCATACCTTCCAGCCGGACATACTGCAGAAACTCTTCCAGTGTCCCATAGACATCCTCATCAAACACAAAACGAATGTCTTCTTTCCGCGGTTCCTCGTCCAGAGGAATGGTACAGGAGCCCATACGGTGTACGGTACCCTTGTAACAAAAATCTATGAGTTCAAAGGTACTCTCTTTCTCATAATCCTCCCGCATAATCTTCAAAATGTCCTGCATGGAAATCCATAAGGTTTTCGGTTTTTTCTTTCCAAATCCAAACATATTGCGCCTCCTCCGATTAAAATCTGAAAAAAGTTCTTGACTTAGAGTTTACTTCAAGGATTATTCTATATAGCAAAAGAAATAACAAAGATAGACAGCAATGTCAATAAAAAAACAGGAGGTTTTTGTATGTCTAAGAAAGTTCTTATTATCAGTACCAGCCTGAGAAATCAGAGCAATTCGGAAACTCTGGCTCATGCCTTTGCCGAAGGGGCCGAAGCTGCAGGAAATGTAGTGGAACAAATCACTTTAAGGGATAAGCAGATTGCATTCTGTAAAGGCTGTCTGGCCTGTCAGAAACTGCATAAGTGTGTCATTTCTGACGACGCTGCCCCCATTACAGAGAAAATGCAGCAGGCAGATGTAATCGTATGGGCAACCCCTATCTATTACTATGATATCAGCGGTCAGATGAAAACCCTGATTGACCGGGCCAATGCACTTTATTCCTCTGATTATGCGTTCCGCGATATTTATCTGCTTTCCACTGCCGCAGAGGAAGAAGAAGGCACTGATAAAAGAGCCATCAGCAGCCTGGAGGGCTGGATTGACTGCTACGAAAAAGCGCGGCTGGCCGGCGTTGTCTTTGCAGGCGGTGTGGATGACCCCAATCAGATGCAGGGGCATACCGCTTTGGAAAAAGCTTACTCCATGGGCGCTTCTATCAGATAAGAACAACAATATTTTAAAAGAAAGAAGGAATTTCTATGATAAAACAAACAGCAGGCAGAGATGCCCTAAACGATTTCGCACCGGAATTTGCACGTTTAAATGATGATGTACTCTTTGGAGAAGTCTGGTCCAGAGAAGACCAGCTTGCCCCCAAACTGCGCTCCATGATTACGGTTACCGCTTTAGTCAGCAAAGGGATTGTGGACAGTTCTTTGCAGCACCATCTTGCTTCTGCCCGTAAAAACGGTGTTACCCGCACAGAAATGGCAGAACTTCTCACACATCTGGCTTTTTATGCCGGCTGGCCCAATGCATGGGCAGCCTTTCGTATGGCAAAAGAAGTCTATGCAGAAGATGTCCCAACAGAAGCTCACGGCGGCTTTTTCGGTCAGGGCGAGCCAAATACGGCATTTGCCCAATATTTCACAGGAAACAGCTACTTAAAGCCTCTTACGAATCCCCAGAACTGCCCTGTCTTCATTGCCAACGTCACTTTTGAGCCGGGCTGCCGCAATAACTGGCACATTCACCGCGCTGACAAAGGCGGCGGACAAATTCTTCTGTGTGTAGACGGCGAAGGCTGGTATCAGGAAGAAGGCAAAGAGGCGCAGTCTTTAAAACCCGGCGATGTCATTACGATTCCGGCTAATGTAAAGCACTGGCACGGCGCCAAAGCTCACAGCTGGTTCAGTCATCTGGCTATGGAATGCCCCGGAGAAAACACTTCCAATCAGTGGCTGGAAGCAGTAAGCGATGAAGTCTATGAAAAACTCACGGACGAACACCATAAGGAATATCCAATAGAATAGAAGCCCCAAAAAAAGATACCTCACTTAAGCAAATCCTTATTATTGACAAACTTTTTCAGATAGTCAATAATAAATCTATCAACGAAAGTGAGGTATTTTCTTTATGACCATAAAAGATATTGCAAATTTGGCCGGTGTTTCCATATCCACAGTTTCCAAAATTGTGAATAACAAGGCCGAAAATATAAATATTGAGACCAAAAACCGGGTTCTGAAAATCGTAAAGGAATACAACTATACCCCTTACGGGGCAGCCAAGAGCATTTCTTCCGCCAGAACCTTCCTCATCGGTGTTCTTCTGAAACGAACTTCCCAGATGCATCTGATGCTGAACGGTATCCTGCAGACAGCCCAGAAACACGGCTATAACGTTTTAATCTGTGACAGTGCAGATAATCCCAAGCAGGAATTAAAACACATCACAGCACTGTGCAGACACAAGATTGACGGAGTTCTCTGGGAACCTGTCTGCGAAGAAAGCCTTTCCCAGGCGCGACATTTCAAAGAGCAGAACATTCCCATTTCCTACATCAACAGCTCTTTTCCTCAGGAAGCCTGCTGCCTTGATTTCTCCCAAATGGGATATGCCGCTGCCAAAAAGCTTTTGGATTACCGTCATACCCATATCTGCTGTCTTACAAAGCCCGGCAGCCTGCGCTCAGATATGGTGTTTGAAGGCTTTAAAAAATGTCTGTTTGACCATGAAATCCCCTATACGGAAGACAGAAAGATTTCTGTTTTTGACCCGGATTTCTATACCCAAATATCCCGGCAGGGCTTTACAGGAGTGGTCAGCACACATTTCGAGTCAGCCCTTTCTCTTTATGAAAAAGTGGACAGCTTTCACTATCACATTCCTTCTGACTTATCTTTGGTCAGCCTGCGGGAAGACGGCAGGGAAGCCATTTGTTTTCCCCGAATCTCCTCTATCCGTATTCCTTATGAGCGTTTCGGAGAAAAGGCATGTGAGTCTTTGATTGCCCGCTGCGAAGAACAGTCCGAACCGGAGTTTGCCCTTTTTGAATTCGGAGATTTGCTCTTTGACCATGAAGAAAGTATCAGCGAACCGCCTTCCTGCCGCTACAAAAAACTGGTATCTGTAGGCAGTATTAATATGGATATTACTTTAAATGTAGAAGAACCTCCCAGTTCCGGCAGCACGATTATCACCACGTCTTCCTGTATGGCACTGGGCGGCAAAGGAGCTAACCAGGCCATTGCAAGCGCCCGCCTGGGAAGGGAAGTGACCATTATCGGAAAGATTGGAAATGACTACGATTCCACCATGATTTACGACTCTTTAAAGAAAGAACAGGTTCTGACCCTGGGGCTTCGGAGAGATTCCGCTTCCATTACCGGAAAGGCTTATATCCATGTGCAGAAAGACGCAGAAAGCAGCATTACCATTCTTCCGGGAGCCAACCAAAATCTTTTCCCGGAAGATATCTCCTCCCGGGAGCATTTGTTTGAGGGCTGCGGTTACTGCCTGATTTCTACAGAAATTCCTGTGGAAACCTGTATCTGTGCTGCCGAAACGGCCCGGAAATATGGGGCACAGACCATTGTGAAGCCTGCAGCATTAAAGACTCTTCCGGATAAACTTTTGAAGAACACGGACATCTTTGTTCCAAACCGGAAGGAAGCTGCTCTTTTGTGCCCTCAGGAAACGGAAGTGGATAAGCAGGCTGCGTTTTTCTTTTCCCTGGGCTGTCCGGTAGTCATTATTACCCTTGGCCATCGGGGCTCTTATTTAAGAACGAAAGATATGGCATGTGCCTTTCCGGCCGCCGCTTTTCCCTCTGTGGATTCTACCGGCGGTGCCGACGCCTTCATCGCAGCCCTGGCTTCTTATCTGACAGAAGGCTGTCCTCTGGAAAAAGCAATTCCCATTGCCACTTATGCCGCTGGATTCTGCGTTTCCAGAACCGGGGTTGTTCCTGCCCTTGTAGACAAAGCGTCTCTGGAAAACCATATCCGCATTGCAGAACCGGAACTATTAAACTTTCGAGTATAAAAGAATTGGCCCTTTTACGCTGCTGCAAGCGCTGCTCCAAGTGCTTTGCAGGCAGCCACGGCCTCTTCATCCGGTGCGTCGTTGCAGATGACACTGTCGCAGACAAGCACGGCTCCATCTGAGCGGCAGGTGTCCTCCCAGTTTCTCATCCATTCGCCGTCTCCCCAGCCATAGGAGCCAAACAGAGCAATTTTCTTTCCTTCCAGTCTGCTCTCACACGCTTCAAACATAGGCGCAAATTCCTCTTCTTCCAACTCTTCGGCTCCCATAGACGGGCAGCCAAAAGCTATCGCATCATAATTCTCTGTCATAGAAGCGTCAAACGCTCCACTGGTCAGCAAAACGGCTTCTGCTCCTGCCGCCTTTGCCCCATCTGCAACGGCATTCGCCATCTCTTCTGTATTTCCGGTTCCACTCCAATATACAACTGCGATTTTACTCATTACTTTTACACCTTTCTTTCCTTTAGGATATTTTGCTTACAGCAATTTTAGTTAGTCTTTCCTAACCTTGTTTTAAAGTAACACTTTTCCAGAATTTTGTCAACCCTGAAATCATAAAAAAACAGCCCCTGTCAAGAGCATATTCTCCTAACAGGGACTGCATTTTTCGCTGCAGTCTTTTCCTTTTCAGGTTTACTGTCTTTCTGTGACCTCATTTCCGGTGATTTCTCCTTTTTCAAAAGCCACGGCATTGTCCAGCGTGGTCTGAGAAATGGCCGCCAGGGCTTCCTCTGTAAAAAATCCCTGGTGAGACGTAATCATAACATTGGGGAAAGACAAAAGTCTGGCTGTTGTGGAGTGTTCCAGGATTTCATCTGAACGGTCTTCAAATACGTTCTTTGTCTCTTCCTCATAAACATCCAGTCCTACACCGAAGAACTTTCTGGCACGGATACCGTCAATCAGATCATTGGTTTTTACCAGACCGCCTCTGGAGGTATTTACCAGAATTACCCCATCCTTCATTTTCGCAATGGTGTCTTTATTAATCAGATGATAGGTATTATCCATCAGCGGGCAGTGCAGGGAAATCAAGTCACTGGAAGCCAGCAATTCATCTAAGGTTACATAGGTTACAAAATCAGCCAGTTCCGGGTTCTGATATACATCATAGGCAATGACCTTCATGCCAAAGCCACGACAGATTTTCGCCATAGCTGCACCGATTTTTCCTGTACCCACGATTCCGGCCGTCTTCTGGTAAAAATTCATCCCCATCAGTCCGCCAAGGCTGAAATCATTTTCCCTCACTTTTACATATGCTTTGTGAATACGGCGGTTTGCTGCAAGGGCCAGAGCCATTGCATGCTCCGCTACGGCTTCGGGAGAATATCCCGGCACACGCATAACCCGAATACCGTATTCTGCTGCTTTTTCTAAATCCACATTGTTAAATCCTGCGCAGCGCATTAAGACCAGACGAACTCCCGCTTCGTGAAGCGCATCCATGGTTTCGCTTCCCACATCAGAGCTTACAAAAGCGCAGACTGCGTCATATCCTTTGGCCAACGGCGCTGTCTTGGGTGCCAAATCCGTTTTTAAATAATCAATTTCTATACCAGGATAATTTCCTGTCTGTTTTTCAAACGATTCCTTATCATAAGTTTTTGTGTCAAAAAATAAAATCCTCATTCTGCATTCCTCCTGTTCTGTACTTCTCAGGATTTTAATCACTATGCTTCTTTATCATAGTAATAATATCTACTATATTTGTCAAGTACCTGTTTTTCTTCATATCATAATGATATATACCACCAGGAGGATTGATTTTATGGGCGAAACTCTTTTAAATGTAAATGACATCAGTTATGCCTACCACACAAAATCCGGGGAAACACCTGCCCTTTCTCATATATCTTTTTCCGTATCCAGAGGAGAATTTACTGCCATCGTAGGTCCCTCCGGGTGCGGTAAATCTACGTTTCTGGATATGCTTTGCGGCCTCTTACATCCGGAAAAAGGCGAAATTCTTTTAGCCGGAAAACCTTTACAGGAAAAAACTGCCAGCATTGGATACATGCTGCAAAAAGACCATCTTTTTGAATGGCGGACCATTTACAGCAACATCCTGCTGGGGCTGGAAATTCAAAAAAGACTTTCCCCGGATACCAAAGCACGCGCCGAGCAGCTTCTGGCAGACTATGGACTGGACAAATTCAAAACCGCAAGACCCTCCCAGCTTTCCGGAGGTATGCGGCAAAGGGCGGCACTCATCCGCACTCTGGCTTTAGAACCGGAACTGCTGCTTCTGGACGAACCCTTTTCTGCTCTGGATTATCAGACCCGTTTATCCGTAAGTGATGACATCGGAACCATTATCCGCCGGGAAGGAAAAACCGCTGTTTTAGTCACACATGATATTTCTGAAGCCGTCAGTATGGCAGACCGGGTGATTGTATTCAGCCAGAGACCTGCGCACATACAAAAAATCATTCCCATTACTTTTTCCATGCCTGTGCGTACCCCTATGGCTTCCCGCAATGCCCCTGAATTTAAAACTTATTTTAATGAAATATGGAAGGAGCTGAATCATCATGATGTATCCTCTCAATCCCTCTGAGGAGCAGAAAAAATATCTGAAAAAGCTGAAACAAAATGCCATGCTCATACAGTTTTTCCGATTTTTTCTTTTCTTTGCTTTTCTCTTTTTATGGGAAATCTGTGCCCGAACAGGCACGATAGACTCTTTTATTTTCTCCAGCCCCTCCCAGATAGCGGAGAAAATGGCGGAACTTTTTCACAACGGCACGCTCCTTCGGCATATTTCTGTCACGCTCACAGAAACGCTCATCAGTTTTCTTCTGGTCACACTGCTGGGTATTGTGTGCGCGGTTCTTTTGTGGGCCTTTCCCAGACTGTCTGCCGTACTGGAACCGTATCTTGTGGTTTTAAACAGTCTGCCGAAATCCGCTTTGGCTCCGCTTCTCATTGTGTGGCTAGGCAGCAATATGAAAACCATCATTCTTGCCGGAATTTCCGTCGCCGTCTTCGGCGCCATCATGAATCTGTATACCGGCTTCTGCGAAACAGATCCGGATAAATTAAAACTTATAAAAACGCTGGGTGGCACAAAAAAAGATGCGCTCTTGAAAGTGATTCTTCCGGGGTCTGTCCCTCTGATTTTAAGCGTTATGAAGGTAAATATCGGACTGTCTTTGATTGGAATTGTCATTGGAGAAATGATTGGAAGCAAAAGCGGACTTGGTTACCTGATAATCTATTCCAGCCAGGTCTTCCAACTGACCACTATGCTTATGTCCATTGTAATTTTATGTATCATTGCCATTTTTTTATATGGAATGATTTCTTTTTTGGAAAAACGTTATCTGAAAAGCCATAAATAGATGCTGCTCATGCTTGAAAAAGAGGCTGCACCCCGCAGCCTCTTTTTATCATAAAAACAATTCATTTGCCTTGCGCTCTGTACAAGTCTTTTTCATCTTCGCAGAAGCAAGTTTCACTTTTAATTTACTTATATTTCTTGCCTTCTGAGGGCAGACCTGGACGCAGCGCATACAGGAAATACATTTGGATTTATCCGTCTTCTTTGGATTGTCACCGGGAATTGCACCAGCCGGACAGACTCTGGCGCACAGGCCGCAGGCTGTACAGTGTTTATCTGCCTTTGGCTTTAACGGCACACCTTGATACGTTCTGTAAGGCTTGCTGCCCGGCAGAGCCAGCTTTTCATAAGTCTCTGCAGTATGGAGTTTCTGCCGGATTTTCTCTGTCCCCCTGGTTGGGCTGAAATAAATGGCATATACACTCATTTGCGTATCCTCTCTTCCTTCTGTATAGATATAGAGTTCTCTTCTGCATTTTTCTGCGTAAGGAACATTATAGCTCTTTTTGCCAGAGGATACAATGACAAAATGTCTTTATTCTGCTTCAATTCCGGCAGTTTCAATAACAAATTTCACTTTTCCGTCCACATTCTCAGACTGTCCGTCAAAGGCTTTGTAAGACTTATCTGCATTTTCTACTGCTTTCAGTCTGTCCAGAACTGTTTTCACATCACCGTTTACCATATCCGCAAGCTTCTGTACACCTTCTTTATCAAATTTCTCCATACCATCCCTTAGCTGCGTGGAACCATCTTTTAATTTTGCAGTTCCGCCCTTTAACTCTTTTCCCCCTGCTGCCAGCTGGGACGTTCCGTCTTTTAAGGCTGCTGCTCCGTCTGCTAGTTGGGAAATGCCGTCGCTTAACACATTTCCTCCTGCCGCCAGTGCACTGCCGCCCTTTAAGAGTTCCGAACTGCCCTGGGCTAACCCGGCTGCCCCGCTGTTTAAGGAATCATTCTTTGCTGTCAATGCATTTACACCTGTTTGAAGCTGCTGCGTTCCCGCCTGTAAAGCGCTGCTGCCCTGGGTCAGCTGAGCAATACCGCCGCTTAACTGGCCTGCACCTTCTGACATCTGCTGCAGTCCTGCATTTAAGGACGAAGCCCCGGAAGCTACAGATACGGCGCCTGCATTTAGCTCTGTATTCTTAGCAGTCAGTGCTTCACTGCCTTTTTTCAATTCTCCCACTGCCTTCTGCAATTTTTCAGAAAGAGAAGTCAAATTCCCCATAGAACCTGCCGCCTCTTTCAAAGACCAGGCGCCTTTCTGTAAAGTTTCTGCTCCGGCTGCAGCACTGGCTGCTCCTTCTTTCATGGTATGAAGCTGTGCTTCTGCTTCTGAAAGTACTGCTTCTGCCTCTGGTATCTGTCCATTTACTGCTGTCATTGCCCCCTGTATCTGCTGCAATCCCTGGATTGTATCTGCCGCACCGCTGTTGTCACCGTAAGTCACCGGTACCTTCACATCCACAGATACTCCGATACCGCCCAGATTTGCCAGTACGGCCTGTTTTTCTTCTTCCGATACACCTGCAGCATCCAAAGCTGCCGCCACGTTGTTATACTGCTGTTCATTCGCCTGGGCACTGGCCTGTTCGTTTACTGCATTGGTATCTACGCTTGGTGTTGTCTGGCTGTTTACAAAGTTCTCAATCATACCTGCCGCCTGACCGCTTAAATCTCCTACTGTCTGCGCCGCAGTTTTCAATCCTGTTACACTGGCTCCCAACTTTCCGGCCGCCCCTTCTGCCTGTGTCATGCCTTCTTTTAAAGTTTCTGCTCCCTGTATCAGCTGTCCGGCTCCGTCTGTGAGACTCTGAATGGCCTCCGGAAGTTTGGATGCCTGCCCCACAGAACCGCCGAGTTCACTCTGTAGCTTTCCAAGACCTGCATCCAACTGGGCCGTCCCTGCCGTGTAAGCCTGCACACCCTGTTTAAGGCTTTCGCTTCCCGCAGCCAGCTGTGTTCCTCCTGCGCTTAACTGACCGATACCGTCAAGCAGCGTTCCCTTTTTCTCGTCAAGGGTTTCCATACCGCTGTTAAGCGCTGCCGCGCCGTCTGCCACCTGGGTAATTCCGCTGCCCAGCTTAGAAGTGCCATCCGTATAAGCACTGATGCCATCCCTTAATTGTCCGGCTCCGCCTTCCAGTGAATTCATACCTGCAGTCAGCTGAGCAATCCCGTCCAAAAGTTCCCCTTTGCTGTTATTCATGGTATCAATGCCGTTTTTCAGCTTTCCGGCGCCGTCATCCGCACTGTTTAAGCCGTTTACAAAAGTATCTGCAGAACTGTCCAGAGCGGCAATGCCTTCCTGCAGTTCTTTGCTGCCCTTTACCAAAGCCGTGGAAGAATCAGTGAGCGTATCCAGTTTTTTCTTTAAATCGTCAGTGTTGGCAGTCTCTCCCAGATTCAAATCTTCTAAAAGACCTGTGGCAGCTATGGTAGCCGTCATTCCCAGAGAAAAATCTTTCACATCTGCCGTCAGTTCCACATAGTCCGGAATTTCCATATCGTCCAATTCTTTCATATCTGACAGCTTCAGGCTGTCTGACAGACCCGGAAATCCATACCCTACTGCAATATCATTCGTTCCGTCGGAAAGCACCTTGCCATTTGTGATTTCTACATTGGTAAAAGTATCAGCTGGAAGAATCATGGCCGTCATCATCATAAACGGCGTATAGATTTCTTCTTTTTTTCCATTGACCTCTTCGGTCCGTTTTTCTGTATTTTCATAGTCGATTCTGATTTTTACCTTACCGCTTTTTCCTGCCAAATCAGAAGCCTGGATTTCCTTACCGTCCAGATAATACGTCAGCTTTACAGAAACCGGCAATTTTTTGCCTGTGGTTCCCTGATAATAAATATCTCCGCCGTCCGTATTCCAGGTAAGTGTTCCGTCTGAGTTCTGTTTAAAAGTTTCATCACCTTTCACATTCTCAATGTCTGTCAGACTGCTTTTATCTTTCAGGGTTTTCTCTTTTCCCTTGTTTTTCAGCCAGTTGCTGACAATCACATTTTCTGAATTTCCATTTTCATCTGCAGTTACATAAACGGTCTGCTCCTTCTCTGTCTGTGTGTTTTCTGCTGCCAGTATGGGCGATGTGGGCAGAATCACCGACATCATCACAGCCATACCCACCAGAAGCGCCTGCACATTTTTCCTCTTCATAGCCAAAACCTCCTATTTCCTAACCTTGAAATTTTTACTTGTTGCACAAATAACTTTGTCAAATATCCAATACATGGCAGGCAGAAACAGCAGCACTGCGCACATACTGATTAATGCGCCCCTTGCCATAAGAAGACAAAGAGAACTAATCATATCAATCTTCGAATACACACCAACCCCAAAGGTTGCCGCAAAAAAACTGAATGCTGATACCATAACGGGACGGATACTGCTCTGCAGGGCAATACTGATGGATTCCTTCTTACTCTTGCCGCCTCCTCTTTCCTGCTCATAACGGCTGGTCATCAAAATAGCATAATCTACCGTTGCCCCAAGCTGAATGGTTCCGATAACAATGGAGGCAATGAACGGCAGCTCTGTTCCTGTGAGATACGGAATTCCCATGTTAATGAAAATTGCCCCCTCAATAACCAGTACCAGAATCACCGGAAGGGTCATGGATTTGAACACAAACAGGATAATCAGAAAAACGGCCACGATGGAAACTGCGCTGACTACCTTAAAGTCATGGTCTGTGATTTCAATCAAATCCTTGGTACAGGGTGCCTCACCTACCAGCATGCCGTTTTTATCATAAGATTTCAGAATTTGATTCAATTCGTTAATCTGGTCATTGACTTCTTCGGAAGCTGTCTGATACTCATTGGTAATGAGCATTAGTTCATAGTTGTCACTTTCCAGAATGTCCTTAATCTCCTTTGGTATCATGCTTTCCGGCAGAGACGGTCCGATAATGCTCTCCAGTCCCAGCACTTCTTTTACACCATCTGCCTGCTCCATTTCCTTTATCATTTTGTGTTTTTCCTTACCGGAAATATTTTTATCCATGAGAATCATGTGGGCCGCACCCATATCATAATCCTTCTGCAGTTTTTCATTGGCCATAATGGATTCCAAATCCTTTGGAAGGCTGGCATCCAGGTTATAATATACTTTTGCATTTGCCTGAAAATAGGCAAACGGTATAAACAGAGCCACGCAGAGAAACGCAAAGGTTTTATGATGCCTGACCAGAAATTCTGAGACTTTCGGAAAATCCGGTATCAACTGTCTGTGCTTTGTCTTTTCCAGAGGTTTGTCAAAAATCATTATCATAGCCGGAAGCACGGTAACGCAGCAGAGAACGCCAAATACCACACCTTTTGCCATGACAATTCCCAAATCCATACCCAAAGTAAAACTCATAAAGCAAAGCGCCACAAAGCCTGCAATGGTAGTAACCGAACTTCCCACTACGGATTTAATGGTAGCAGCTATGGCCTGGGCCATGGCTTCCTTGCGGTTCTCTCTATAAGTTTCCTTCTGTTCCTGATAGCTGTGCCACAGGAAAATGGAATAATCCATGGTAACACCCAACTGTAAAACTGCACTTAACGCCTTGGTAATATAAGAAATTTCTCCTTTGAAAATATTCGTTCCCATATTATAAACAATGGCAATACCGATACTGGCCAGAAACAGAAACGGAATCAGATAGGATTCCATGGCCAGCGCCAGAACGATACAGGACAGTACAACGGCAATCAGTACATAAATAGCCACCTCTGACTCTGCCAGATTTTTGGTATCTGTTACAATGGCCGACATGCCGCTGACAAAGCACTGCTTTCCCGCCAGCTTTCTGATATCTCCTATGGCGTCCATAGTTTCATCCGCTGATGTAGTCGTATCAAAAATAATAAACATCATGGTGGAATTTTCTGAGAACAGAACGCTTCGTATTTTCTCCGGCAGCATTTCTGTCGGAAGACTTAAATCCGCAAAACTGTCGTACCACACCACCTGCGAAACGTGCTCTACCTCCTCTATTTTTTCTTTCAGAGCCGCCACATCTTTATTTGGCATGCCTTCACATACGAACATGGAATACGCACCGGTTCCGAATTCATCCACCAGGATATTCTGTCCCTTCATCGTTTCAATATCATCCGGCAGATAGTACAGCACATCATAATTCACTCTGGTGTTTATATATCCTATCACGGATGGTATCAACAGCAGCAGGCTCAGAACAAAAATCGGAACCCGGAATTTGACAATTTTCCTTCCCAGCTTTACCATTTCCTTTCCTCCCTTTCCCGTTTTTGCTAAACATATGCAGACATAGCGTCTTCATATTCTTATTTTTATGACCTTTGGTCATTAATTGTTATAACGCAAAACTGACCTTTAGTCAATATTACTTATGACCAAAAGTCAGTTTTCGTTTTTATGCAATATGCAGAATTCCTCATTTCAGACATTTGAGGTTTGACTTTTCCCCTCTTTTCTCTCTATAATTGTGGGGAAGGAGGCAATACCAATGAGTAAGATAGAAACTAATAAAGAGCAGAAAAGAAACTCCCTTCTGGATTCTGCTTTCACTTTGTTTATTGACAATGGGTTTAACAAGACCTCCATTGCAGATATCGTTAAAAAAGCAGGAGTGGCAAAGGGAACTTTCTATCTGTATTTTAAGGATAAGTATGATATCCGCAATCATTTAATCAGTCACAAGGCCAATCAGGTTTTTCAGACAGCCTATACAGAATTTAGAAAACATAAGGAAATTGAAGATTTTGAAGAACAGGTCTTGTTTATCATTGACAACATTTTGGACCAGTTTGCCCAGAACCACAATCTGGTGCTGCTGATTTCCAAACATTTGAGTTGGGGATTTTTCAAAGATTTTTTAAGTGTTGCGCCAAGCAAAGATACGCCCGCTATTTTCACCATTTATGAAACCATGCTGGCCCATGCTTCCCATACCTACCGCACACCGGATTTGATGATGTATATGATATTAGAATTGGTCAGCGGCACCAGCTACAATACCATTCTTTATGAACAGCCGGTGCCTTTAGACCAGATAAAGAAGCCTCTTTATGAGGTTATCAGAGGAATTTTCAGTCAATACAGAGAATAATCTTTTGGGGAACTGCCGCAAAGAACCGTTCCCCGTTTTCTACCTGCACACTTCCACCCAGGCTATCTCCATGCCTGCCTTCACGTCCTGCAGCGCCGCCTGATAGTCTCCCGGTTCCAGATAGATGTTCTCCAGCTTTATCAGATTCCACTCGTTTCCGGTTCCATTGGTCTGTACGGTAGCTACAGGCTTTCCGTTCAGCAGCAGATTACAGGACGACTGGGCCTGCTGAGAAAGTCCGGAACGCAGCTTCACAAAAAACTTATACCGTCCGGTGTGCTCTATAGACAGCCGCATAGTTTCCTCTTTTTCGGGAATCAGCTTCACTGGCACAAAAGCAAAGCTTCCGGCTTCCTTTTCCAGTTCTTCCGGTGTCTTTAAAGGCCTTTTTGCCACCGGGCTCTCCAAAATAAAGCGACAGATATTCATGGCGCATCTCTGCAGTTCTCCTACACTCAGGTTTCCGCTTTCCAGCGCTTCCAAGGTATTATCTTCATAGATATTTTCCTCGGAACCGCCGTTTCCAACAACCATGTACAGGTCATTCTGTGCCCGAACCATAGCGGCCGTATTCTTCATATCCCCTTTTCCCCCTTCTACAGGGTCGTTCATCTTGGCCCACCAGTCTGTCATGACAATGCCTTCATATCCCCACTCTCCCCGCAGAACAGTGGTACACAAATCATAATTAGAAGCAGTCCAGTGTCCGTTTAAAGGATTGTAAGACGTCATCAGAGAGCGTGCCTTCCCTTCTTTTACTGCCATTTCAAAGCCTTTCAGATAAATTTCCCTTAAAGCCCTCTGGGACACTACAGAGTCTGCCGTGGTTCTGCCTTTTTCCTGATTGTTGCAGGCAAAATGCTTAATGGTAGCAGCTGCTCCGGTTTTCCCGATACCTCTTACCGCTGCCGCCGCACATGTTCCGGTCAGATAAGGGTCTTCTGAAAAATATTCAAAATTTCTTCCGTTTAAAGGGCTTCTGTGTATATTCATGCCCGGTCCTAAAAGGGTATCAATCTGATTTCTTAACAGTTCTTTTCCTTCCCATTCGTATAATTCTTCCATCATCTCAGGATTCCAACTGGCCGCCAGCATGGTTCCGATGGGCATTTGTGTGGCCTGAAGACCGCTGTCCATACGGATTCCGGAAGGTCCGTCTGCAGTGCAGGCTGCTGGAATTCCATAGCGGTAAAGGCTTGGGGCTGTTCCGCCAAAAGCAGAGGCTGTTCCCGGTGTCACCATAGGATTGCACATGCCTTCTCCTCTTACAATTCTCGCCAGTTGTTCTTTGGTAAACTGTGCTACAAATGCCTCTAAGGATGTTTTCTCTTCCTGCACCATAGAAAAAGTAATCCCTCTGTCTCCGGTAATCTCCATTTCTTCCGGCAGATTTTCTGCAATCCGCGCCTTTAAAGAAACGCTCTGTAAAGGCACATCTTCCTCTGTCTTTTCATATATCCCCTGTTCGGACAATCTGCCCGGACGAAGTCTCTGAAAAGCTTCTGCAGGCGCCAGCACCTCCTGTAAGCTCTGCACAACCACACAGGAAGGAATCTTCAGACCCTTTCCCTCTGCAAAAAGCGCCTGTCCGGCATTTCGCACGTCGGTTCCCACATAAAAACCATACGTCCCCTCCTCCAGCACATACGCATTTTTGTATCCTGTCACGCCACTGTCATCGTAAGAAGCCAGCTGACATGCCTTGATGGTAAAGGTCAGCTTCTGGCTTTCTCCCGGCGCCAAAAGTCCGGTCTTTTGAAAAGCTGCCAGCTGACGTACCGGCTGTCCCAGTTTTCCCTGAGGGGCTTCATAATAGACCTGCACAACCTCTTTGCCGCTGTATACGGCGCCTGTGTTGGTCACACAAGCCTCTATTACAGCAACTGCTTCCTTTCCCTCTCCATGCACTTTGGCTCTTGTCACCTGAGTCTGAAATTCTGTGTAAGACAAACCGAAACCAAAGGGAAACTGCACTTTTTCCGGTGCAAAAGTTTCAAAATAACGGTAACCCACATAAATATCTTCCGCATAATAGTTTCTCTCTTCGTCTCCGAAGTTTTCTGTGCTGGGATAGTCTGCGATATCATAGGCAATGGTATCCGGCAGCTTGCCGCTTGGAGTCACTGCTCCTGTCAGCACATCTGCACTGGCATTTCCGGCTTCAATACCGCCCTGCCAGGTGTAAAGCACACTGCAAACATGTGCTTTGTTCTGTATGGTTTCCAGCCAGCTCATATCTATAATGTTGGAAACATTCAGCACCACGGCTGTCTTTTCAAAGCACCCTGCCACAGTTTCAATAAGTTGTCTCTCTTCTTTTGTTAAAAGATAACTGCCTTCCACGGGAGCATTGTCCTGGTCTTCTCCTGCGGTTCTTCCGATTACCACAATGGCTTTATTGGAAGTTTCTCCCGCTTTTCTTGCCATCTCTTCCGACACCGGCATCTCTTTCTGGTACCAGGGTTCCCCTGCCCAGACACCGCCTCCGTCATCAAAAGGATTTTCTTTTACCCAGTTTTCATAAATCTGCACCAGTTCTTCGTTTAAGGAAATCTCCTTATAACGGCGCAGACCCTCCACCAGATTGGTGGTATAGGCTGTATGTACCGCACCGCCTGAACCGGTTCCGCTTTTATAATAATTTATCTGACATCTGCCAAAGATGGCCACATGGTCCTCTTTTGTCAGCGGAAACATCTGTTTCTCATTTTTCAGAAGGACCATTCCTTCTGCTGCCGTCTCTCTTACCTTATCGCCGAAGCCCTCTAAGGGCACGCCCATTTTTGTACACTCCATTTTTTCCTTTCCTTTCTGTTTCCCTGTGGAATTTTCTGGCTTTATTATAGACGTTTCCCGGATTTGATGCTATAATTTTCATGCTCAAAAATAATAAAATTTTGTCATAGAAGGACTTTGCCATGGAATACATGAAAGAAAAAAAGCCCTGCATAGACGGTATTCCCTTACAGTATGTATGCCACTTGCAGGATATGAAAGGAACGGGGATGGTCTACCCTGCCCACTATCATGAATATATTGAAATTTTATTCGGTCGGGAAGAAACCTTTGAGATTTACCTGGGGAACTCCTATCACCGGTTCGGCCCCGGAGATATGGTTCTGATTCCCGCCAATGCAGTACATCTCATTAACAGCCTGTCGGAAAACGGAGGAACTTACTATGTCATACGGTTTCTCCCCCAACTGGTCTATAACGGACTTTCTCAGAACGGTTCCGAAATCCTTTATCTTCTGCCTTTTCTCACAGACAGTCAGATACAGGAAAAAGTCATTCCCCATAACGTTCTTGCACAGACGGAAATTCCCGAGCTCATAGATGCCTTGTTTCAGGAAGACGCGCAAAAGCCTTACGGCTATCCTCTGGCCATCCGAAACCATATCAGCAGCATTTTTCTCTGGGTATTGCGCTACTGGCACCAGAAAGGCACCGCACAGCCTGTTGAAGCGCCTTTTCAGGCCGAACTGGCCGCACAGCTTACCCCGGCTCTTTCCTACGTCCAGGAACACTGCGATATGCCGCTGAAAGCCTCTGAGGCAGCCCGGCTGTGCGGCATGAGTTCCAGCTATTTTTCCCGCTGCTTCAATCACCTTCTGCACATGAGTTTCAGCGATTACGTCACCCGTATCCGGCTCACAGAAGCAGAAAAACTGCTGGTTTCCTCTACACTCCCGGTAACAGAAATTGCTGCCTCCTACGGCTTTGGCTCTACCAGCTACTTCATCCGCCTGTTCCGGCAGCACAAAAAACGCTCTCCCCTGCAGTTTCGGAAAGAATTTATGAAAAAAGAAACAGCATCCGGCTAAGGAATTTTCTCTGGTTCCTTAACCGAATGCCTGCACCTGTGATCTTTTACTATTTTATTGCTGTCACTTGAAAGCCGGCTCCTTCCACCGCTCTTCGCAGTTCTGTATCTGCCACTGTCCGGTCATAAGCCACAGCAGCCTGCTTCTTTTTCAGATTTACTCTTGCAGAAACCCCATCCATGGCATTCAGCGCTTTTTCCACACTCTGTCTGCAATGGTCACAGGTCATGCCTTCTATAGAGATTGTCTTTTTCCCAACAATGGGATTGGAAAGTTTCTTTTCTGTTTCCTTTATCAGACCCTTGCTCCCGCCACAGCAGGAACACTCTCCCCGGAAATGTTTCACTGTACTTTTTACTGCCAGAATCAAAACAGCAAGAACTAAAACTAAAATAATTCCATTTATCATATGCTTCCTGCCTTTCTTTTAAATCTGCTTTTTCGAATTGTAAGGTTCTGCATGACTGCAGCCATGACAACTGCTGCAGCAGCCGCTGCACCCTGCCTTTGGATTTTTACGGTTTTTTATCTGCCGGTAAATCACATAACCGCAATACAGGCCAATGCCGCCTGCCAATACAATATCTGCGAACATATTCTTTCACTCCTCTCTATACAAATACAGCCTGAAGCAAACACTTTGGAAAGTGCCTGTTCAGGCTGTTGTTTCTATTTTTTACCTTGCTGCCTGCACAGAGCTCTTTGCATAGGTTTTTTTATGTTTATATGGGTCTGTCCGGAATAACATAAACAGCATGACTGCCGCTACCAGAATCCCTGCCGCAGAGCCTGCGGTAAATCCTCCTCCTGTCACCAGAAGACCAATCTGATAAATACTCAGGCACACCATGTAAGCAAACACATTCTGGAATAAAATTGCAAACCAGAACCATTTTCTGGACTGCATCTGCTGCGCCATCGTCGCAATGGCTGCCAGACAGGGAGAATCCAGAAGGTTAAACAGCAGGAAAGAAAATGCTGCCAATGCGCTTGGAAACCAGGACTGGATAGCTGCCCCTACGGTGATAGGGTCTTCAGACATACTGCTGCTGACATTTGCCAGGACACCCATGGTAGAAACAATGGCTTCCTTTGCGGTGAATCCGGAAAGTGAAGCAGACACTGGCTGCCATTCTCCAAATCCAAGAGGTGCAAAAATCGGTGCAATAACTCCGCCGACAGCGGCCAGAAGACTGTTGTTGCTGTCCTCTACCATACCGAAACCGCCATTGGTAAATCCAAATCCGCCCAGGAACCACATAACTACACAAGCCAGGAACAGAATCGTACCTGCTTTAATCATAAATCCTTTCAGTCTCTCCCATACATGAAGCAGTACAGTCTTTGCAGAAGGAATGTGATACTGAGGAAGTTCCATAACAAATGGCGCCGGTTCGCCGGAAAACGGTTTTGTTTTTTTCAGCATAATGGCAGATACCAGAACAGCCACAATACCCAAAAGATACATAAACGGCGCCATCAGACCGCCCGCTTCATAGCTGCCTGTTGTATAGCTTACCATAACACCGCCCATAAGTGCAATAACCGGAAGTTTGGCACCGCAGGGAATAAAGGTTGCTGTCATAATGGTCAAACGTCTGTCATTGTCATTTTCAATGGTCTTAGACGCCATAATTCCCGGAATACCGCATCCTGAAGAAATCAGAAGCGGAATAAAACTCTTTCCGGAAAGTCCGAAATGGCGGAAAATACGGTCCATAACAAAAGCGATACGAACCATGTAACCACAGTCTTCCAAAACAGAAAGAAACAGGAATAAAATTGCCATCTGAGGAACGAATCCCAGCACAGCTCCCACGCCGCCGATAATACCATCAGAAACCAGACTGATAATCAAATCATTGGCGCCTGCCGAAGCCAGAAATCCGGAAACCGCGTCCTGAATGGACACTACAAAGGTGTCATTGGTCCAGTCGGTTGCCATGCTGCCGGCTGTCGTTACGGAAACATAATACACCAGCCCCATGACCAAAAGGAAAATCGGAAGACCTAAAATACGGTTGGTGACAATTTTGTCGATTTTATCAGACATAGTCAGCTTATTTGCCGTCTTCTTTACTGCATCTGCAACAACTTTCTGGATAAAAGAGTAACGCTCATCTGTGACAATACTTTCCATATCATCATCTTCTTTTTTCTCCAGACGTTCTGCCTCTGCCTCAATCTGTTCTCGCACCTTGGCATCTAAAGACAGTTCTTCCAAAACCTTGCTGTCTCTTTCCAGAAGCTTCACAGCATACCATCTCAGTTTGCTTTCTTCGGCAACATCCTGCAGCCAGCCCTCAGCCTGTGCAATGGCGCTTTCCATATCCTTACCGAAGATTTTCTTCGGCAGCTCCTGTTTTCCCTGCTTTGCACAGTGAACCGCTTCTTTCACCGCCTCTTCCAGTCCGGTGCCTTTTAGGGCAGAAGTTTTCACCACCGGGCAGCCTAAGAGAGTCCCGAGACGCTTTACGTCAATCTTAATCTCATTTTTTTCCATTAAATCTGCCATGTTCAGCGCAATCACCACAGGCACTCCTGTTTCTATCAGCTGTGTGGTCAGATACAGGTTTCGTTCGATATTGGTTGCATCTACCAGATTTAAAATTACATCCGGATTTTCTTTCAGAAGATAATCACGGCTCACAACCTCTTCCAATGTATAAGGAGAAAGGGAGTAAACACCCGGCAGGTCCGTCACGATGATTTCTTCCCCGTTTCCTTTCTTTCCTTTGATTTTTCCCTCTTTCTTTTCCACTGTAACCCCCGGCCAGTTTCCAACGTACTGGTTTGCCCCGGTCAATGCGTTAAACATGGTCGTCTTTCCACAGTTGGGGTTTCCGGCAAGCGCAATCTTAATTGCCATTTTTCATTCCTCCTGGTTAGTTAGATTTAACTTTAGTCCAAAAAAATTTATCGAAGCTGTATGCACTGGGCATCCTGCTTTCTCAGCGAAAGTTCATATCCCCGAACGGTAATCTCTACCGGGTCACCAAGAGGGGCTACCTTGCGGATAAAAATTTCACAGCCTTTTGTGATTCCCATATCCATAATGCGGCGTTTATAAGCACCGTCACCCTCAATTTTGGAAACCACCACTGTGGTACCTACTTTTGCATCTTTCAGTGTCATTTCACTTCTCCTCCCTGTCTTTGATAAAATATTTCATAACAAACGTTGTTCATCCCTATACCATAATACGTTTTGCCATATCCTCGTTAATTGCTACTCTGGAATCCTTGATATTGACAATCATGTTTCCATTCAGCTTGGAAATGACGCTGATTTGAGCCTGTTCTACAAATCCCAGATTCGCCAGAAACCTTTTCGTTTCCGCAGCACCGCCTATTCGTCTGATTGTTGCCTGCTCTCCGTTTTGTAAAAAAATCAATGGCTGCATAGAATCCCTCCGTTCATCAAATATTTAGTGCCTTCTAACTTTTCTTAGTTTTCACTAACTTCATTGATTAGAATACGCTAACTTTTTCAAAATGTCAATAGTAAATTTTATAAAATTTACTTGTTCAACAGCAACCAAAGCACCAACTCCTCCGAGCGCGAGCATTGCTGCCGTTGAACTCTTTAAACCACAAAAAGCAGCTGGGGCCTATGAAAACGAACCATACGTTTCATAATTAGACGACTGATAAAATCTCATGTTTCTTCCCATTTCGATAAAATAAGTTTTACGAGATTGTCCACTATATAAAAGACAATATGTCCTCTGACTGTATTTTTGATTTTTATCTTGGGTAGAATTATCCATTTCCCCGGTTATGCCACTGCACATAAGCATGGAGAATCATCTTATACTGTTTTCCTATCTGCCAGTTCCTGAACCTCTTCCAAAGGCAAATCCGTTATCTCTGCAATTTCCTCTATCGAATAACCCTTTTTCAGCATCTTCAGCGCAGTACTCACGGCCTTGTTATAAGTAGCTTCAACCGTAGCTTTTTCGGTAGCTTCATTTCTCATCTCTTCTAAAAGTTTGCACATCTGGCTTCGACCTCCTTCTGTCTCTTTTAAGTATCTGACTTCTTCTGCAAGTAATGGATTTACAATATCCTTTGCCTCTTTGTAATTGAAATCATGCATCATCCAGCTCCGTAATCTTTCTTTCCACATGATACAGCGGAATCCCCATACCAAATTTATCATTTTCCGTAATGAAGATTACATAGGTATCAACCAAATCTTCAAAATCCTCTCCTTTACTGAGAAGTGTGCGGTCTATCATACTGCTGTGAAACCTGGCCCTTTTCACCCCTGAGCCCCTGTCGGAACGCTGGATTTCTATATCCATAATCTTCCCATCCAGAGCCTCTGAAAAAAAGTCATCATCCATCAGACGAAGTTCTTTTATCCTTTGTAAGTCTTTTTCATTCATTACATTCCGTTTCGTTTTCTGCACATTAACACCTCGCTTATTTTAAATTAAAAGCTTATCATCAATCATCATCGTAATTGATATCGTGTCATCTCATGTACTTTAAAACCTTGTAGCCATACAACCGCATCGTAAGACATTTACATCTCCCCCTGTTCTATATTTTCATTATAAAGAACCGTACCTCAAGAATCAAGTTACTTCCAAATTTTCTCCTTTTATGCAACGAGAGCCACACCTGCACAAGCGGGAGTTTGACAGTTGCTTACTTTGTTGCCGTTTTTCTTCTCCAACTGTCAAAGATGGGATAATACAACATTTCTATGTATTTTTCATCTGTTTTTTACAAAATAATTAATTTTTTTCATTTATTACGTTATACCCCTCTTTTACAACGAAAAAAAGAGAAGCTATACAACCATTCATGTTGTGTTCACTTCTCTTTTATCTGAAATCTGACTAAATTTCAATATTATTCAGTTCTTCATCATTCTCTGTCACTTCATGCTTATACCCCACGGTTCCCGCCACCACATATTCGCGGAACTTAGGATCATAGTAAAATTCCTTCACCAGAGAGAAATTTACAATCTTCCCAGTGCTTTCCACATGCATCAGCGGTCCGGTACAGGGGATGATTTCGTCCCCGATTTTGATATGTTCCTCATCATAAGGTACGATAGGCAAATCCTGGCGAATCAAATCCAGAATTCTTCCCTCGATTTGTTCCAAATCAAAAGCAGGCTTGTCTGCATAATTAATCATAAATCCATGCTTAATACCGGAACGGGTCGAACGGGGACGCTCAATATCCCTGACGCAGTACCCAAACAAATCCTCCGCGCTGTGGGCCATTTTCCGGTAAACCAGAGACTTAAAAACAATGTCCGCAATGTTTCCCGGCAAAGGTCCAAAAAGAGACGGCCTTGTGACAATCACTTCTTCCCCGATTCCAATGAGCAAGTCCGCATTTCTTTTTAGCACCGGATACAGGATTTCAAAATGCTCTACAATCACCCGTTTCTGCTGGCTGGTCACATGATGGACCGCCTCGGCAATCCGCTCCAGAGACACATATTTCATAGCTGCACGCACATCCACATGAAAGGTTCTGGGTGTGTAAAAACCTACATCTTCTGAATTCAGAAGCGGCATGTCCAGAATATCGTATTCGTCATCTGATTCTACTGTCTGAATCCCGGGAAACATGCCTTTAATGAGCATACTCTTTCCCGAATCCTTGGCGCCGATAATGCCGATAATCCGGTCAAATGGATTCAAATACATCTGGGTAATCTTCATGCCCAACTCCATAACCCTGCGGTTTCCCCTCGGCGCAAAAAAGAAATTATAAAGGTTACATTCATGTCTTACATTGTTATAAATCATAGAAATACCCTCATTCCATTCCCAATTAATAGTTATCTCTATTTTACCACAAATCAGACAAGAAAGCGTCTATTATTTCCAGTTTTTATTTCAGGAATCCGCTGATAATCTGTTCTTCCGCCTCTTCTTCTGTCAGTCCCAGTGTCATCAGTTTCACAATTTGTTCCCCTGCAATTTTGCCGATGGCAGCCTCATGAATCAACGCCGCGTCTGAATTGTTTGCTGTGATTTCCGGAATAGAACTGATTTTTGCATTGCCCACAATAATCGCATCGCACTCCGTATGTCCGCTGCACTTTGCATTTCCGTTTAACACGGACTGGAAAAGCTGATGGGATTCATCCTTTGCCACGGAACGGGAAATAATGTTGGCTCCGGAATCTTCCCCGTTTAAATCCACGATAAAACGGCTTTCCGCTTTCTGCGTTCCATGCGTCATCAGTCTTTCCATGACTTTCATGCTGGCATGTGCTCCCAGTTTTGCTGTTGTCTTGCGAATCGTGGAATCCACACCTTTTATCTGGGCAGTATCCATTTCCATATAACTGTTTTCTCCGATTTCCACAATGGTCTCCGGATTCATAATACGCTGTCCTTTGCCGTCTCCGCTGCCATAATGCTTCTCCACATATTTCACCTTGGAATTTTTCCCGATAAAAAAGCTGTGGATACCGTCATGCTGGCTGGAATCATCAGTTCCGCAGTGGATACCGCAGCCTGCAATAATGGTAACATCACAGTCATCTCCAATATAAAAATCATTGTACACTGTTTCTTTTAAACCTGCCTGGCTTAAAACCACGGGAATGTGAAGACTCTCGTTTTTTGTTCCCGGCTTGATTTTAATGACAATACCGTCTCCGCTCTCTCTGGGGATAATTTCAATATGCTCCGTGCTGTTTCTGGCTTCCGTCTTGCCGTTGGTCCGGATATTATATGCACCTACAGGGATTTCATGCAGCCCTGACACTGCCTCTAAAAGTTCTTTTTGTATGGTATCCATTAGTTCTGCACTCCCTTCTGCCAGATACTGCAGCCCGTATCTGTCTCTGCTGCGCTTAATAATGCCGGAAGCACTTCATCCTTGCTTCCTCTGCGTACCAGTTTCCCGTCTGCAATGACCAGAATTTCATCTGCTGTATTTAAAATTCTCTCCTGGTGAGAAATAATCAGAATGGAGCCGCTTTGCTGTTTATGCATATTTTCAAACACATGAATCAGGTTCTGAAAACTCCACAAATCAATACCAGCCTCCGGTTCATCAAAAACAGACAGCCTGGTTCCTCTTGCCATCACCGTAGCAATTTCAATACGCTTCATCTCACCGCCGGAAAGACTGCTGTTTACTTCCCGGTTAATGTAATCTTTGGCACACAGCCCCACTTCGGAAAGATACTGACAGGCGCCGGACAGGGAAATGTCCTTTCCTGCCGCCAGATTAATTAAATCAAAGACCGTTACTCCCTTAAAACGCACCGGCTGCTGGAAAGCATAACTGATACCGTGCCTGGCCCTTTCGGTAATACTCCAGTCTGTAATATCCTCCCCGTCAAAGAAAATGCGTCCCTCTGTGGGCTTTTCAATTCCTGCGATAATTTTTGCCAGCGTGGATTTTCCTCCGCCGTTTGGTCCTGTAATGGCAACAAATTTATTGTCCTCCAGGGTGAAACTTACATGCTCCAGAATTCCCTTTTCTTCCTCTTTGGAATCCTCCGGAACACGAAAGGACACGTCCTTTAATTCAAGCATGGTTTTTCCCTCCGTTCTATGTCATGAAATTGTTCTTTGGCTCAGCCAAATATTAACAATTTTCGTCCGTTTTCTATTATATAAGGCTGTTTTCTTATTGTAAAGGGATTTTCATAATTTTGTCCTTCCGGAGACGGTAACCTTGAGTTTCCGCAAACTGTAATTCAAAAATGAATATGTCTGCCCAAAGTGCCA
>OLRK01000736.1_pt1 | contig 34131 bp, 25 predicted proteins | sample 1672911 | NCBI WGS metagenome assembly OLRK01 (sample SAMEA3136736, study PRJEB25190) | human gut metagenome | biome: human gut; feature: human-associated habitat; material: faeces | place: Austria | collected 2013 | reverse complement strand
CCGGATGCCGCCGTTCTGGTCGGTATGCTGATGCTGGGCAACCTGATGAAGGAGTCCGGTGTCGTGGATCGTATCCAGAAGACCGCCGGCAATGAGCTGATGAACATCATCACCATCTTCCTGGCGCTGTCCGTTGGCTGCACCACCTCTGCCAACACCTTCCTGAACACCCGCACCCTGTTTATCATCGTGCTGGGTCTGATCGCATTCTCCTTCGGCACCGCAGCCGGTGTTCTGTGCGGCAAGGTCATGTATGCACTGACCGGCGGCCAGGTCAACCCCCTGATCGGTTCCGCAGGCGTTTCCGCTGTTCCGATGGCGGCCCGCGTTTCTCAGAAGGTCGGCCAGAGCGAGAACCCCTCCAACTTCCTGCTGATGCACGCCATGGGCCCCAACGTCGCTGGCGTGATCGGTTCCGCCGTTGCTGCTGGTATTCTGATCAACATCTTCGGCTAAGCCCTGTTTTGGCAAATTGAAGATTCCAAACCGCCCATCTGTCGGCACTGCGCCGCAGATGGGCGGTTTTTTATGCGGTAAACTCTGTGCAATAGGGATGAAATGTGATATACTATATCTTAGTGATTCATGGAAAATAGCTTAAAGAACAGGTGAAACAATGGCAATTGATCTCAGGCAGGAATTTTGCGCGCTGCGCGATACCTACATTGAAAAACAGTTCGGCCGCCTGAACGCGATGCAGCGGGAGGCTGTGTTTACCACCAACGGCCCGCTGCTGATCCTGGCAGGCGCCGGAAGCGGCAAGACGACCGTGCTGGTCAACCGCATCGCGAACCTCATCCGCTTTGGTGCGGCGCACGGCTCCCAGTGGGTGCCCCGCGAAGTGACCGAGGACGACGTCAAGGCGCTGCGGATGGCCATCATGACGAACACCGATGCCCCTTCCTGGCTGGACGGGATGCTCCGCAAGGATGCGGTGCGCAGCTGGAACGTGATGGCGATCACCTTTACGAACAAGGCGGCAGGGGAGCTGAAGGAGCGCCTGCGGAATATGCTGGGCGGCGAAGAGGGCGACGAGGTGTTCGCCTCCACCTTCCACTCGGCCTGTGTGCGCATCCTGCGCCGCTGGGCCGAGGAGATCGGCTACCCCCGCAGTTTTACCATCTACGACACCGACGACGCCCAGCGCGTGATGAAGAGCGTATACAAAGAGCTGAGCATCGACGACAAATTCTTTCCGGTCAAGAGCGCCATCAACCAGATGAGCCGCTGGAAGGACCAGCTCGTCAGCCCCGAAGAGGCTCTGCGCACCCCGGCGCGGGATACGAAAGGGGCGCTGGCGGCCAAGGTCTATGCGGCCTACGAAAAGAAGCTGAAGGACGCCGGTGCGTTTGACTTCGATGACCTCATCTACCAGACCGTCCAGCTGCTGGCCGGGCACGAGGAGGTGCGGCAGTTCTACCAGAACAAATACCGCTATCTGCTCGTGGACGAATACCAGGACACCAGCGTGGCACAGTTCCGCCTGGTCAGCCTGCTCACCGGGCCGGAAAAGAACATCTGCGTCGTCGGCGACGATGACCAGAGCATCTATAGGTTCCGCGGTGCCACCATCGAGAACATCCTCAACTTTGAGCGCATCTATCCCGGCACAAAGACCATTCGTCTGGAGCAGAACTACCGCTCGACTTCCAATATCCTCAACGCCGCCAACTGCGTCATCCAGCACAACACCGAGCGCAAGGGCAAGACCCTCTGGACGAAGAACGGTGAGGGCGACAAGGTGCAGGTCTACACGGCGGAGAACGAGCAGGATGAGGCTATGCACATCGCGGATGTCATCGGTCAGCACCTCAAAGAGGGCGGGCATCTGGCAGACCACGCGGTGCTCTACCGGATGAACGCGCAGTCGGCCCCCATCGAAAGCTACTTCACCCGCGCCGGCATCCCGCATAAGATCGTGGGCGGCCAGCGCTTCAACGACCGCAAAGAGGTCAAGGACATTCACTCCTATATGTCCATCGTGGCCAATGCCCGCGATGATGTCCGCCTGCGCCGCATCATCAACGAACCGGCGCGGAAGATCGGCAACACGACCATCGAGGTCATCGCAGACCTTGCCGCGCAGGAGAACACGAGCATGCTGGAGATCATCAGCCACGCCGACCAGTACGCGCGGCTGGCCCGTTCCATCATGCCGATCCTGAAATTCTGGCAGATCTACGAGAAATTGCAGGAGTCGCTGGAAACACGGACGCTGGATGAATTTGCGTCTGACGTCATTGAGCTGAGCGGGTACAAGGCCATGCTCGAACAGGAGATCGCCAAGGGCCACGAGGACGCCGCCGACCGGCTGCAGAACCTGGGCCAGCTGGTCAACAACGTGAAAAACTACTGCGACCAGCACGGCGAGGAAGCCACGCTGGAAGGCTACCTCGAAGACATCGCCCTCATCAGCGACATCGACAGCTACAACGAGAGCAGCGACCAGGTGGTCCTGATGACCATCCACTCGGCCAAGGGGTTGGAATTTCCGTATGTGTTCCTCATCGGCATGGAGGAGGGCGTTTTCCCCAGCGAGATGAGCAAATACTCCGAGGCAGACCTCGAAGAGGAACGCCGCCTGGCCTATGTCGGCATCACCCGCGCCAAAAAGGAGCTTTATATCTCCAACAGCGTGACTCGGATGCTCTATGGCCGCACCCAGCGCAACGAGCCCAGCCGCTTTTTGCGCGAGATCGAGCCGGAGTACATCGAGGAGACCCGCAGCCCGGCGCTGGAGCGCCGCTCTCAGCTGGGCGGCTGGGGCTCGGCTTACAGCGATACCGTGCCGGGCGGCGCGTCGGGATACTCCGGTGCCTCCGGCTGGGGCCGCAGCCGTTCCGGTTTCGGTTCCGGTTCCAGTTCCGGCAGCCGCTCCGGCTACCTGAATGCCGAATACAACGGCGGCAGCCGGGGCTTCGGGGCCGACTACGCCGGACGAGGCACGTCCGGGTCGGCCAGCGCGGACAGCCGCAGCCGTTCGGGCGGTTTTGGCTCCGGTTATGGCCGCGCCGCAGCCCCCAAGGCTCCGGCGAAACCGGTGCAGTTCACCGGGGCACCGGTTTTACAGCCAACAAAGGGACTATCGCCAAAAGAGTATAAAGTAGGCGATACTGTTTTTCATCGTGCTTTTGGAAAAGGACGAGTTCTTGAAGTTGATTCGAGGCATGGTGATACAATGGTTGTGGTTGGTTTTGAAAGTAACGGAACAAAGAAAATGATGGCAAATGCACCAATGTTAGAGAAAGTGTCAGAAGAGTAATAAGGAAGTTGTAATGGCAAGCGTTACAGAAGTTGCCCGAAAAGCCAAACAACCATATGGGGGCTTTATAAAGCCATCGCAGTTTACAAAAATTGCACTCACGAAAGAAGAAGAGCTTAGCGCCAAAGAAAATCTAAGCCCGGCTACGATTGGTATGGTCGTTGATTATATGAGTCGCTATATGATGAACGGCGATGTAATAAAGGCATTTGAGATATCATATAGGGGAGCGATGTACGCTAGGTTATTAGGTTATGATAAAGCAGTAGATGTTGCGGAGGGGCTATTAAAAAGAATTAAAGGATTAGATGATGAATCAATTTCCTGCGCATGTAAATTGGTTTGGTTTGATGCGTATTACAGAGTTCCGATGTGGGCAAAAGAACATCAACAAGATGAAAAAGATAATGCTGATTTGCAGACAATTGCAAATATTCGTATTATGGTAAAACGGAGCATTGCTTTCTGGAAAGAGTATGGGCCAATAGTGCAGGATGGTTTTACATTTAATCCGGTTTCAACAAATGATAGTGAACAAAATAATGGGGGATATACGGCTACAGTTAGCAGAGGTGACGGGGATTACTTGTCTAAAGATACCTTATGGGATTTCAAGGTCTCAAAAAAAGAGCTGACAAGTAAAATTACCTTACAATTACTCATGTACTGGATTATGGGAATTCATTCTGGAAGGCCAGAGTTCCAAACAATAAAAATGATTGGAGTATTCAACCCACGGCTAAATACAGTATATAGAATGAATGTAGCCGATATCCCTAAGGACGTTGTAAAAACGGTGGAGGATGATGTAATCCGATATGGAAAACCTGTAGTCCGACAGCCATTGGTTTCATCACTGTGTGAAAAGGATAGATTGAAAAAATCAAATGAAAAGGAATATAAAAAGGGAAATATCGTGGAACACAAAGTATTTGGCCGAGGCAAAGTGATTGAAGTTAAACCTGTAGCAGGTGATCAGATTCTTGAAATCAATTATGAGAAGTTTGGCGTGAAGAAGACCATGGCGAACTTTGCGCCGCTGACAAAAATAACGGAGGAATGACAGATGATGACAGTCCGATTGATCGCGCATACGCCGGAGCCGGAAAAGGTGGTGGCCGCGGCGGCGAAGCTCTGCTATTCCGACGCCCACATCACCGACCTGCTGGACGGCCTGACCGAGGAGAAGACGGCCAGCTTCCTGACCATGCTCAGCGACCTTGGCCACGCCAGCCCCATAGAACATGCCAGCTTCACCTTTGGCATCGAGGGCGTCAGCCGCACCTTGCTGGCCCAGATCACCCGCCACCGCATCGCATCGTTCAGTGTGCAGAGCCAGCGCTATGTCCGGCTGGACGACTTTCGTTATGTCATCCCGCCGGAGATCGAGGCCATCCCCGAAGCGAAGGAAGCCTTTCTCGCCAGCATGAACGAGGATGCGGCGCGCTACCTCGACCTCGTGAAAAAGCTGGAGGAGGGCCACACCGCCCGCCTGATGGCAGAGGGAATGCCCGAAAAACAGGCCCGCGCCAAGGCTTCCAAGCAGGCCAATGAGGACGCCCGCTTCGTGCTGCCCAATGCCTGCGAGACCAAGATGGTCGTCACCATGAACGCCCGCAGCCTGCAGAACTTCTTCCATCTGCGGTGCTGCAGCCGCGCCCAGTGGGAGATCCGGGCGCTGGCCGAAGAGATGCTGCGGCTGGTCTACCCGGTGGCACCCCATCTCTTCCGCACGGCCGGCCCGGCGTGTGTCTCCGGCCCCTGCCCGGAGGGCAGGATGTGCTGCGGCAAGACCGCCGAGGTGCGGGCGCAGTATGCCGCTTTGAAGGGGGAACCCGTATGAGCCACGGAAAACTCATCGTGCTGGAAGGGCTGGACGGCAGCGGCAAGGCCACCCAGGCCAAGCGTCTGGCCGCAGCACTGGCCGCCGAGGGCAGGCTGGTGCGGGAGATCACCTTCCCGAATTATGCCAGCGATTCGAGCGCACTGGTCCGGATGTATCTGTCCGGGCAGTTCGGCGCGAGACCCGACGACGTGAACGCATACGCAGCATCGAGCTTTTATGCGGTAGACCGCTATGCGGGCTACAAGGCCGACTGGGGGAGATTCTACGAAGAGGGCGGCATCCTCATCGCCGACCGGTACACCACCTCCAATGCGGTGCACCAATGCTCGAAGCTGCCGCCGGAAGAGTGGGAGCAGTTTCTGCACTGGCTGTTCGATTACGAGTTCCATCTGCTGGGTCTGCCCGCACCGGACTGTGTGATCTATTTACAGGTGGACCCTGCCGTGAGCCAGAAGCTGATGACCCAGCGCTACCACGGCGACGAGAGCAAAAAGGACGTCCACGAAAAGGATGTGGAGTATCTGGCCCGCAGCCGCAGAGCGGCTGAGTTCTGCGCCGCGCATCTGGGCTGGCAGACCGTGCCCTGCACCTGCGGGGACGGGATGCGCAGCATTGAAGAGATCGGGCAGGAGGTCCGCCGGCGGGTGGACGCGGCCCTTGCGGAATAACGCACAATCGACCTGTGCCGGGCAGGCGCAGGGATACCCATGCGTAGGAGGTAGGTGTTTTTATGTACCGTTTGATGCAGCCGTCCGACCGGGCGGAGATCCTGGCGCTGTGGCAGCGCGAACATGGGGAGGACGAAACCTTCCTCGCCAACGCCATCGAGCGCTTTGCCGGGGAGCAGAATGTCTATGTAGCGGAGGAAAATGACCACATCGAGGCCGTGGCCATGGCGGTGCCGGTCTCGCTGCAGGGGCGGCCCGGCTGCTGCCTGTACGGCCTGACCGGGCAGGGCAGCCTGATCCTGGCGGGCCTGGTAGACCACCTGTGCACCCAGCAGAAACTGAAAGGGGCCGGGTTCGTGGTCGTTGTGCCCAGCGGGAATGAGCAGGCGGCGCTATTGCAGGATAAGGGCTTCCAGTGGGCCTTCCCGCTGCGGTGCCTGCCCCGCGAGGTGGACCGCAACCTGTGGAGCCAGGCCGAGTTCGACACCGTCACGGCCAAAAAGCTCTGTGAGCTGCGGGCGAGATTCTGGCCCGACACCGTGCAGCTGCCGCCGGAACAGATGGCCGTGGTGCTGGGGGATCTGTACTCCCGCGGGGCCACCATCGTCTCGAACGACAACGGCTACGGAATATATTTCCGCAAGGAGGACACCCTTTATTTTGTGGAGATGATGGCCACCGGCGACCGCGCCGCAGAGATTTTGATGGAAGCGGCCCGTGAAAAAGAGGTCATTGTGGAAAAGGCCGTCATCACCGTGGGTGCCGCGCAGAACCTCTTCCTTGGCGAGGGCACCCGGCAGGATTATGGAATGATCCGCTTTGAGGGCGAACCCTTTGATGTGAGCGAGAGCTATATGCGGCTGATGTTGGACTGAAAGGAACATGCAGATGGCAAGTAACCATACGAGACCCCGCAAAAAAGGCGGTGCGCTGAAGATCCTGCTCGTGCTGCTGGTGCTCGTGCTGGCGGCGGGCAGCGCATTCCTGATGGCAAAGCGCGAGATCGACGGCGGTACCCGGCAGGATGCCGTGACCGTGGAGATCGCGCAGGGCAGCGGTGTGAGCACCATTGCCCGGCAGCTGAAGGAAGCGGGCGTCATCCGGTTCCCGCAGCTGTTCCGCTGGTACGTCGGCCGCAAAGACGCGGCGGCGAAGCTCCAGTACGGCGAATTTTCGCTGGAACCCGGCAGCTCTTACGATGCGCTCATCAAGGCGCTTTCTGAATATGCCAAAGCGGAGAGCGTCCGCCTGACCTTCCCGGAGGGCACGACGGCCATCGCCATCGCACAGAAGATGGAACAGGCCGGGCTGTGCACCGCAAAGGAGTTTCTCGAAGAGGCCAACACCGGCGATTTCAGCGAATACACGTTCTGGCAGTATGTCCCCGATGACACGGATGCCCCAGACCGCTTCCTGAAGTGTGAGGGCTATCTCTTCCCGGATACCTACGAATTCCTCGCGGATGATACGGTGCACAACTACGTTGCAACGTTCTATTCGCATTTTGACCAGCAGTTCACCGACGCGATGTACAAGGAGCTGGACCAGCAGGGCCTGAGCCTTTCGGAGGTCATCACGCTGGCATCCTTCGTGCAGGAGGAGGCCGGAAACGACCAGGACAACAATGTGGCCCAGGTCTTCCGCAACCGTCTGGCAGAAGGCTCGCCCTACCCCAAGCTGCAAAGCAATACGTCCAGCTATGTCCAGAGCGATGCAGACAACAACTATCTCTGGAACTGGGTGGCCCCCTGGTACGGCGGCTGGGAGAAGATCCCCGAAAACATCCGCAATGCCTACGACACCTATACCTGCACCGGCCTGCCCGCCGGGCCGATCTCGAACCCCGGTCTGGCCGCCATCCGGGCTGCGCTGGCCCCCCAGCCCGATGCGGAGGTCCAAGACTGCTATTTCTTCGTGACCGACCTCAGCGGCCAGTATTACTACGCCCGCACCTATGCGGAGCATCAGACCAACTGCCAGAAGGCAGCGGATGTGAACCGCTCGATCGCGGCAAAAAAATGAGAGCAAAGCCCTTGTGCTGACGGAAAACGCAATGGTTGACCGGTTTGCCAGGGGCTCTCCCTTTGGGAGAGGGTAAGCTCGTTTAGGAGAATGATTATGTTACAGATCCCGGAACTTCTGTCCCCTGCGGGCGATTTGGAGCGCCTGCGCTACGCCATCAACTACGGTGCAGATGCCGTCTATTGCAGCCTGCCCGAATTTGGGATGCGCTCAGCCCCGGCCAACTTCACGCCGGAACAGCTGACCGAGGGCGTCATCTACGCCCATGCCCGCGGCCGCAAGGTCTATCTGACCATGAACACCCTGCCCACCAACGAAGAGGCCGACCGTCTGCCGGACGCCATCCGGAGCGCGGCCGCAGCGGGCGTGGATGCCTTCATCGTGGCAGACCTGGGTGTGCTGGAAGCCTGCAAGCAGTTCGCGCCGGACATTGATGTCCACATGTCCACCCAGACCGGCATCACCAACTGGGCCGCTGCCCGTGCGGCCTACAACCTGGGAGCTAAACGGGTGGTGCTGGCCCGTGAGCTGACCTTGCAGGACATTGCCACCATCCGGGATAAGACCCCGCCGGAACTGGAGATCGAGGCCTTCGTCCACGGTGCCATGTGCATGAGCGTATCGGGCCGGTGCCTGCTGTCCAACTACCTGACGGGCCGCGACTCCAACCGGGGCCAGTGCGCCCAGCCCTGCCGCTGGAAATACTACCTGAGCGAGGAGACCCGCCCCGGCCAGCTGTATGAGATCGGCGAGAACGAAGACGGGAGCTATATCCTGAACGCCAACGACATGTGCACGGCACCGTTTCTGGACCTCATCTGCAAGGCGGGCGTGGACAGCCTGAAGATCGAGGGCCGCGCCAAGACGTTCTACTACGTCGCCAGCGTGACGGCCGCCTACCGCCGCGCACTGGACCAGTATCTGGCCGACCCGATGAACGACAACTTTGAGCTGCCGGACGAGGTGCTGGCCGAGCTGACCCGCACCAGCCACCGCCACTATTCGCCGGGCTTCTACTTTGGCCGCGAGCAGGCCAAGCAGGCCACCGACAGCGCTACCTACATCCGCGAGTGGGAGTTCGTGGGCACTGTGGACAGCTGGGAGAACGGCATCGCCAGCTGCCAGCAGCGGGGCAAGTGGAGCCTGGGCGACACGCTGGAAGTGCTCTGCCCGGACGGCCGCAGCATCCCGCTGCACCCGGAGTGGATCCGGAACGAGGCAGGGGAGAAGGTGGAGTCCACGCCCCATGCGATGGAAAAATACACCATCCCCACCCCGGAACTGCCCCCCATGAGCCTGCTGCGGCGCAAAGTCTGAGATTTCCGTTCCATACAGCAAAAAAATCCCGCCATTTGGCGGGATTTTTTCGTCAGAGCGTATCCAGAACGCCGCGCGCCTTCCGGATGGTCTCTTCGCTCGTCTGCCACAGCTCGAACTCGGAGAAGCCGGGCAGACCCATGGGGACGCCTTCCCGGCGGAAGGTCATCCGGCTGTCCAGCACCTGCTTGCCGGAAAGGTGGAAGCTGTGCGCACCGGTCTGTTTGGCCAGTGCAGGGAGGTTGACCGGGGAGACGCCTGCGCCCACCAAAATCTCGATGCGCCCGGCGGCGCAGTCCACAAGCTGCCGGAGCAGGGGTGCCCCGGCGGGGGCGCTGGCGGCCTGGCCGCTGGTCAGAATGGTGGAAAGCCCCAGAGCGCAGGCCGTGTCCAGCGCCGCGAAGGGGTCGCGGCAGACGTCAAAGGCGCGGTGGAGGGTGAGCGCAACGGGGCGGCCCGCTTTGGCGGCGGCCTCACGGGCGGCCTCGTAGATGGGGCGCAGGGCCTCTGCATCCAGCGCACCGTCCGGGGTCAGCACACCGGTGACGATGCCGTCTGCCCCGGCGGCGACGAGTGCGACGGCAGATTCTTTCATCTGGGCCAGCTCCCAGCGGTCGTAGCAGAAATCACCGAAGCGGGGGCGGAGCAGGGCGCGGACGGGCAGGCCGGTGGTCTCCTTGACCTGCCGCACCAGCGCAAGGCTGGGGGTGGTGCCGCCCACGATGAGGTCGGCGCAGAGCTCCAGCCGGTCGGCTCCGCCGCGCTGAGCCGCAAGGGCACTGGCGGTGCTGTCAACACAAACTTCTAATGTATAGGGCATGAAAAACCTCCTTTGATACAGCTGCCGGAATGGTCCATCAACAAGACCCGTCAACAGAAACTGCTGACGGGTCTTGTTCAGGAACAACAGGTCACTTTACGGATTCGAGGAAGCGCACGAAGCCTGCACGGCCTGCTTCGTCCAGCTTGTAGACACCGGCATCGGCCAGGACCTCGGCGAAGACATGGCCGACCTCGTCCTGCAGGATGAGGTGGACCGTATCGGCGTTCAGCTCCGGGTGCCGGGCGAGGATCTCCTCGGCCCAGGCAGCGTGCTTTTGCAGGGCTTCGGGGTAGTCGGCCGTGGGCACATGCGCGGTCAGCAGGTCGGCCAGGTCGAACAGCTCCTGCTTCAGGCGGCTGGGCAGCACCGCCAGACCCATGACCTCGATGAGGCCGATGTTCTCCTTTTTGATGTGGTGAAGCTTGGCGTGGGGGTGGTAGACGCCCAGCGGGTGTTCCGGCGTGGTGATGTTGTTGCGGAGCACGAGGTCCAGCTGGAATCTGCCGTCCCGCATCCGGGCGATGGGGGTGATGGTGTTGTGCGGCTCACCGTCGGTCTCAGCGTAGACGAAGCAGGCTTCGTCGGTGTAGCCGCGCCATGCGGTCAGGATCTTGTCGGCCAGGTCCACCAGACGGCCATCGTCCTCGCAGGTCAGGCGGATGCAGCTCATGGGCCAGTGGACGATGCCGGCTTCGACATCCTCGTAGCCGGGGAAGGTCCAGCTCTTCTCGATGGGAGCTTTGGCCATGGCGAACTCGTAGTGGCCGCCCTGGAAGTGGTCATGGCTCAGGATGGAGCCGCCCACGATGGGCAGATCGGCGTTGCTGCCCACGAAGTAGTGCGGGAACAGCGCCACGAAATCCAGCAGCTTGCGGAAAGTAGCCCGCTCGATCTTCATGGGGGTGTGCTGGCTGTTGAACACGATGCAGTGCTCGTTGTAGTAGACGTAGGGGCTGTATTGCAGATTCCACGCACTGTCGTTGATGGTCAGCGGGATGATACGGTGATTCTCGCGGGCGGGGTGGTTCATCCGGCCCGCATAGCCCTCATTCTCCACGCAGAGCTGGCACTTGGGGTAGGCGCTCTGGGGGGCCAGCTTGGCGGCGGCGATGGCCTTGGGGTCTTTTTCGGGTTTGGAGAGGTTGATGGTGATGTCCAGATCGCCGTAAGGCGTTTTGGTGACCCACTTCAGGTCCCGCTTGATGCGGTAGCGGCGGATGTAGTCGGTGTCCTGGCTGAACTTGTAGAACCAGTCGGTGGCAGCCTGGGGGCCTTCCTCCTCGTACCGCTCCTCAAAGTTGGCGCGGACGATGGAGGGGCGCGGGGTCAGGACGCCCATGAGTTTGGTGTCAAAGAGGTCGCGGGCGGTGGAGTTGTCCGCGCACACACCGCGCGATACAGCATCGTCCACCAGCGTTTTCAGGATGGATTCGAGGTCTTTGTAGCAGACTTCGCCCTCCGGCTCGGTGAAGCTGTCCAGCTGCATGGTCATGAGCAGCTGGTTGCGGATGTAGATTGCATCGTCCGGCAGGATGAGGCCGGTGTCCAGACCATAGTTGACGAGCTGCTGAATGGCAGTGGAGATCACAGGACAGCGCCTCCTTCCGGGCGGATGGAGAGGATGTGGCAGCGGCCCTTGCCGAGGATGGCCTCCATCTCAGCCTTGAAGGAATCGAGCCGGGTCAGCGGCACAAAGGCCTGCACGGTGCCTGCGAAGCCGCCGCCGTGGACGCGGACTGCGCCCTCGCCGTGCAGGAAGTGCTTGGCGGCAGCGATGGTCACGGCCACCTCCTGATGCTCCTTATACCCGGCGGGGATGACGTTCTGCAGGTACTCCCAGCTGCTCAGACCGGACTCGGTGACCAGCGCAAGGAAGGTCTCGAAGTCGTCCGCGCGGAGGGCGTCCACCTGCTTTGCGACCCGGTCGTTGTCGGCGTAGATGTGGAAAGCGCGCAGAACGGCGCGGTCGCCGCACTGTCTGCGGCACTCCGGCAGGTTGGAAAGGAAGGTCTCAAACGGTACATCGCGCAAAACTTCGCCGCCGCAGACCGCTGCCACGGCGCGGCAGTCGGCCGGGATGGCGGCATACTCGTCGGTCAGATCGGCGTGGTCTGCACCGGAATCCAGGATGCAGAGCGCGAGGCCGGCCTTGGAGAAATCGACCTGCACAGGCTCGACCACGGGGTGGGCAGGATCGGCAAAGTCGATGGTGATGATGTTGCCGACGCTGGAAGCCATCTGGTCCATCAGGCCGCAGGGCTTGCCGAAGTAGACGTTCTCTGCCCACTGGCCGATCTGGGCGATGGCGATGGGGGAGACCTTTTCGGTCATGAAGCAGTCGTTCAGGATGACGCCGATCAGCACCTCGAAGGCGGCAGAGGACGAGACGCCGCTGCCCTTGGGCACGTTGGAGGAGATGTAGACGTCCAGACCGGAGAGGCTGGCCCCGCGCTCCTGGAAGGCCTTGCACTCGCCGCGCAGGATGGCGGCGCTGGTGTTTTCCTCTTCCTTGCGGGCCTTCAGGTCGGCCAGGTCGATGACGCACAGGTCGTAGCCCTCGCTCTGGACGCGCAGCTGGTTCAGGCGGTTGGGGGCGGCGGCTGCGATCATATCAATGTTGACGCTGCCGGCCAGCACACGGCCGTGCTGGTGGTCGGTGTGGTTGCCGCCGATCTCGGTGCGGCCGGGGGCACTGTACAGCCCGGCCTCGGTGTGGGCACCAAACGTTTTTTCCAGCCCGTCCAGCACAGCAGCGTAGCGGGCTGCCTGTGCGGAGGTCTGTTCGGGGGCGCAGCAGTACAGCGAGGCCAGACGCTCGGTGTGGGCGCCGCCTGCCAGCTCCTGCTTCCAGACAGAAACGGATTTCATCATGGCGAGTTCCTCCTCTGAACAAATCGTGCAAACTTCGTCACAGCCCATGCGGCGGGCCGTGGTGGATCTTTCGATACTCCTATAATAAAGAATCTGTGCCCAAAAGACCATGCGTTATTGTTGCATCTGAATGCAAAGTTGCCAGAAAATCCGGCACGAAATTTGTGCAGAAATTCCTGCAACAGAGCTGAAAAAATCCTCCAAACCGGAAAAGCATTGGCCACAACCCACAAAGAACGGTCGGCTGCGGGTCAATCAGGGCCAGAGTTTCGATATGGAGGATTGGATTTTTCCAGCGGGTCAGTGAAAGTCCGGGCCGGTGAGGCCGTCGAGATTCAGCATCCCTTCCAGTGCGGCCACATCGGCGGAGACGTCCAGCGCGTCGGACTGGAACAGCTTGTCCAGCTGGTTTTCGAAGGCCGTGATGAGCAGGTCCATCGAGCGCTCGATGCTCTGCCTGGCGTCGGTGATGTTCTCGCCCTGCACATCCTGCGCCGAAAGCTGGGCGTAGGTGTTCAGCAGCTTGAGGGCCGTGGGCAGGTAGTAATCCATGAACTTTTGCAGCTGGGCTTTTTTATCCGGGTCTTTCTTGGCCAGAGCAAAGATGCGGGCGCTGAGCTCTTCCAGCCGGGAGATCTTGGCCGTCATCACCGGGTCGGGGATGGCATCGTTGGCGCGGCGCAGCTGCTGCTGAAGGGAGGCGTACAGGTCTTCCGGTTCCGCTTCCGGCTCCGGCTGCGGGGCCTTGGGCGGCTGGGGTGCGGCCCCGCGCACGACAAGGGTGTCGGTGCGGTAGTCAATGTAGGCATCGGACCCGAAATAGCCGTGGTCGATGGCGTGTTCCACCGCAGCGCGGCCTCGGACCGCGTCGATGCCGACCGCCGCGAACAACTCGCCCAGGGCGATATTGTCCCGGTCGCCGACGATCTTGTCGAGCTTGCGTTCCAGCTTGCGGGCGCGGTCCATCCGCAGGCCGGTGAAGAGGGCTGCGCCGCCGCCGATGGTCTGGGCCAGCGCCGTCAGCAGCTCACCCCAGTCGATCTCATGGCTCCAGAGTTCCTCCATGGCATCGGCCAGGTCGCCGATGCCCACCAGCAGGAAGATGGCACCGAAGATGGTGCACAGGGTGGTGAGGGTCTTGTGCCACTGCTTGGCGCTCTTCTGATCGGCAGTGGGGACATCCTGGTCGGAGACCGTCTCGCTGCGCTGGCCGGGGGTGGCGCTCTGTGCGGTGCGGGCGTCCTCTGCGTGGCTGTCGCGGGCGGGGTCGGCGTTGGTCTGCTCCTTTTTCTCGGCATCCCGGTCGATGGCGCGCAGGATGAAGAACAGGATGCCCAGCCACGGCGACATGGCGAACAGCACCAGCAGAAGGATGGTGGGGAGATGGGCAAGGAAATGGTTGCTGCGTTTTGGCTCCATGGGGCAAATTCCTCCTAAAATGAAAAGAACCGTATTCCACCTTATTATAGCGGAACACGGCTCTTTTGTTAAGGGATAATTTATCTGGGAGTAAACGCCTTATTTCATCAGGCTGCAAACAGCTTCGGCATACGCGGCGGGGTCATCCACAGGCAGGCCCTCGATGAGCTGTGCCTGTGCATAGAGCAGGTCGCTGTATTTCTTGAGCTTCTCGGTGTCGCCGGCCTCCTGTGCGGCCTTGAGCACGGCGAAGACGGGGTGATGGATGTTCAACTCCAGCACCTTGTCGCTCTTGACGCCCTCGCTGCCGGGCTGCTTGGAGAGGACCTTCTCCATCTCGATGGAGAGCGGGCCGTCTGCGGAGAGGCAGACCGGGTGATCCTTCAGGCGGGTGGAGACCTTGACCTCCTTGACCTTGCCGTCCAGCGCATCCTTCATGGCATCGAACAGGGGCTTGTTCTCGGCGGTGGCATCCTCAGCGGCCTTCTTCTCGTCCTCGGTCTCAAGGCCCAGGTCGCCGCTGTTGACGTTCTTGAACTCAACGGTGCCGTCCTTGCCCTCGGCATCCTTGCGGGGATAGGTGCGCAGGATCTGCAGGCAGAACTCATCCACATCCTCGGTCAGCAGCAGCACGTCGTAGCCCTTATCCAGCACCAGCTCAGCGGCGGGGAGCTTGGCCAGACGGTCGGTGGAGTCACCGGCTGCAAAGTAGATGAACTTCTGCTCAGCAGGCATCTTGTCCACATACTCCTGCAAAGTGACCATCTTCTGCTCCTTGGCAGACCAGAACAGCAGCAGGTCGCGCAGCAGCTCGCCGTGCATTCCGTAATCGGAGTAAGCGCCGAACTTGATCTGGCGGCCGAACTCCTTCCAGAAGGCCTCGTACTTCTCGCGGTCGTTGGTCAGCATGGCGTGGAGCTCGTTCTTGATCTTCTTTTCCAGTGCGTTGTGGATCAGCTTGAGCTGGTTGTCCTTTTGCAGCATCTCACGGCTGATGTTCAGGCTCAGGTCCTGGCTGTCCACGATGCCCTTGACGAAGCTGAAGTAATCGGGCAGCAGGTCGCCGCACTTTTCCATAATGAGCACACCGGAAGCATAGAGTGCCAGACCCTTTTCGTAGTCTTTGGTGTAGAAGTCGTAGGGGCGGTGGCTGGGCACAAAGAGCAGGGCGTTGTAGTTCGCGGTGCCCTCGGTGCGGCTGACGATGACGCGGGCGGGGTCGGTATAGTCGTTGAACTTATCCTTGTAGAAGGCGGCGTACTCTTCGTCGGAGACTTCGCTCTTCTGCTTCTTCCAGATGGGCACCATGCTGTTCAGGGTCTCCAGCTCGGTGTAGGTCTCCCACTCCGGCTTGTAGTCATCGGGCTTGGGGTCCGGTTCGGGCTTCTGGCGGCTCTTCTCGCGCTCCATCTGGATGGGATAGCGCACATAGTCGCTGTACTTCTTGACGATGGCCGCGATGCCATATTCATCGAGGAAATTCTCGTAGTTGTCAGTGTCGGTGCTGGGCTTGATGTGCAGGATGATGTCGGTGCCCACGGTGTCCTTTTCGGCCGGGTTCATCTCGTAGCCGTCCGCACCGCTGGATTCCCACTGCCAGGCCTGGTCTGCGCCGTAAGCTTTGGAGATGACAGTGACCTTGTCGGCCACCATGAAGGCCGAGTAGAAACCGACGCCGAACTGGCCGATGATGTCGATGTTCTCGTCCTTGTTCTCTTTCTTGAAGTCGAGCGAGCCGGAGTGGGCGATGGTGCCGAGGTTGGACTCCAGCTCTTCCTTGGTCATGCCGATGCCGTTATCGGAGACGGTCAGGGTGCGGCTGTCCTTGTCGCGGGTGAGCAGGATGCGGAAATCGCCTTTGTTCATGCCGACGGAGGTGTCGGTCAGGCTCTTATAATACAGCTTGTCGATGGCGTCCGAAGCGTTGGAGATCAGCTCACGCAGGAAGATCTCCTTGTTGGTGTAGATGGAGTTGATCATCATGTCCATCAGCTTTTTGCTTTCCGCCTGAAATTCTTTCTTCGCCATAATACAAAACCTCTTTTGTTCAGATTCGGTGCCAGAAAGCCGGAGTTCGGGATGACGGCTTAGCACTCATAACTTTCGAGTGCTAATATACACCGCTTCGCATCAAAAATCAAGGGGTTTCATAAAAAGTTCAGAAATGTTTGCGGTTCTCTTTGCATTCCGGCTCAAAACCCATTATAATAGTTCCGACAAAGTCGGAAAGGATGACTTCGATGCAGTTTGAAATGTGTGCGCTTCCCGGTGGAGGGAAGCTGGAACTTTATCTGCGCAGCCCGGACCCGGCCATGCCGAACGCGCTGCGCCGTCCGCTGGTGCTGGTGGTGCCCGGCGGCGGGTACGAACACGTCAGTGCCCGCGAGGCCGACCCGGTGGCGCTGCAGTTTGCAGCGGCAGGGTATCACACTGCTGTGCTGACCTACAGCGTGGGCGATGGGGCACGGAATCACCAGCCGCTGCGCCAGCTCCGCGCGGCCATCGGGCTGCTGCGGCAGAACGCAGAACGCTGGGGCATCCTGCCGGACCGGATCGCCGTTTGCGGCTTTTCGGCGGGCGGGCACCTGGCGCTGTCCGGTGCGGTGCTCGACTGCCCCGGCGAGGCGGCAGACCGCAGCCGGAAGCCGGATGCCGTGCTGCTGGCCTATCCGGTCATCACGGCGGGGGAGTATGCCCACCGGGGCAGCTTTGTGCAGCTTTCGGGCAGCGAAGACCGGGCGGAGCACCAGAGATTCGGGCTGGAAGGGAAGATCACGCCGGATACGCCGCCGGTCTTCGTCTGGCACACGATGGAGGACGCCACCGTCCCGGTGGAAAACACCCTGCTCCTCCTTGCAGCGCTGCGGAAGAACCATGTCCCCTGTGAGGCGCATCTGTTCGAGAAGGGGGTCCACGGCACCAGCATCTCCACCGCAGAGGTGGATGCCGCCAGTGCCCACCGTGCCCACTGGGTGCAGCTGGCGGTGGAATGGCTGAACGACACCTTCGACTTCCATCTGGAATAAACTGGATTTGTACAGTTCTACAAAAAATTCATGAAAAAATAGTTGACCTGCAACAAATTTTAGCGTATACTGGTCAGCGAAAACAAACGCCGGGCACACCGCCCGGAAGGAAGAGGGAACATTTATGGCAATGCGGCCGGAAATTTCTGTCAAGAACCTGATGATGCAGGCATTCCTGACGGGCTGGGAGCTCTCCGACAAGAGCATCTCGCAGGATGAATATCTTCAGAGCGCCATTCAGGTGATCGAGGTGCTCCAGGTGGAGCCGGAGAGCCTTTATGCCGAGGAAGGCCTCGGCCTGCCGGACGGCGAAGAGGTGGACCATCTGGACGACCTGCTCCGGGCAGACGGCCAGTGGATCTATTACGGCGTCGAGGCAGAGAACTTCTTCCTCATCCAGTGGTATCCGGATGTGGAGTCCGCCAAGGCCAAGCTCGCGGAGCTGGACGCCATGGGTGACGGCAGTCGGCAGTATCTGGTGGACATGAGCCTGAAGCGCGAGAACCCCAGCAGCGCCGAGAACTTCGGCAATTCCAACCCCGTCCAGCTCCGCTCCTGATGTTGATTTTTAAGAGGAAAGGGACCCCAAGCAATGCAGATTTCTCAGACTGAACGTGAGCAGCTTTACGCCATTCTGGAACAGTACGACCACCATCCCAAAGTGCAGGAGATGCGGGAGTTCATCCAGCATGGCGACGTGACCACCTATCAGCACTGCAAAAATGTGGTGCTGGTCAGCTTCTGGCTCAACCGCCGCTTCCATCTGGGTGCCGACGAGACCGCGCTGGCGGTGGGCGGCTTTCTGCACGATTTCTACCTGTACGACTGGCACAAGACGAGCAGCTTCCATGGCATCCGCCGCCTGTTTGAGATGCACGGCTTTTCGCACCCCGGTTCGGCCTGCGTGAATGCGGAGCACTACTTCCACATCACGAAGAAGGAGCAGGATATCATCCAGAGCCACATGTGGCCGCTGACCTTCCGGCATGTGCCCACCTGCCGCGAAGCCATCATCGTCTGCCTGGCCGATAAGTACTGCGCTGTGGTGGAGAGCATGTTCCGCCGCGCCAAAGTCGCCACCACTGTGGGTGCGGATGTGGCCGACGACGCCGAGTGGTAAAATAGAAAACCCTCTCAGTCTCACTTCGTTCACCAGCTCCCCCGAAAGGGGGAGCTTTTCTTGTGCCGTAAAATACAGCACAAGACCTCGCCCATCGGGAGAGGTGGCATTGCGAAGCAATGACGGAGAGGGTCTTTCTTTTTCAGTGACTTATTCCGACCGCAGGGCCTTGACAGGGTCGGAACGGGAAGCGCCCTTGGCGGGGATGAAGCCGCCGAGGATGGTCAGCACGGTGGCCAGAACGATCAGCACAAGGGCTGCGTTCAGCGGCAGGCGGGCGACCACGTTGGTGCCGTTGGAGATCTTCTGGATGAGCATATTGCCGGGGATGAGCAGGATCTCGCTCAGCACGACGCCCATCACGCCGGAGCACAGACCGATGATGAAGGTCTCGGCGTTGAACACCTCGGAGATGTTCCGCTTGGACGCGCCGATGGCACGCAGGATGCCGATCTCCTTGCGGCGTTCAAGCACGCTGATATAGGTGATGACGCCGATCATGATGGACGAGACCACCAGCGAGATGGAGACGAAGGCGACCAGCATGTTGGAGATCATGTTGATGATCTCGGTCACGGAGGTCATCAGGGTGCCGACGACGTCGGTGTACTGGATGACCTTGTCGTCCGCGCCCTGGGACCGCATGTTGTCGTTATAGGCGTCGAGTTTGGCCACGACGGACGCCTTGTGGTCAAAGTCCTGCGGATAGATCTTGATCTGGCTGGGGGCGTCGAGGTCGGCATAGCCCAGCGTCTGCAGGTTGCTGTCATAGGTGGCGGTGGAGGAGAGCATGGCCGACTTCATCAGGTCGGTCAGGTCGTCTTCGCTCATGTTGAACTGGATGGCCTTCTGGAAGGCTGTGGCGTCGATCTTCAGCGCGCTCTCCATCTGGCTGCCCAGCTGGGAGAAGCTCTGCTGCATCTGACTCTGGATGTTCTGGCTCATCTGGGTCATCAGCTCGGTCATGGCCGTCTGCATCGCGCTGCCCAGCTGGGTTTGCAGCGTCTCGGAGATCTGGGACGAGTAGCTTTCCATGAGGGTGGACATCGCCGTCTGCATGGCCTCCGAGAACTGGGCCTGCAGGGCGTCCTGGTCGAACAGTTCGCCCATGGCGTCGTTCATCAGGGTCTTGAAAGCATCGCTCTTGAGGTACTGGGAGAAGCTGATCTTGTTCAGGTTCAGGATGCCGTTCCCGATGACATAGTCCTTGTAGCCGACCAGAACCTTCTGGGCCAGTTCCTGCATCTTGTCTTCGGAGACGGAAAGGTCCATGTTGGCAAAGAGGTCGGTCAGGGTGCTCATGTCCAGATCAGGCGTTTCGGTCAGATCCAGATCCAGCTGGAAATCGTCGGGGTCGAGCAGCGAGCCGAGATCGACCGAACCGTTGTCCAAATCGAATGCACCGCTGAGGTCGAAATTCAGCTTGCTGGTGTCGAACTGGAAGGCGCTCTTGAGCATGTCGGTGTCGATGCGGAACAGGCTGCTCATATCAAAGGCGGAAGCGTCTTCGGTGCCGAAGGGCTCGCCGTTCATCACATTGATGGCAGGGGAGGCCAGCTGGTCTTGGACCATCTGGGAGTCGGCTGCGGCGGCGATGACATGCTGGGTGAGGGCGGCCGGATAGGCGATGCCGGAGGACAGCATGGAAGCAGAGGCATCCTCTTTGGGCTGCACGACGCCCACCACGGTCAGGGTCTCGCTGGATGTGACAAGGCTCTTCATGAAGTCCTTGTCGTCGGACTTGTCCACCCAGGCGTTGTGGTCGTCGTCGCGCAGATAGCGGTCGGCCGCGTTGACCAGTTTGAACTGGATGCCGATGAAATCGCTGTACCGATAGGTCTTGAAGTCGGTGGGGACATCGACGTTCTGGTTCTGGGCAAACTGCTGGATCATCTTGTCCAGCTCGGCGCTGTCCCGCAGGCCGAGGGCGTACAGCGCATAGTCGGTGATGGTGCCGTCGGCACCCAGCACGGCAACGCATTCGTTGTACTTCTCCGGCCAGCGGCCCGCCTTGACCTCGTACTGGGAGTTGTAGAGTTCATCGCTTTCGGGCAGCTGATAGAACACGCTGGTGTTCATCATGGAGGACATCATGCTGTTGGTGGAGCTTGTGGAGCTGATGCCCAGGCTGGAGAGGGAGGAATCCGGGTTCACCTGACGGATGGAGCCATCGGCGTCTTCCCGGTAGATCTGGGGCTGCACATTATAAGAATACTCGATGGAGGTGGCATCCTCGGCAATGGTGCAGTCGTCGCTTTCGAGATAGGTCTTGAGGGACTTCAGGTCGTTGGAGGTGATGCCCGCCACCATCTGGGTGATGAGCTGCCGCACCGGGACCATCCCTTCCTCGGCGGTCGTGCCGGAAGCGGATGCCGGCGAGCCGGAGGTGAGCATCGAGGTCAGGTCCATGCCGCTGCTGAGAATTTGCAGCGGATATTCGGACAGGGTGGAGCGTTCGGTATCGTCGATATACTGGTTGACGCCTGCCGACAGGGAGATGATGAGCGCAATGCCGATGATGCCGATGGAACCGGCAAAGGCCGTAAGCAGGGTGCGGGCCTTTTTGGTCAGCAGATTGTTGAAGCTCAGGCTCAGCGAGGTGAGGGGAGACATGGACGAGCGGCCCATGCTCTTGTGTACCGGCGGGGCAAGCTGGGCGGTGTCCGGCTCGAAGGGGTCGGTGTCGGAGCGGATGACGCCATCCTTCAGCTGGACGATGCGGGTGGCGTACTGGTGGGCCAGCTCCGGGTTGTGGGTGACCATGACGACGAGGCGGTCTTTGGCCACTTCCTTCAGCAGCTCCATGACCTGGATGCTGGTCTCGCTGTCCAGTGCGCCGGTGGGCTCGTCGGCCAGCAGGATGTCCGGGTTGTTGACGAGGGCGCGGGCGATGGCCACCCGCTGCATCTGGCCGCCGGACATCTCGGTGGGGTGCTTGTGCAGCTGGTTGCCCAGACCCACTTTCTGCAGTGCCTCGGTGGCCCGGCGGCGGCGCTCGGCACCCGATACGCCGGAGATGGTCAGTGCCAGCTCCACGTTGGCCAGCACGGTCTGGTGGGGGATGAGGTTGTAGCTCTGGAACACGAAGCCGATGGTGTGGTTGCGGTAGGAGTCCCAGTCGCGGTCGGTGTACTTTTTGGTGGAGATGCCGTTGATGATGAGGTCGCCGCTGTCATACCGGTCCAGACCGCCGATGATGTTCAGCAGGGTGGTCTTGCCGGAGCCGCTGGGGCCAAGGATGGCGACGAACTCGCAGTCGCGGAGGTTCAGGCTGACCTTGTCAAGGGCTGTCTGGACCAGGTCGCCGGTCTTGTACTGCTTGTGGATCTTTTTGAGTTGAAGCATGGATTCTGCCTTTCTGCAAACACGGCTGAGGGGAGTGCCAAAGCCGCCGGAACAAAAATATCACTTTATTTTATCAGAAAAATGTGAACAAATCGTGGCATTCCGACGGCTCCCGACAGGGGAAGTTCTGGAAGATAAGAGAAAACTACGGTCCCTTGCTTTTGGGTGGAAAAGGTGGTATTCTTGACAAAGAAAAGCAGTTTCCATCGGCTTTTCTCTGGCGAAAAACGCGAGGTGAACCGGGCAGAGCAAACACCAAAACGACACATTTTGACGCTTTTTAGGGGATTGCATCTCTCTGTGCTGCTCTATAAAATAGGAATGAAAAGCCATAGACCGGAAGATTATGGCAACCACAGCAGCAAGGAGGAGTCTTTTATGGAACGAACGTATGTCCCACTGATCCGGCAGTTCTCGTCGATCAAGGGCTATCAGGCCGCGTATACGCTGGTCTACGCGCTGGATGCGTCAGAAGGCGGCTGCCACCTGACGCTGGACCGGAAGGGCGAGCGGGAACAGCAGGTCAGCGAGTTTGTTCCGCTGCATCCGGAGGCAGGCTACCGGCTGCTGCAATATCTGTGTGAAAATGCCGTGCAGCCAGAGATCTGGGGCGATGTGATCGCAGACTGGCTCCCGGTGCTGGAAGCAGAGCAGAACGGAGGTGCCGCAGGTGCCCGGTGAGCGGGATGCGGAGAACCTGCGCGTCGCTCTGATGAGCTACGACGACCGGGAACTCCGCATCCGGAAGTTTTATCTGGAAGAGCAGAGCACCATCATTCGATGCACCTGCTTCCAGAGCGGGGAGCCTGTCCTGCAGGCGCTGCGGCAGGAGCGGTGCTTTGATGTACTGGTGCTGAGCAGCCAGCTGGAGGATATGGACAGCCTGACCTTCCTCGAAAAGCTCAACCGCCTGCCCAGCCACCCGCCGCTCCTGTTGCAGGGCGACGGCTGGGCCGACGACATCACCGCCGCCCACCTGCAGCCGGGCAGCCGCTTTTATGGCGTCGGGCACGACCATCTGCGGGATCTTCTGCGGGGGCTGCTGGGCGTCCCCGGCCGGAACTCGATGCAGATCGAGCGGTTCTGCATCCACCTGTACGAGCTGTGGAAGCTCCCGCAGCCGGACACCAATTGCGAATACCTCACGCTGGCGGTACAGATCGCCTGTTCAGCCGATGGAAAACTGGCGCTCCGCAAAGAAATTTTGCAGGGCGTCGCGGAACAATATCACATCACGGTGGCCGCTGTGGACAGCGGTCTGCGCCGTCTGGTCGAAGGGCTGGAGACACGGCACCCGGTGGAATGGGAGCACTTCAAGGCGGAAAACGGCCTGACCGGGCTCAAAGTCACCACCGGCAGGCTGGTCTACTCGCTGCAGCAGACCGTGCTGCGGCGCGGCATCATCGTGCGGGAACAGCGGTAAGGAGGAACGGTGGATATGTGCAGGCAGGACGAAGCGGGATTTCCGCAAAAACAGTTGGAAACAGCGTTTCTGCACTCACTGCGCCTGCTGGAACAGAACCGGGAATATTTACAGATGCACTTGCAGCCGCTGAAGGATGCCCGCACGGCCCAGGCGCTGGAGGACATGGAGCAGGAAGCAGCCCGGCTGGAACGGACGTTCCGGGAGCTGATGGAGCTTTCGGCCCCGGAGGAACCGGTGCAGAAGCGGCCGGTGGACCTGTGCCGCCTGCTGGCGCAGCTGGAGGGGCTGCGCGGCGAGATCGACGCCCAGAGCAGCACGAAGCTCACCGTAGACTGCGGCGGGCTGGAGCAGTGCCTTGTATGGGGCGACCGGGAAATGGCCGAACAGATCTGCTTTCACCTGCTTTCGAACGCCCTGCGTGCCGCCGCACCCGGCGGGAACATCCAGGTGTGCCTGCGGCAGACCGGGCAGGACATCCGCCTGACCATCGAGGACGATGGCTGCGGCCTGCCGGAAGGGGAGGGCTGGCTCGAAAACCGCCGCCGCTTTCTGGGCGGTGCACAGGCGGGGCTGCTGCTCTGCCGCCGGTATTGCCGCCAGCTGGGCTGGGAGCTTGCCCTGCTGCCCCGCACACCGCAGGGCGTCCGGGCAGAGCTGACACTGCCGCTGCCCACCCGGCCGTTCCCCATCGAAACGACGGTCGAGTTCCGCTCGCAGCCGTCCCACCCGGACGAACACAGCACCACCGCGCTGCAGCATCAGCTCCGCCGCGAACTGTATCTGCTCACCCGCAGGCACTCAGGAAATTGACCGCAGATTCCAAAGCCGTCCTGGGGCGGCTGCTGGACAAGGCAGTAGAAGAATATCTTGCAATGTGATCACGAACGCGCTGCGCATCGGGCGGGATGGACTGCCCACCGATGCGCAGCGCGTTTTGTCTGCCAAAATCCACTCTCAGTAAAGAATCTTAGCTGTTTTATGGAAAAATACGGCCGAAAGTTCCGTGAAATTAACAAAATGTTTAACTTTATGAGCGGAAAATACTATTTTTTGCGTGTAAAATAGGGAACACCAATTGATTGTTTTCGCGGTTTTGAGTATAATACAACTGTATGCGAGTCCTGCAGATGATTCGCTAACGAACTACTTTTCGGGCAGAGCATGGCAGAGCGGCCCTGCCCGAAAACTGGCAGGAAGTTCCTTCAGGAGGAAAGAAAAACGTGAGAGTAGGTCTTGACATCGGCAGTACCACCATCAAGTGCGTGGTGCTGGATGAACACGATTCGATTGTATATTCGACATATGAACGTCATTACAGCCATATCCTGGAAAAGGCGCAGGAGCTGCTGCGCCGGATCGACGCCGAGCAGCTGCACGGCCAGAAGGCGCTGCTGAGCATTTCCGGCTCGGCGGGCATGGGCCTGGCAGACAGCTGCGGTGTGCCCTTCGTGCAGGAGGTGTTCTCCACCCGCGTGGCGGTCAAGCGGTTCGTTCCCGCAACGGACTGCGTCATCGAGCTGGGCGGTGAGGACGCGAAGATCCTGTTCCTGACCAACGGCACCGAAGTCCGCATGAACGGCAGCTGCGCCGGCGGTACCGGTGCGTTCATCGACCAGATGGCCACTCTGCTGAAGATGAGCGCTGACGAGATGAACAAAGCCGCCGAAAAGGCTGAGCGCACCTACACCATCGCTTCCCGCTGCGGCGTGTTCGCCAAGAGCGATGTGCAGCCCCTCATCAATCAGGGTGCCCGCACCGAGGACATCGCCGCCAGCATCTACAAGGCGGTCGTCAACCAGACCATTGCCGGTCTGGCACAGGGCCGCCCCATCCAGGGCAACATCCTCTACCTCGGCGGCCCGCTGACCTTCAGCACCGTGCTGCGCAAGAGCTTCGACGAGGCGCTGGGCGTCACCGGCACCTGCCCGGAGAACAGCCTGCTGTATGTGGCACTGGGTGCGGCGCTCTATGCAGACAAAGAGTTCAACCTCTCCGCGGTGGCCGGGGCGCTGGATGAGTACGCCGCTACGGCGACCTACGCCAGCGAGCCTCCGCTCTTCGCCAACAAGGAGGAGTACGAGGCCTTCCATGCCCGCCATATGTCCCACAGTGTGCCGCATGTGCCCTTCAGCGTACAGTGCGGCCCCGTGCACATCGGCATCGACTCCGGCTCCACCACCGTCAAGCTGGTGGTCGTGGACGAAAAGAGCCAGATCCTGTACACCAACTATCAGCCGAACCTCGGCAACCCGCTGCCCCTCATCAAAGAGCAGCTCATCAAGATCTATCAGGAGCACCCCGGCCTGCATGTGGCCAGCGTGACCACCACCGGCTACGGCGAAGAGCTGGTCAAGAACGCCTTCCGCTGCGATTACGGTCTGGTGGAGACGGTGGCGCACTTCACTGCCGCCAAATACTTCATGCCCGATGTGGACTTCATCATCGACATCGGCGGCCAGGATATGAAGTGCTTCAAGATCGAGGATGGTGCCATCAGCAACATCTTCCTGAACGAAGCCTGCTCCTCCGGCTGCGGCAGCTTTTTGCAGACCTTCGCGCAGGCGCTGGGCTATGATGTCAAGGAGTTCGCTGCGCTGGGCCTGTTTGCCGACCGCCCGGTGGACCTGGGCAGCCGCTGCACCGTCTTCATGAACAGCTCGGTGAAGCAGGCCCAGAAGGACGGCGCATCCATCCAGAACATCTCGGCCGGTCTGTCCATCAGCGTCGTCAAGAATGCACTGTACAAGGTCATCCGCGCATCCAGCCCCGAAGAGCTGGGCCGCAAGATCGTCGTGCAGGGCGGTACCTTCTACAACGAGGCCGTGCTCCGCGCCTTCGAGAAGGAGATGGGCGTCGAGGTCATCCGCCCCGACATTGCGGGTCTGATGGGTGCTTACGGTGCGGCGCTGTTCGGCCTGCGCCAGAGCGCCAGGAACCACAGAGAGACTTCTTCCATGATGACGCTGGAGGAGCTGAAGAGCTTCGACCAGAAGGTCGTCAGCGTCAAGTGCGGCGGCTGCGGCAACCACTGCCAGCTCACCGTGAACACCTTTGCCGATGGCCGCAAGTTCATCTCCGGCAACCGCTGCGATAAGCCCGTGACCGGCAAGAGCGAGGACAACAGCCTGAACCTCTATGCCTACAAGCAGCAGCTTCTGGCAGGCTACAAGCCGGTGCCCGGCAAGCGCGGCTCCATCGGCATCCCGCTCTGCCTGAACATGTATGAGATGCTGCCGTTCTGGCACACCTTCTGGACCAAGCTCGGCTTTGCCGTTCACACCAGCCCGGTGTCCAGCCGCGGGCTGTATCTGGCCGGTCAGGCCACCATCCCCAGCGATACGGCCTGCTTCCCGGCCAAACTCAGCCACGGCCACATCAAGGCCCTGAGCCAGATGCAGCTGGACGCCATCTTCTACCCCTGCCTGACCTACAACTTCGACGAGGGGCTGGGCGATAACCACTACAACTGCCCGGTGGTCGCGTACTATCCGGAGGTTCTGGCCGGCAACTGCCCGGAGCTGGAAGGCAAGAAGTTCATCTACGATTACGTGGGCATCCACCGCCCGAAGGACTTCGTCCGCAAGATGGCCAAAGAGGTCCTCCCGCGCTACTTTGGCGGCATCTCCGAGAAAGAAGTGCAGGCCGCAGCAGACGCCGCCTACGCCGAGCACGAGGCCCACATGGCCCAGATCCGGGTCAAGGGCAGCGAGATCATCGACGAGGCCCGCCGACAGGGCAGACGCATCATCGTGCTGGCCGGCCGCCCCTACCATGTGGACCCGGAGGTCAACCACGGCATCGACCACCTCATCACCCGCCACGGCGCTGCCGTCGTCACCGAGGACAGCATTTCGGACCGGGTGGAAAAGTTCCCCACCAGCGTCCTGAACCAGTGGACCTATCACAGCCGCCTGTATGCAGCGGCCAAGTACTGCACCACCCAGAAAGATATGGATCTGGTGCAGCTCGTCTCCTTCGGCTGCGGCGTCGATGCAATCACCACCGACGAGACCCGCGAGATCCTGCAGGAGGGCGGCAAGCTCTACACCCAGCTGAAGATCGACGAGATCACCAACCTGGGCGCGGTGAACATCCGCCTGCGCAGCCTGTTCGCTGCGCTGGATGAGCGGGACGAGGACCGGAAAGGGTAAACCTCTCCGTCGCTGCTGACGCAGCGCCACCTCCCCTGACAGGGGAGGCTTTGGCATATTGATTTACTTTCCCTCTCTGCCAAGGGCTCCCCTATTAGGGGAGCTGTCGAGCAATGCGAGACTGAGAGGTTAAACCACATAGGAGGAACCTATGGAATACAACTATCCCAAATTCACCCCGGAGATGAAGAAGACCCACACCATCCTCATCCCCAATATGGCTATTACCCAGTTCCGGCTGTTGGAATACGCGCTGCGGTTTGACGGTTACAAGTGCGAGATCCTCGGCAACTGCGGCAGCGCCGTGGCCCAGCTGGGTCTGAAATACGTCCACAACGACACCTGCTATCCGGCGCTGCTGGTCATCGGCCAGTTTCTGGACGCCCTGAACAGCGGCAAGTATGATCTGGAACACACCGCCCTGCTCATCACCCAGACCGGCGGCGGCTGCCGTGCGTCCAATTACATCCATTTGCTCCGCAAGGCGCTGGTCAAGGCGGGCTACCCGCAGATCCCGGTTGCCAGCCTGAACTTCTCCGGTCTGGAGAAGGACAGCGGCTTCCAGATGACTCTGCCGTTGGCGCGCCGGGCCATCGCCTGCATCTTCTACGGCGACCTGCTCTGCGCCCTGCGCAATCAGGTGGCCCCCTACGAGAACGTGAAGGGGAGCGCCGACAGGATGGTGGACCTCTGGGTCGAGCGGCTGGGCCGCGTCCTGCTGGCGGGCAAGGGCTATACCTCCAAAGAGATGAAGCATACCTTCCCGCTCATCGCAAAAGAGTTTGCCACCATCCCCGTTACCCGTGTGCCGAAGGTCAAGGTCGGCGTTGTTGGTGAAATCTACGTCAAATACAGCCCGCTGGGCAACAACGACCTGCAAAAGTTCCTGGAAAGCCAGGATTGCGAGGTCAACTTCCCTGGCCTGATGGGCTTTGTGCAGTACTGCATCTTCAACATGGGCGAGGACCATGTCCTCTACGGCGGCAAGCTGGCCGTCAAGGTCGGCACCGACCAGCTGCTCAACTGGCTGGACAGCGTCGAGCGCGCCATGCTCAAGGCGACCGCCGATGCCGGGTTCTATGCGCCCGGCCCCTTCAAGGAACTGGTGGAAAAGCCCCACGGCATCATTTCGCTGGGTGCCAAGATGGGCGAGGGCTGGCTGCTGACCGCCGAGATGATCGAGCTGGTGCAGGGCGGCTACGGCAACATCGTCTGTGCCCAGCCGTTCGGCTGTCTGCCCAACCACATCGTGGGCAAGGGCATGGTGAACAAGATCCGTGCGCTGTATCCCGCTGCCAACATCACCCCCATCGACTACGACCCAAGCGCCACCAAGGTCAATCAGGAAAACCGCATCAAGCTGATGCTGGCCGTTGCCAAGGAGCGCCTGAACGCCCCCGCTGCCCCGGCCCGGCCCCTGACCGCCGAGGAGATCGCGGGCGGTGCGCCGCGCGTCGAGACCACGGTGTGACCCGACAAACGAACAGACAAAAAAGGCCCCGTGCAGACCAATGTGTCCGCACGGGGCCTTGCTTATGCGCCGGGAAACAGAAGAGAAATCACTTCTTCAGGTAGATGTGGTGGGGCAGACCTGCAATATACAGCGGAGTCAGCTCGGCCTGGATGAGGGGACGGGCGTAATCCAGGAACTCCTCGGTCATCTGGGTGTGGTTGGCGTTCATCCAGCTCAGCGGCACCTTCTTTTCGAGGTTTGCGACCTCGCTGATGGGGTGCAGCTCGGTGGTGCACTGATAGGGGTTGTTGGAGATGCGCTTCAGAGCGACCATCTGGCCGGTGACGCCCTCAAAGGCAGCCTTGGCGGCAGCACCGCCGACCTGATAGGCCTCGGTGATGTCGGTGCGGCTGGTCAGGTGGCCGGCGCAGCGCTGCAGGGTGGAAAGCTCGATGCTGCGGGTCTTGGTGTCCAGATTCCGGGCCACGACATTTGCCAGATAGCGGGCGGTGCCGGTCAAGGCCTTGTGGCCGAAGGCATCGACTGCATGCACATCGTCGGCCAGCTCGCAGACATAGCGGCCATCCTCCAGCTTGACGCCTTCGGAGACGGCGATGACGATGCTGGGCTTCTTCTCCTGCATGGTACGGACCTTCTCCACGAAGTGGTCTACATTGAAGGGCACTTCGGGCAGGCAGATCATGTCCACGCCCTCGCAGTCGTCGCTCTTGGCCAGGGCAGCGGCAGCGGTCAGCCAGCCGGCGTTACGGCCCATGATCTCGACGACGGTGACGTACTTGGTGCCGTAGACAGTGGCATCGCGGATGATCTCCTTCATCACAACGCCGATGTACTTGGCAGCGGAGCCGTAGCCGGGGGTGTGGTCGGTGACCATCAGGTCGTTGTCGATGGTCTTGGGCACACCCATGAAGCGGATGCTGCTCTGCACACGGTTGCCGTAGTCGGCCAGCTTGCCGATGGTGTCCATGGAGTCGTTGCCGCCAATGTAGAAGAAGTAGCCGATGTCCAGCTTCTCCAGAATGGCAAACAGCTTCTTGTAGACTGCCTCGTCGTCGTGCCAGTCGGGCAGCTTGTAACGGCAGCTGCCCAAGAAGCTGGACGGCGTGCGCTTGAGCAGCTCGATGTCGAGGTCGTCGGTCAGGTACTGAGACAGGTCTACAACGTTTTCCTCCAGCAGACCGGCGACACCGTTGCACATGCCGTAAACGACCTGTGCGCCGCGGTTCTTGCAGCTCTCAAAAACACCTGCCAGACTTGCATTGATGACAGAGGTGGGGCCGCCAGACTGGCCAACGATTGCATTTTTACCCATGATGATTTCTCCTTTTCTTCTGTTTCGGCTTTATATTATCGTGCAGGAGCACGAAAACAGACTGCGGGAAAGAGGATGCGGGGGGGAAAAAAAACTTACAGGCGGATGTGACGCGGGGTGCCGTTGACGTAAACGGGCGTCACCTCGTCCAGGATCAGCGGGCGGGCATATTCCTCAAATGCCGCCGTGACCTGCATCCCGTCCGGGGTGATCCAATCCAGCGGGACCTTCTTCTCAAGGTTCGCCACCTTCTGGACATCCACGGCCTCGGTGATGCACTGATAGGGGTAGTTGGAGATGCGTTTGAGCGAGATCATCTTGCCGGTCTCGCCCGCAAAAGCAGCCGCAGCGGCCGCACCGCCCACGGCGTAGGCCTCGTTCACATCGGTGCGGCTGGCCAGATGGCTGGCGCAGCGCTGCAGAGTCGAGAACTCGATGGCGCGGCTCTTGCAGTTCAGCCGGTCGTGGATGAGGTCGGACAGATAGCGGCTGGTGCCGCTGAGAATGGCCTTGTGGCCAAAGGCGTCCAGCTGCCCGGCGGTGGAGACCAGATCGCACAGATAGGTGCCGTCGGCGGTCTTCACGCCCTCGCTGGCTGCGATGATGACATTGGGCTTGCTCTTTTGCAGCTCGTCCACCTTGGCCAGGAAGCGGTCCGCATCAAAGGGGACTTCCGGCAGCAGGATGAGGTCCGGGCCTTCGCAGTCATCGCCGCCGGCCAGGCAGGCCGCACCGGCCAGCCAGCCCGCGTGGCGGCCCATGATCTCGGCCACGGTCACGCTGCGGATGTTGTAGACGGAAGAGTCCCGGATGACTTCCTTCAGGATGGTGGCAATGTACTTGGCAGCGGAGCCGTAGCCGGGGGTGTGGTCGGTCAGGCACAGGTCGTTGTCGATGGTCTTGGGCACACCGATGAACCGCACCGGGCTGCCCACCCGCGCGCCATAGCGGCTGAGCTTGGCGATGGTGTCCATCGAGTCGTTGCCGCCGATGTAGAACAGCGCACAGATGTCGTACTTGTCAAACAGGGTGAAGAGTTTGACGAACGGGGTGGCGTCCACATCCGGGTCAGGCAGCTTGTAGCGGCAGCTGCCCAGATAGCTGGACGGGGTGCGCTTGAGCAGCTCGATGCTCATGCGGTCGTTCAGCAGAACGTTCAGCTCCAGCATCTCTTCCTTGAGCAGGCCTTCGATGCCGTACTGCATCCCGTAGACCTTCTCAGCTCCGAGACTGATCGCGGCTTTGTAGACGCCTGCCAGACTGGAATTGATGACGGCTGTGGGGCCGCCGCTCTGGCCAATGATGACGTTTTTCGCCATGAGAACCTCCTTCTTATCCAAAAAAACTGTTACGTCCCGCAAAACGGACGGCTGCGTTCGGAAACTGTTCCGGGTGCCCTGCACTGCTCCCGGAACAAACGCAGCCATTCGCCGCAAGTCGTACAAAAAGAATGCAGGATGTGCAAGCACTTCAATGAAAACGGCACAATTCCTGCTACTCTTCTATTGTAAACCATTTGCCTGTTGTATGCAAGACCTGATTGGTTGCACAGGCAAAAAAATTATGATACAATAATGGTCATATGGCACAAAAAACGGTGCGATCCCGGAATGCGATGCAATTTTTGAGGGATACTACCCGTAAATATAAAAAAGGCAAGGGGAACGACGATGGGAATTTCACACGAATATCATTCGGCGCATGGCCGCGCCAGGCGCAGCCGTGCAGGGACCGGGCTGCGGCTGGCAGGGGTCATTGCAGCCATTCTGCTGCTCTCGCTGGCCGTGACGGCCATTCTGGAAAACGGTTCGAAGGAGAGCGAGCAGCCGCAGACTGCGACCTCCAGCGGCATGGCCGAGAACATTCTGGCTCCGTTGCCCATGCAGGGCGCAGCGGCCGACAGCACAGCGGGGGAGAGCGGGGAGACCGCAGCAGACTCCGGCAGCACGGGCAGCACGGCGGACTCCGGAGCCGCGGCCGTGACGCTGGAAACCTTCGGCCCGGCCCGGCAGACGGCGGGCGGCTACACGGTCAAGGCACACGACAGCAGCACCATCCGCCAGCCCAGCTGCGGGCAGGTGGACCTGAGCTATTTTGCGGACGCAGCCTTCCTCGGTGACAGCCTGACGGTGGGCTTTTCCGATTACAACATCAACCTGGGCGGTGCGCTCATCTGCGGCTACACCGGCGTCGGCCCGGACGCCATCGTGAACCGCAGCGCCGTCAAGAGCTCCACCCGCGGCGAGGAGGTCGCACTGGATGTGCTGGCCGCTGCCCACCCGAAAAAGCTCTATCTTCTGCTGGGCACCAACACCCTGACCACGCTGGGCGCGGCAGACCGCTTCCTGGCCTACTACGGCCAGATGCTGGACCTGCTGCGGCAGACGCTGGGCAATGACTGCGTCATCTACGTCCAGTCCATCCCGCCGGTGCGCCCGGCCGCTGCGGCGGAAAAGCCCGGCCTTGCGTCGGACGTCATCCGCTCGGTCAATGAGCAGCTGGCCCTGCTGGCAGCGGACAAGGGCTGCGTTTACCTCGACCTGTGGGCGACCTTCGCCGACGGCGAGGGCAACCTGAAAGAGGTGCTGGCTGCTCCGGACGGCATCCATTTCTCGGCAGGCAACGGCTACGGTGCCTGGGTCACCTATCTGCGCAACCACGCAAAGTATTCGGCTGCCAATGCCTGGACGCAGGGCAGCGCCTACGCGGCAAATTAAGCACAAAAAGGAACGGCACACCGTCTGGTATGCCGTTCCTTTTTTGCGCCTGCTTATTCGGCCCAGAACACCCGGCCGTCCCGGCGGGGTGCGGGCTGTGGGGCTTCGCCGTCGATGGTACCGACGACGCAGTGGCCGATGCCTTCCCACTCGCCCTCGATGCCGAGGTCTTTGAGCAGCTGCTTGTACTCCGGGCGCTCGAACTCCTCCTTGGCGCGGTGGATCCAGATACTGCCCAGACCCAGTGCGTGTGCGGCCAGCATCAGGTTGCCCATGACGAGGCTGCCGTCGTAGATGCCGGTGGGGCAGCTCTTGTCTGCCAGCACGATGAGGACTGCCGGGGCACCATAGAAGGGGTCTTTGCCTTCCGGGAAGCCGCCGATCTCGCGGTTCAGGGCGGAGAGCCTGTCGCGCAGCTCCCTGTTGGTCACGGCCAGAATGATCGCGCCCTGTCGGCCTCTGCCATTGGCAGCGTAAAGACCGGCCTCGATGATCTGCTGAAGCTCCTCCTTGCGGGGCATGTCGGGCTTGAACTGCCGGATGCTCCGGCGGGTCTCCATGGCCTGAATGATGTCGTTCATAACAAAACCTCCCTGTTTGTGTCTTTCACGCGGCACAGCGCCGCAGTGAGATGAAGTTTTCTTTATTATACAGGGAATGGAGTCGGTTTGCAAATATAGCAGTTTGCGTTTTTAATGCACAAGCAACATCCGCAAACTGCATATCGCAAAGAGGCCGTTTTGATTGGCACTATTTTTGAAAATTGCGATAGAAAGGCAGACAAACACAAAAAACGGCACCGCAGGCCGTGGGGCTTGCGGTGCCGTTGATCTGTTTTGGAAGAAGGGGAGCGCTTACTTCAGCTTGCTCTTAGCCTTCATGCGCTGGTCGTGGTTCAGGATCTGCTTGCGGATACGCAGGTTCTCCGGGGTGACTTCCAGCAGCTCGTCGGGTGCCAGGAACTCCAGGCAGCCCTCCAGGCTCAGCTTGCTGATGGGCACCAGACGCAGAGCGTCATCGGAGCCGGAAGCACGGGTGTTGGTCAGATGCTTGGTCTTGCAGACGTTGACATCGACGTCCTCGCCGGAAGCGGTGTAGCCGATGACCATGCCCTCGTAGACCTTCTCGCCAGCGCCGACCAGAAGGGTGCCGCGCTGCTGTGCATTGAACAGACCGTAGGTGACAGCCTCACCGGTCTCAAAGCTGACCAGAGAGCCGGTGGAGCGGTTGGCGATCATACCGGCCCAGACATCGTAGCCGTCGAAGATCTGGTTCAGGATGCCCTCGCCGTGGGTATCGGTCAGGAACTGGTTGCGGTAGCCGAACAGGCCG